>Ga0302319_10007784_pt1 | contig 21004 bp, 19 predicted proteins | sample Bog_T0_2_FD_203319 | JGI IMG/M metagenome (GOLD analysis project Ga0302319, IMG submission 203319) | Peat permafrost microbial communities from Stordalen Mire near Abisko, Sweden - Bog_T0_2 | ecosystem: Environmental > Terrestrial > Soil > Wetlands > Peat | place: Sweden: Abisko, Stordalen Mire... | reverse complement strand
CTTCTTGTCGGCAACGCGATACAAAACGCGCGCGGCGTAGGTTCGATAAGGTGACCATTTTTTGGCGAGCGAGAGAATTTTTGTTTCATCGGGCAATGCGCGCAATCCATACAGCGCCATCGCACCTTTTCGCAATCCCAAATCGCCCGGGGCGAAAACATCCGTCCGGCCGAGTGAAAACATCAATACCATTTCGGCCGTCCACGGCCCGATGCCTTTTATTTTCGTCAGCTCCGTTTTGACTGCTTCATCTTCAAGAAGCGCCAGTGCAGCCAGATCAAGTTCCGCCGCCACAATTTTCTCGGAGAGATTTTTAATCGCCCGCGTTTTTCCGCCCGAAATTCCACATGCTCGCATTTCTTCATCCGTCATTTCGAGCAGGGCTTCCGGAGTGAATGCCGGTTGTCCGCCGGAAGGGGATGGCAATGCCGCCACCTGTTCGCGCAACCGGTTGAATATGGTGTCGGCTGCTTTGCCCGAAAGTTGCTGGCCGACAATCGTCCAGACAATATCTTCGAACAGATTCTCCGACGCGACCAAATCGTCAATATCGTTGAATTCAAGCGACGCCTTGTGCAGTTTTGGGTCTGCTTTCTTGAAATGAAGTTGTGCTTTTTTATACATATTCATATTGTACATGTTTTAAGCCACGAAACCAGTTATCCACAGTTGACTCCTTGCAGGTGAACGTATGTTCACTTATACTATATTCATACAGAAATTGCCCAGAGATTAGATTATTAGTGTGTGCATTATCAATTAGGAATAATATAAAAAATATGAGCAAATATCGATTAAGCAAGATAGTACAAGCTGAGATCAATAAATTGAATCAGATTATTGACCTCAAAATCATCCGTGGTGAATCCTATAAAAAGGAATCCCGCCGACACAAGTTCCTCGTATCCCAATTGAATGGCTTAAACCGCCAGTCATCGTTCCGTGCGGCGCCTCCGCGTGCCCACTGGTTCACAAGGGTCTTTAGGGAGTATACTTATCAGTAACATTCAATCCATGAACACTGATTACAAAGATAAAATTCTCGGCTTCTACCGGAACAGCAAACGTATGCCAAGCTATGCGGAGATTATGAAGCTGGTCGGCTTTAAATCAAAAAACGCTGTCTATAAATTGGTCAATAAATTGATCGAAGAGGGAATCGTTCGTAAAGATGCGAGTGGCCGTTTGATCCCAAACAAACTGCTTGGTGAGGTACCAATTCTCGGTCTTGTCGAAGCCGGCTTTCCATCCGTCGCCGAAGAAGAAGTTCTCGATACTATGAATATCGATGATTATTTGGTCGAAGATAAAAATTCAACCTATATGTTGGAGGTAAAAGGCGATTCTATGATCGAAGCTGGAATTCATGAAGGCGATTTGGTTATTGCCCAACGCAAAGGCGAACCAAAAGTCGGCGACATTGTTATTGCCGAAGTTGACGGCGGTTGGACGATGAAATATCTACGCAAGAAACCGAATGGATCTCCATATCTCGAACCCGCCAACAAAAATTACAAACCTATTTATCCAAAGGAGGATTTTCGAATTGCCGCGGTTGTGAAGGGTGTTGTGAGGAAATACTAATTTTTCTTGAAGTGATTTTTATACCAATTGTTTTCGTGTTAAAATTTCATGATGAATAAAAAAACAATTGTTTGGAGTTCAATAGTACTTGGTATTATTTTTATAGCGCTTTCAATTTGTTATTTTGTGACGCCGGCCGGTTCGCTCGCCTCGTTCATGCCCGGTTTCCAAGCTGGCTCGACGCACGTTCATTTGAAACATGCAATCGCTTCGTTCATTCTTGCCGTCGCACTTTTCATTTTGGCATGGTTCAAGAGTGGCAAAAAGAACGGTTCGGGTTCGCAAGATGATAGTATCACTTCGTCATCACTTTAACAGTAAAAAGATTCCGCTTGCGATTATACCAGCAACAACGCAGTAAATTGCAAAGGGTTTCAGTGTTTTTGTCTTGAAATATTGTGTCAGAAATTGTACTGATAAATATGCGCCAAGCGCAGCTGCGATTGAACCGGCGAGCAATGGTCCGATAACTGTTACGAATGGGTACGTTTGTCCTGGCAATAACAGATCAGGCAATTTCAAAACACCTGCAGCGAAAATAATCGGTGTCGCTAATAAAAACGCGAACCGTGCCGCAGCTTCATGATCCAATTCAACAAGCAATCCGCCAGCGAGTGATGTCCCGCTTCGCGAAAAACCAGGAATGAGGGCGAGAGCTTGTGCACAGCCGATTTTCACCGATTGTGTCCAACTGATATTTGTGATTGCAGTGTCGAGCGATTCAGTTCCGGATTCAGTGCCAGTGGAATTTGTATTCGATTGAAGTTTCTGTGATTTTTCAGCTATTTTTTGTCCGCGCTGTTTCAAAATTTCAGCACCATATAGTAATAATCCATTTACGATTAAAACACCAGCAACTAATCGCGGTGAAGCGAACAATTTTTGCAGTGAATCTTGAAACAATAATCCTAAAATTCCGGCGGGGATTGTCGCAACAATAATGAGCCATCCGAGCCGTGCATATGTATCGCGTGGATCAATGTAACGTCGTGAAATCGAACGGAATATACCAGAAATGATACGCATCCAATCCTTCCAAAAAAATCCAAATAAAACAATCGATGTTGCTAAATGCGTCGCCACCAAAAAAATTAAGAAAAAATTATTGCTTTGGTCAATATGCCAGCCTGCAATCGGCGCAAGTAATGCCGGCACTATAACACTGTGTCCGAGGCTTGAAATTGGAAATAGTTCGGCGATGCCTTGCAGTCCGCCGAGTATTATGGCTTGGAAATAGGTTATCATCCCGTTATTTTACACTATTACATAGGTAAATAAAAAACCCGACCAAATTGCTCTGGAAGGGTCTGAAATAGTGCAGATACAATTACTGCATGTACCGTTTTTGAAACTCCTCGATGTTCATTCCCGTAATGCGGAAAAAAATGTCGAGATATGTGCCGGACAACTTGCTCACGATATCGGGGCTGAATATAAGGGGAGTTTTTTTTCCTTTACCCCAAATCCGCTCCGCTTCATCGCGAGCAATCTGTTTGTCGAGCCACGGCGGTTCTTTGCCGATTTCGATTTTTGCGTCGTCGCAAAACCGGCTGCTGTCAGGCGTTGCGATTTCGTCGGCGATTGTGACAATCGGCTGTCCCGAATTATTGCAAATACCAACCTCGAATTTTGAGTCCACCAGTTCGAGTCCGAGCTTGCGCAGATGGTCACGAACTAATAGAAATGTTTTGTAGCAGACGGCCGTCGCCTCCGGATATTTTTCTTCCGTGTTCTCTGCGTCGATTGGTACATCAGTTTCCGATTTATCAGTCGGAGTAAAGATGGGTTCATCGAACGGTTCCATGAGGGGAAGATCTGGATCGAGGATAATACCGTACGGATTCGGCAAACCCTTCACATGGAAATCCTTGTAGAGACTTCCGACAAGATATCCGCGAAAGATAAATTCTACCGGAATCATGTCGAGTTTTTTCACCACGATAGCGCGATGATGGAGATCGGCTGGATAGTGACTGAAGCTTTTTGGCAGGTAATCATAGATTGCACCGCCATGAGCAATCAAATGATGCTTCACGCCGGCCGGAGCCAGCACATTTGTCAGCCAGTAGATTGTCAGTGCAGTTAGCACTTGGTCCTTGTAAGGCACTTCGCTCAAATGAACGATGTTATGCGTCGAGAGCCGCTGTGTTGCAACGATGAGGAGTGCGTCGGGCGACTTTGTAGAAAAAGTATCCCGAGTTTTTCCTTGACGGATAAGTGGAAGGCTCGTCAGAGCCGGAACGAATTTCGGTGTCATACTATTTAGCTTTCGTTGAGGTTGATTGTTGAGGAACGTTAATGAAACACTGATGGAAAGGCTAACAAAAATTTGTTTAAAAATCAACAAATAGAGGTGTGTTTTGCTTTATGCTACAATAATCCTCATGAAAAATTTTATAAATGATTTCAAACAATTTGCATTAAAGGGAAGCGTCATCGATTTGGCAGTCGGTGTCGTTATAGGTGCGGCGTTTCAGAAAATTGTGACGTCGCTCGTGACCGACATCATCACACCGTGCATCGGCTTTTTGACGGGGAACATCAATTTGGCAAATATTACTGTTGGTCCATTTGGTTTCGGCGACCTCATTCAGGCAACCATCGATTTTCTCATTGTCGCGTTGGCTATTTTCATCGCAATAAAATTCATCAATATTTTGCGTCGAAAAGAAGCAAATGCTCCCGCTCCGACCGTTTTGCCTTCACGTGAAGAAATTTTGCTCACTGAAATTCGTGATCTATTACGCGGCGAGAGCGATAATCAAATCAAGAATCAGAGCTAATATGCTATAATCTCCCTCACTATGCCTTTTATTCTTGTTCCGATAACTATTGTTGTCCTCGGTATTTTAGGTTTTGCTCATGCTGTCGTATATGAGGCGCTCATTACGATCACATCGTTTCTAATGCCTGGATTTTTGACGTGGAATGTGATCCTATGGTTGCGCAGTATTTTTGTTATTTTGACATTGAGCTTTACCGTTATGACATTTATTTCGTTTTCCTCACGTAATATTGTAACAAAAATTGCCTATCGTTTCGCGGCAATTTGGACAGGACTTTTAATGTATTTGTTTTTTGCTGCATTTACGTACGGCGCGCTCATTTTTGTAAATAATACTTTTTTTGAAAGAGGTTCGCTTGTCGGCGTTCCAGTTCATAGTTATGCAATGATTTTTTCAGTTACTGGTTTAATATTGTTTTGTGTGGCTTTTGCTGTCGGTTTGTATGGAGTCATTCATGCGCGTAAAACGGTTGTGACACGTGTTTCCGTGAAATTGCAAAATCTTCCTGAGACATGGAAAACAAAAAAAGCCGTGTGGATTAGCGATATACATTTAGGTCATGTTCGTGGTGTGAGATTTTTGGAGAAAATCGTAAAAAAAATTCAAGAGTTGAAACCGGATTTGGTTTTCATTGGCGGCGATTTATTTGACGGAGTGAAGATTGACGCAGACGCCGCGATTCTGCCATTGCGTGATTTGTGTGCACCGACGCCGGGATTACGAACCCCACACGTCATTTCAGATGGAATTTACTTTGTCATGGGAAATCACGAAGAATTTTCAGAGATAAACGCAATGCGTTTTTTGAATGCGGTTAAAAAAATTCCCGGTTTGCGCATATTGGAAGACGAAGTTGTCACTGTCGACGGTGTTGATATTATCGGTGTTGATCATGGGCATGTTGACACAGCAGAGAAATTTTCAAAAATTATAAACAAATTTAAAAAAGCTGAAACCGCAAGAAATGAAAGCCGTCCATCAATTCTTCTTAAACACGAACCAAGAGATTTGGATGTCGCAGTCAAATCAGGCGTATCACTTCAAATTTCTGGACATACACACAAAGGTCAAGTTTGGCCGGCAACCTGGCTGGCGTGGCTTGTTTTTCCCGGTTATAACTATGGTTTGCACGAACGCGGTTCAATGCAGGTCTATACTTCCAGTGGCGTCGGTACGTGGGGACCACCTCTGCGCGTTGGTACAAAATCGGAGATCGTTTTGTTCGAGTTTGAATAGTGCTATAATTTTCATATTATGGAATCAACAAACCCTTCGCAAAATCAACACCAACCTCAACCGCAAAAACCAAAACGTGATTGGCGTATATTTTTGAGCAGTGTCTTTTTTGTATTTGGTTTTTCAGTCGTATTTTCGCTCGTCGGTGTTTTGCTCCAAACAGTTTTTTCGCATGCGAATAAAACAGTGGAGGAATGGCTTGGTTATGCCGGCGGGGTAATCATTATTTTGTTCGGACTTTTTCTGCTCGGCGTCATCAAGCCAAAATTTTTGGAGCGAACTCATGCAGTTTCGGTGAAAAAACGCTTCGGCTCATATTACGCGACATCATTTGTGTTCGGCGCAGCGTTTGCAGTGGGTTGGACACCGTGTGTTTCCGCGGCTCTTGGAGCTATCATCGCATTGGCGGCTACACAGGCAGTCAGCGCATTTCTACTTCTTTTTTCATATACACTTGGTATAGGTATTCCATTTTTACTTGTTGGATTGTTTACAGTTCAGGCCGAAAGACTTATTAATAAAGCAGGGAAATGGCTTAAATATTTCGAATATATTTTTGGAGCGCTTCTCGTCATTATTGGTATTTTCATTTTTACTGGTGATTTGTCGAAAATTGCTGATTTCCAATTTTTAGCTATGGCTCTCGATCGTCTCAATTTTGGTACGAATGCCGGCGGTAATATCGATTCACTTAATCTTGTGAACGCTGGAATCGCCTTCATTGCTGGTCTCGGTTCGTTTTTGAGCCCGTGCATCCTGCCGATTATTCCGGGTTTTCTATCATATTTAGCATCGACAGCGATCAAAAAGCCAACTATATAAGAGTGGATATACTCCATTGATACCATAAAAAAATCGTGGTATTATTTTTGCATACAAATAAAATTAAATACATGAATACAAATTTCTGGAAGAAGCTATTATCATTTTCGGGTTTTGTTTTTTTTCTCTCGGTCATCGCCATCGTTACGCTTATCGTCGTAAGATCTGAATCAGGGAATCCTCTGCAAGGTGGAATTTTGGGTGCAATACTCGGTACTATTATTTTAGCTCTCATTCCGACTGTTATTATCTCAATTCCTTACGCTTTCTATCTTTTTGGTAAATACAGTCGTTTATCTGACCCACACTCTGTTCCTGAAAATCATGTAGCATTTCAGAATCCAGAAAATGCTCCCGTTGCGTCTCCAACTGCGGCGGTTTCGGTAGAAGCACTTTCAAACAAGAGAACAATCATCGGTATCGATGGAATGATCGAAAAATCATGGACTTTCTATCAAGCAAATTTCAAGAAAATGTGGCCAATCTTTTTGGTGGGGAGTTTTGGAACTATTCTTGCTACTCTGTTTTATTCAGGGATTTTTAATGCGATTTCACTTTTGGGTCTCAAATATCCGTATCTAACTGCACTTGTAATTGTTGCAATTATTATAATTTCAGTGCTTGCTCTTCTTGCGAAAATTGCTTTGTATACCAGTATTTCAGATGGACACAAAGGTCAATATGTTGGTTTTGTAGATTCATTTAAAAAAGCGTCAAAGTTTTTCTGGCAGTTTCTAGTGCTTGTTCTCATGATGTGGTTTGCATGGAATGGTGCGGCATTACTATTTCTCGTTCCCGGAATAATTTTGTATGGATATTTATTGTTTTCTCAACTTGTTTTTATCGACAGTGGCAAGAAAGGTTTTGATGCAATGCTTGGAAGTTGGACTATTGTTAAAAAACATTGGTGGGGAAATGTGTTAAAACTGTTTGTCGTGTCGCTTCTTTTCGGATTAATTGCTTTTGCTGGCGAAATAATCTTCATAATTATTGGAGTAATTCTCGCTGTGATTACAATAGCAATTCATATGCCAGTTCCGATCATAATTGCCCTCGGCATACTTCTGGCATTGGTATTTATATTGTCTCTAGTGACCGTGATCCAGCCACTCATTTTGATTTCATTCTTTGAACTTTATTACAGTCTTGCGCAGGCACGTGTTGTCGAGCTCGCTGAAGACGTTTCTATTTCGAGTCGACGAAAGACAAAGCTTATTATTGTCATCGTTCTTGCAGTTGTTCTCTTTATTCCAGAAACATATTTTGGTTACAAGTGGGGACAGGAGATTTCACAGTGGCAGACTACTCTTGTGAAAAATCAGGAACTCTCTAGTAATTATTCGCAAGATTTATTTATGTCGACTTCGACATCAATTAATACATCGGGCTCAACTTCTACAAGCAGTTCAAGCCAACCAAATTTTACGATCGATTTTCCTAGTCAACCCACATACACAACTCAGACACTCACAGCACCCGGTTCAAATATTCCTTATATGATTAATGAATATTCAGACAATGAATCTGCTTCCGTAAGCTATCAAGTAGGAGATACACAGTTTTCATCGGCTATACCGCTATCTAATAATGCTATTCAAGATAGTCTCAACGGAGAATTAAAAAGCGACAATGGCGTTCTCTCGACTTCATCATTGGAACAATTCGGAGAATATCCCGCAATTACCTATCAGTTTTATTCAAAAGACTATGATGTCAATGTTCAGGGAGAAAATATTGTAGTAGGTAATCAGTTGTATCAAATATTTGTCTTGTATAGAGGTATTGCGCCGAAAAACATTAATCAATTTATTAGTTCTTTCCACTTGAAGTAATTGATGCCTATGAATCTACAAGGAATTGAAGTCGACGATATCAGAAAAAGCACTCTCGGGTATATAAGAAAGCATTATCTTCCGTGGACTATTATTTATTTTGTATTTGTCGCCGCGACGATCTGGTTGGTGTGTATTTCCGGAATAGTGCAGTTACTCATTATTGATATCATAATCGGGACCGTTGGTTATGGATATGTATATTCAAAAATTGAAACCGAATTTATAAAAGAATTTGGAGCGGCTATCGGTTATGAATATTCGCCAAACGCGCCAATGGAGAGCGTATCGGGAAGATTGTTTCAGACAGGGGATTCACACAATATAATTGATGTTTTAAGCGGTGTATATCAAAATATTCCTTTAAGAATTTACACCTATAAAACTACTATCGGCGAAGGTAAAAGCAGACACACATACTCGATCCGTGTTTTTGAAGCAACATTTCAGAATAATATTCCGGAAGTTCTGCTCAATTACAACGATGATATCGGTTCATTTATTGGCTTGGAGAAATTGAAATTTGAATCGAATGAATTCAATAAATTATTTGCAGTTTATGTTCCAAAAGGTGGGGAGATGGAAGCGTATGAAATTTTTACACCAGACGTCATGGCTGACATTCTCGACAAGACTGTTTTCAAACGAAGTTATTTAAATTTTGAATTTAGTCAAAACAAACTTTACATATATACCGATGAAACAATAAATACAAAAGCAGATATGCAGAAAGCTTTTGATTTGACCGATTATATTCTCAATCTCTTCAAGAAAAATATTTCTGAAGCGTCGGATAGTGTATAATAAGTCTCAATAAAGATTTAAATTTTATGACACAACAGCGCATCACACAAATAGGAATTGTCGTTATCATCGTCGCAGTAATTGTGTATTTGGAAGCAAACAAGCCGCGTGTCGCGCCAGGTTCGATTCAAAATGTGGTGGTGACGTATGCGACGTCGACCACACCAGCTGAAAGCTTTTCAACTTCGACTACAACCGTTATTCCTGAAACTGCAGCACAAAATGCTGCGCGCGTTGCGCAGGAATCTCAACAGTATCCAATGGCAAAAGAAATTGTCGATCCGACAGGCTTCATCAACAGTCCGAATGGGTCGAGTTCAGCTCCGTTTATGTTGTCACAATTTGCTGGGAATAAAGTTGTGCTTCTTGATTTCTGGACATATAGCTGTATAAATTGCGAGCGTACACTCCCATATCTGGACGCTTGGTATGCAAAGTATAAAAATTACGGTTTGGAAATTGTTGGCGTGCACACTCCTGAATTTGAATTTGAAAAAGTGTATTCAAATGTTGCCACGGCTGTTAAACAATATGGCATACAATATCCAGTTGTTTTAGATAGTAATATGGGTACATGGAATGCGTACAATAACATGTATTGGCCAGCACACTATTTAATCAATATCGATGGATATGTCGTCGGAAACGGAATTGGTGAAGGTAATTATGCACAAACCGAGCAAGAAATTCAGGCGGCTTTAAAACAGCGTGATCAAGTTTTAGGTTTACCGGATAATGTGCCAACTGGTTTAGTTGACCCAACAAACGTCGTGAATGTAACTCCAGATCAAGTCCAGAGCCCTGAAACATATTTTGGTGCGGCTCGAAACGAATATTTGACGAATGGTCAGCAGGGCGTGGAGGGTTTACAGACTCTGACTGCGCCGGTATTTTCAAATATTCAACCGAATTCACTTTATCTTTCCGGTACATGGAATTTTGCTGATCAATATGCGGAGAGTGTTGGCACGGGTTCACAGTCTACTTCAAAAATCTTCTATACGTATAATGCAAAGAATATGTATTTCGTCGCGGCTGCCAATTCGAAAATTGCACCAAATGGAGTAAAGATAAACGTCATTTTGGACGGAGTGTCGCAGGGAACGCAGGTTATTCAAGCAAACATGCTTTACAATTTAATTAAGGGGACGATTTATGGTCAGCACACAATTGAAATAGACGTTGAAGGTCCCGGACTTGATGCGTATACGTTTACGTTTGGGTAAAAATTGCTTCGATAATTTTTCATGCAACTAAGCAACTCCCAAAATCCAGCCGATTAAAAATCCGGCGAATGCGCTGATTAAACCGATTAAAAGTATTTGTACTCCCGAGCGCCATGCACTGCCGCCAACGGTTTTCGCTTTTGAAATACCGAAACTGTATAAAACGATTGCGCCTATTATGATTGCTGCAATGATTGCCGGAGTTTCCGATAAAAATAAAAGAGGAATGATTGGTATTACTGCTCCGATCAAAGCAGCGACGCCAACAACAACTGCATCAAATAAAATTGGGGTCTTTTCAGACAACCTATTTTTGTCTGCACTTGCCGAAGTATAGGCGACAGCACCCATAGAAAATGCTTCGGAGAAACCGGCTGCGAGAGCGGCGATAATGATAATTCGACCAGTCGTGTGTGCCGCAAAAAGCCCCAAAGAAAGACCTAAAACATTTACCAAGCCGTCTTGACCTCCTAGAATAACATCACGAAGTTCGATTTTCTTTCTGTTGGGAGTGTTAATTTCCATGAAATATTTCTTCTATTTATAGTGTATAATATATTGTATATCAAATTATCAATTAAACATATGTCTAAAAACTCAAAAATAATTTTCTGGATTGTTGTTATTATCGTAATTATTATTGTGGCGTGGTTGCTTCTAGGAAACTCATCACCAGCCGCTGCGCCAGTTACAGCGCCATTATCTGTACAAGTTACGCAGAATCAGCAGTTGGCGTCAGCTTCGAGTGCAGCTGTTACAGGACTCGCAACATCGCCATCAGATAACTCAAGTTCAGCACTCAATTCAGATATATCAGTCATATCCAACCAATCTGCAGCATTAGATCAGGATTCTGCAACCGCAAATCAGCCAGTTCAATAATTTATAATTTATTTAATATCACATGAACATGAAAACTATTATTTCAAAATATGCTGCTATCGTGAGTGTTTCGACAATACTTGCTGGCGGTATTATGACCGCAACTGTTTTTGCTCAGGTTCCAGCAAGTAGTTCAATGCCGATGCATGCTGGAATGTATATGCGAGGACATATGGCCTCGGGTACAATGCCAATGAGGGCCGATATGAGAATGGGTTCGACAACTCGAATGTCATCAACAACTCGTGAACAAAATTTAATTCAACATCAAGATCAAGCCATTTCGAATATTGACAATCGTTCGACAGCGGAGATTACTGCAAGAATCAATTCTCTTAATGAACTTTTAGTTCGTATCAATGCAATGGCAAAGATTTCTTCTTCGACAAAATCAACAATTGCATCTGAAATCCAGACTTTGAGCGCCGAATTAGCAACGCTTCAATCACAAATCCAAGCAACAGCAAGTTCGACTCCAACTGGTTCAGTAGGAGATTTATCGAGCTCGTCTCAGTTGCGAACAGAGGCACAATCAATAACAAAAGACTATCGCGTATACGCTCTTGTTATTCCACAGACCGATATTTTGGCTGCCGCAGATCGTGCACAGACATTAGTGACTTCGTTCACGACTCTTGCAGTAAAATTGCAGACGAGAATTACTACGTTGCAGACAGCAGGACATGATGTAACGGCCCTCCAAGCATCACTTTCTGATTTGAACGCAAAAGTAGCTGACGCACAAACACAGGCAACAGCTGCGGTTACTGCTACACAGAGCCTCACTCCCGATAACGGTAATGCAACAATTGCCGCAAACAATGCCACAGCTGTAAAGGCCGCTCAAGCTGATATTAAAATAGTTGATAGCGACATCAAGGCTGCGACAGCTGATGCAAAATCGATTGTAAAAGGAATCGAGGCATTCGATATTACCGCTTCAACTTCAGCTTCGACACAGTAATATTAATATTTTGTTTCAAGAAAACCGCCCAACTAAGGGGTGGTTTTTGTTTGCTTTTTTCTTCATGAGACGTTAATCTCAGAATAGTCTTGAGTTTCAACCTTGTCTTTTGACAATTAAATACGGAGAAAATTATGATCAAAAATACCAATGATGGAAAAAATAGCATACACGAGTCGATTGTTTTGGTTGGCGGGGGAGGCGGAGTTTTCCGCATTGCCCGTTATCTTAAAAACGTTCGACCTAATATTGCAACTATTCAAACTATGTTTGACCACGGAGGACATTCTGGAGGACTTCGCGATGAACATGGCGTTCTGCCTCCGGGTGATATCCGTCAGGCGATTCTTGCTTTGGCAGATGATAAAATTGCCCATGAACTTCGGTCGCTTTTGGCGTATCGCTTCGAGAAAAATAACACGTCATCTCTTCACGGTGCGACAGTCGGCAATATTATGCTGACCGCGCTTACCGATATAACGGGGAGCATGCCCGCGGCGATTGATGTACTCTGTTCGTGGTTTCGCGTTCGCGGAAAAGTTTTGCCGGTCAGCCTCACTGACGCAGAACTTTGTGTTCGTCTAAGTGACGGTACGATACTGAAAGGCGAAGATAAAATTGACACGCGTCCTATCGCCGATGCGCGGAACATATCTGATGTCTATCTCGAACCTCGAGCAAACATCTACATAGGCGCTTACGAAGTTTTGGTTTCAGCTGACAAAATTGTTTTTTGTCCCGGGGATTTATATACCTCGGTTTTACCAAATGCATTGGTTACTGGTTTCAGCGAGGCTATTGCCAAAAGCAGTGCCAAGCTGATTCATGTGGTCAATATCATGACGAAGAAAGCTGAAACTCATGGTTATTCCGCTTCCACCTTCACTGAAAAAATTCTCCAGAAAATCGGTCGGGATAAAATGGATGTCGTCATAGTCAATGACGGCGCTATTGATCCTGAAGTGCTGGAGTGTTACAAAATGGAGTTGGCATTTCCGGTTGTTTTTGACCCGGAAAAAATCGTAACAGTAGCGGATACTTTCATTGCGGCTGATCTTGTCGATCAGGAGCATGGTATTGTCCGTCATCACCAAAAAACTACTTCAATCATCGCAAACATATGAATATTCACGCACGCAAGCGACTGTATGTTTTCGACCTCGATGATACGGTCACTGATACCAGTGGGTGGAAGCAATTGTGGTCGGAGGAATCCGATTATTTGCGGATGCATCTTGGTATGGTACCCGGGGCGAAAGACGTCTTGTCTCTGCTTGAAGGGGTGAAGATACTTGTCACTGCCGGCGACGAAACGGTACAACGTCAAAAAATTGGCCTTGTCGGCATACGTCTTGGCCTCGAGAACATTTTTTCCGAAGTACACATTGTTGGGAAAAATGAAAACAAGGAGGACATCTTTCGTTCAATCGCCAAAAGATACGGCGAAAGGGAATATGTAGGTGGAATAACTAAGGGTCGGCATATTGTCGTCGTCGGCAATAGGATCGATTCTGAAATCTATTACGGAAATCTGTTGGGATTTACGACTGTGCGTTTGCTTCACGGTTCGTATGCCGCGCTTAAGCCGACGAATTCGTTTCATATTCCGCGCTACACGATACGGAATTTGCGGACTCTGCTCGATTTACCGTTTCTAAAATAGTGAATTTATCAAAAAAACAAGGCACAACCGCAATGGTTGTGCCCTTTTTGTTTCTATATTTTTAATTTAATTGTTAACCCGTTGTCATCTTATGGTTAAGTGCGGTCAGGAGGACACTGTTTTGGAGAAGTTCATGATGTGGCCCGTAAATAGCTTCAATCAAGTAACAATTCCATGTCCGCTCGAAGTTGAGATTGTTTTTGAGAACTTCTTCGAGCCAGTACCGATTGTCGGGCATTAGTTTGTCGAGCGGAAGCTGGTCAATTCGATACCATTTCCCGTCGAACATTTTCGGAGTATTGCGAAATTCGCCGATCCATTGTTCTGCGAGGAAAAAATGGACTTTGAAAATCGTTCTTGTCCCGTCATCATTATTCGTGATGAATTCGCCGAGCGCAACGTAGCGCAAAAGTTTCGGGTCGACTATGACGCCGTCGCTTTCCTCGAAAATTTTGCGGGTGGCGCATTGACGTGGTGTTTCGTATTCTTTGATGATTCCGCCATAGCCGTTTTGAAAACCTTGGCCGATGTTGCTACCTTTGACGGCAAGATGTATCCATGATGAATCGTTTGCTGACTGAGCCTGTTTTACTGGAAAACAGACAGTTGCACGGAGAGTTTCCACTTGAGGTTTTATTTCAGTGTTCTGATTCTGTATATTCTGCATATTTCCTTTCCAGCCCTATTTTGAAGAGCTTCTTATTTGATTTTTGTTTTTATGCTACTGGCGTGAATATACCACAAGTTCCTATTTTGACAAGGGGATTTAGCAAGCCGTGCTATTTAATTGCTTTTCGAATGTCATCAAATGTGCCACCGACTTTTTTGCCAGGGTTGAAAATATTTGAAGGGTCAAAAATGTTTTTTGTCTCTTGGAAAAGAACAATGATTTCTGGTCCGTACATTTGCAGAAGATATGGTGTGCGGATAATACCATCATTGTGCTCGGCAGTGATTGAACCATGATATTCATGAACGAGATCGTAAACTTTTTTCGACAATTCTAAAATAATGTCGGCTGAAAGTGGGGAATTCAAATCCATGAGCGGAATGATGTGGAAATTGCCGTTGCCAGGATGTCCGGCGATTGTGTAAATCAATTTATATTGATCAATGAGGGCTTGCACCTTCGGCAAAAATTCCGGCAAATATTCGGGCTTGACGATGATATCATCAATAAAAGGAGCAGTTTTTTTGCCCTTCGTATGTTTACGCAAGAGATTGAAGCTCTCGCGGCGGATGCGCCAATATTTGTCGGCTTCGCCTGACGAACGCGCGATGTGGATTTTATAGCCGAAATGCGCGATTTTGTTTTTGAGGGCCACGAGACGGTCGTGAATGTCGGTTTCTGTTTTTCCGGTGAATTCAACCATCAAAATCAATTTGGGAATATGTCCGGAAACGAGTACGTCCCATGCGTCGGGAATGAATTGGAAACCGAGTTTGATTGCGCCCCAAAAACCGAGCTCTTTGAAAAAGTCGAAAAAGAATTTTACCGCGAGATTCATGCTGTAATCGTCATATGATTCCTCGCTGTCCGGTTGTGACGGCGCAATTTCATCCACAATTTCGGCAAGATGTGTCAAATTCGGCAAAAATACTACGAGCATATTTGAAAATGGTTCGACGGGTACTAACTTGAACGTGATTTCCGTGACAAAACCGAGCGTGCCTTGCGAACCGACAATGAGTTGGCACAAATCGAAGATACCGGTTTTTTTATCATACACATTCCATAAATAATAGCCGGCTGAATTTTTCGAGACGTCGGGTTTTGCGGCTTTTATTGTGTCGTAATTTTTTTCAATTAAATCCCACAATTTTTTATAAAGTTCTGCTTCGAAGGAATTGCCGGAAATTTTCGCTGCAATTTCCGAGGCGCTGAGCGGCTTCACGACATATTCATTTCCGTCGGTGAAAACGACTCGCAATTGCGCGACATGATTAGCTGTCTTGCCGTACTTCATGCTTTTTTCGCCGCCAGAATTATTTGAAATCATACCGCCGACAGCGCAGATTTCGCGTGAAGCAGGGTAGGTTGGCATGATTGCATGATGTTTCAACGTTTCTTTTTCAAAATTTCGATAGTAACAACCCGGCTGAACTGTACCAGTTTCCGAAGTCACTTTGCCAATCGCATTCATATATCGAGTGAAGTCACAAATGATTGAATGATTTATAGAACCACCTGACATGTCGGTGCCGGCCGAACGTGCTGTGATGGAAAGGTCGGGATTCGCGGCACGATTTGCATTGACCCATTTGACGAGTGTCTGAACGTCAGCAGAATCACGCGGAAAAACCACGACGCGTGGTCTGAGGGTAAAAAGACTGGCATCATGCGAATAAGTTGTAAGAGTTTCATCAGTCGAATCGATATCGCCTTTGAAAGCAGGTTTCAAACTTTCAAATATTGAATTTAACATGTGAATAGTATATCATATGCTTATAGCTCTTTCGCGAGATTATTAATTTTTTACACATATATTTATAATATGACAATATCAATTCTGCTACTTATCGGACGCATTATTTTTGGTTTTTACTGGATCAATGTCGCATATAATCACTTCAAAAACTCGGCTATGCTTGCCGGCTATGCCCAATCAAAAGGCGTAAAATCAGGAAAAGCAGCTGCAGTCGGTACAGGAGTTCTGGCCTTACTTGGAGGACTTTCAATTCTCCTTGGTCTATGGCCTCGAGTCGGTATTGCACTTTTGGTTATATTCCTTGCTGGTGTTACTTACAAAATTCATACATATTGGACGATCACTGATCCTAATGCAAGACAAATGGACAAGGTTCAGTTTATGAAAAATGTCGCTCTCATTGGCGCACTCTTTATGGTATTTGCGATTTCGCTCCCATGGACGTGGTCAATCTAGTTTTTCGTTTTTGAGTGTATTGTTTTAATTAATGACACAAAAAAAGACCCCGGGGTCTTTTTTTGTGTGTATATCTGTAGATGAAAAAAGATTGGAGTTAGTGTTATAATATCTGACATAAATGAGACATCCCCACAGAATCCTTACTGAAAAGATTCTCTTGTACGATAGGTGGCATTCGCATCGTATTGTTTCTAATTTACTTCATTGGTTTTTGTTAGTATTTGTTGGAGTAGTTTCAACCGTAAGTCTTCTCGGGACAATTCATGATGTGTATGCAGATACGAGTGGAGTTCAATATTCGTTTGATGCACAAGATCTCAAAGCTTTTTCCTATAATGGACAGTCGTTTCTCAATACGAATATGTCCCTCTATAGCATAAATAACTATGCGTATTTTACGACGCCGAGTGGTGTAGCTCAACCGCGAATCAATGATCAGTCCCCAGTAAAAACTACTGGCACAAATCCAGATTTTATACAGCAGGTAAATAACTCAGGAAAACCTGATCAGTTCACCATAAAAGTCGTGTTCGGTGGCAAGGGTACGAATACGTTCACGATGCATACGTATATTACAAATAATGATCCGTCGGACACGCTAACTGAGGACGATATGAAGTTTTATTTTTCTTTAATGGTTCCAAGTGCCGGCTCGTCTCAACAATCATTAAGTGTGGGTTCGCTATCACCTGTAGCTTTTGTAAATGGCAATTGGGGTAGTATGGCTGTCTTTACCGACAATTATTCACCAAAATGGAATCTCGGTTCTGATACTTCAGGCCCAACCAGTTCAGGTGGATATACATATGACATGCAGCTCACCGCTCGAAATATCGCACCTGGACAGACAGCTGATTACACAACTTATATCCGTTTTGGATCACCGACGGATACAGCACTGACTCTTGCACCAGAAGCATATACAGCTTTTCGCGCCACATATCCAGATACGATAAATACAACTTGGCCGGATCGTCGCCCGATTGGTACATGGTTTATCGGAACGTCACCATTTTATCTCAAGCATACTGATTTTCATGAATGGTTGACCAATCCAAACGGTTGGTTTGCAGATAATACTATTGATGCTACTGACACAAATGCAACTGCATGGGCTGCACGTATTATGTCTGGTGTCGATGCAAACATTACGGAACTCAAAGCTACGAATGCTCAAGGTATTATCATCTGGGACTTGGAAGGAGACAGAAATTTCCAGCCAATTACGTATATTGGAGATCCTCGAAAAGTCCAAGACTCTCGGCTCGCGCCAGAATGGGGAACGCCCATTTCATTAAATGATGGCGTGACGTCGAGCAGCTCTATCCAAGTCATCGATGCCATGTTTCAAAAATTCAAAGACGCTGGTTTTAAAGTTGGCTTGACTATCCGTCCGCAGGAGCTTGAGTGGAACCATGATAATGGCTGCTTCATGGCAATTGGTTGCGTGCCAGACCAAGTATCGACTACGAGCTCGGCTGCAATCGTCGCCACTCTTGAGTCGAAAATTTCGTACGCTTACAATCGTTGGGGCGTGACGATTTTCTATATCGACAGTACCGCGGCCGAAACAGACGGCCCAATCATCGTTCAGGTGCATAAAGATTTTCCAAATGTTTTGCTCATGCCGGAAAATGTCAGAACACTCGAGTTTGGCGTAAGTTTGCCTTTTAATTACACAAAATTTACCGGTCAATGGGCTGGACCTGGTATGAGTCCGGCTATTGGTATTCCATACCCGCAAGCCGCCGGAGCAATGAACTCGAATGGAACCGCTATTCAGTATTATCCTGACGGAGAATTGATAGATCTGTACTGGCCTATCGTAAATGCGGTTCGCCAAGGCAACCTCCTCCTTTTTGATTCATGGTTTCCGACGTCCGACATTTCATATATAAATAAAATTTATGCGTCCGCCGCACAGCCGGTAACTGCGCCGACGGTTTCGGCCTCTGGTGCGACTGCGGTGGGCACCTATACCGCTACGTTAAATGGGACCGTCAATGCTACGGGCAACACTGTCATTTATACTCGCGGTTTTGAATATGGTACGACGACAAGCTACGGCACAGTCATAAATGAACCACTTGTCTTTCCTGCATTTGATGAATCAATTAATAATACCGATGCAAATTTCACCGCAACCGTCAGTACGTTGATTTGCGGCGCGACATACCATTATCGTTCGTTTGCCACAAACTTTTCTGGATCAGTTGGAAGTTTTGTTAATCATACAGCTTCAAGTTCCGATCAAACATTTACCACCACGTCATGTCCGCAAGGCACCGCAAGTACGACGCCACCAGTTACCACTCCACCCGTCACGACTCCAGCAACTACAACCGCACCTACTTCACCAGCTACAACGACACCTCCGGTTACAACTACTCCTCCAAATATTGGTGGAATTTCAGTTGCGCCTCAAGGATGGTGGAAACTTGATGAAGGAAGTGGAAGCACAGCAATTGATTCATCAACAAATTCAAATAACGGTACAGAACAGGGAAGTCCGACGTATAGTTCCGGTCAAATTGGTCCGTATTCTCTCGTACTTTCTTCGAGTAGTTCACAATATATAGATATTCATAATTCTTCGTCACTGCAAATCACCGGCGATTTGACGATTTCGTTCTGGTTGAAAATTACTAATGATGGAAATTTTCATGGAATTGTATCAAAAGGAAATCTCAACGAATATGAAGTTGGCGCTGATTTCAGAAATGGCCTGACGAACTTATCATGGCGATCGACCAATAATCCAAGTAGTGCCAATAATAATTGGACAGGATTTTTCTCTGGTTACACCGACAATACATGGGTTTTTGTGACAGTCGTTGTATCTGGAACAAATGCTACTGCTTACAAAAACGGTGTGCCGTTTGGAACTTTGGCGATCGGAACGCGCTCGTCGAGTACAAATGATGTTCTTTTAGGAGCCCGCCCTGCGCCAGTGGGATATTATCTCGACGGAAGTTTGGATGATGTTCGTATATATAATAGTGCTCTTTCAGCAGCTGAGGTTTCGCAGTTGTATGCATATAATGGCATCGTGACTGCTCCGATCACTACTCCTGTCGTGCCTGTAGTAACGTACACTCTTACCTATAATGCTGGGCCAAATGGAAGCGTGGGCCCTGTTGGTTTTGAGTCTCAAACAATATCATCTGGTGGTGGCGGAAGACCGGTGAGAGCAATTGCAAATGCCGGATATTATTTTGTAAATTGGTCTGATGGGTCGACTGCAAATCCTCGTAGAGATTCTTCGGTTACTTCAAATATAAATGTGATTGCAAATTTTGCCCAAGTTGTATCCACATCGACTCCTCCAATTTCAAACCCTAATCCCGCACCAGTTGTTTGGACTGGTGGAGGAGGTGGTAATGGAGGAGGAAACTATGGTGGTGGGAATTATAGTGGAGGTGTCAGTGGAGTTTCCGCAAATCCGTATTCTTCATATTCATCGTATTCTGTACCGACAACTGTTCCTAATTACATAGCGACACTTCAAACAACACCTCAGACGACACCTGAAACGGTTGCAGTTTCCGGAATAAATCCATCAACATCTGGAGAAACATCTTCATCTGCATCTTCTCTATCTGTATCTGGAGTTGTTCAAATAACCGCACCGTTGTATGAGAGCCTTTCAGGTCCGCAAGTTACGAATTTGCAAAAAAAGTTGATCGCTCTTGGTTTTTTGCAACCAGAATATGTGACAGGATATTTCGGCGCGCATACTCTTCAAGCAGTTGAAACATTTCAGGCAGATAATAAAATTGTAAGCAGTGGTTCTCCAACGACAACAGGTTTTGGTTTTGTCGGACAGAGAACGCGTGCGGCTCTTAATGGTTCAGTACAACAAACAACAGTATCAACACTGACAGTATCAACGACTACGGCGCCGGTACCTGTGTCAGTACCCATATCTGTAGTTGTACCTAAACCAACACAAGTAATATTAGTACCCGCAAAAACCATAACGAAAAAAACTAGTATATCTACTACGACTGCTCCTTCTACTATGATTACTTCTAACCCAGTTTCTACTGCACCAATTTCCACCACGACAAAGATCCCACTTTTTACTGAACCATTACGAGTAGGCAGTTCTGGTTCAGAAGTTAAATATCTTCAAGTATTTCTCAATACTCATGGCTTTATAGTTGCAACAAGTAGTATAGATTCACCCAGACACGAGTCTACTTATTATGATTTATCGACTGCAAATGCTGTCGCATTGTTCCAACAAGCAAATGCCGCGATTATTTTGACACCGTATGGTTTATCGCAAGGTACTGGAAATTTTGGTGAAACAAC
>Ga0302319_10007783_pt1 | contig 21007 bp, 16 predicted proteins | sample Bog_T0_2_FD_203319 | JGI IMG/M metagenome (GOLD analysis project Ga0302319, IMG submission 203319) | Peat permafrost microbial communities from Stordalen Mire near Abisko, Sweden - Bog_T0_2 | ecosystem: Environmental > Terrestrial > Soil > Wetlands > Peat | place: Sweden: Abisko, Stordalen Mire... | reverse complement strand
GCCCTTAGCCCAAATGATTCCCCCGTAACTGCGCTTGAACATATAACGGCCATCCAGGGCTCCATGATGGCAGGCAATATTCGGCAAGCCACGACCCTGCGCCAAAAGCATTGGAATCCGGGAATTGGGATTGCTGTCGTCGGCGCACAGTACAGCCTGGACCGGTTCGGTATCGAGAACGTTGCGCCAGGCGTCGCGAACGGCGAGTCCGCGACGGAACCACATCGGAACATCATCCAAATATCCCAACCGCTGCAGAGTCTCGAATTCCGGCAGTTCTCTCAATTCCTTCAGCACAGGCCGCCACCGGCTCTCCATTTCCGCATTCTCAGCGCTGCGATCACGCAGCGAGGCATACGAAGACAGCCACGCAGCGGTTACATTTCGGGGGAGATTCTCCATCCACCCGCTTCGCCGGGTCGCGAGCAAGAGAAAGTTTTCCTCGGGAAAAGTGTTCGCGTAGGCGATACCCGTTCGCGAAACATTGATATATGCCGTGGGAAGCAGGACCACGGGCCGCGTGGAATGCCGGCGTTTGTGGGAGAAGTGTCCACGAAGTTGATATCCACCGTCATACTTGTCGCAGAGAACGTCCATGATCTGCGGCACCGAAAGTTTGTTGAAAACCCGCAGATAGTGCGCCAGACCTCCTTTTTGTGCCCCCCGGCGCAAAGGAAAAATGTTCACCCGTGCGGGGAGCAAATGCTGCAGAAGAGTGGCGTGAAGCCCGGGACGCGAAACATACACTTGATCGCTGGGGCCAAGCGTCTGCGCAAGTATCTGCAACACGACCAGCGCTTCCATCTCCCCGTGCAAGAGAATCGACATGATCTCCCACAAATCCAGACCATGCGCGTCCACCAGCCTCCCGCATCCCAAGCCGAGCAACTCACGCACCCGCCGAAAAGTATCGAAATCATTCCGCAGGGAATCCAGAGTTGTCACCGGACACTGGAATTGATCGTGCCAGCGCTGATAGGTATTCCTACCGCCCATTCCCAGGTCCACGATCCGATCCCAGTGCTGCCCGGCCCAGGCGCCCGCATCCGCAGTATCGAGAGGATCGATTAGAAGGACTCTCATGGAATTCACCAGGCGGTCAATCCGCCATCGACCACAAGGCATTGCCCGGTGATGTATGAAGCTTCGTCGGACGCGAGAAATGCCGCCGCGCTCGCCACCTCGTCCGCCGTGGCCATTCGTCGAAGCATGGTTTTTTCCGAGTACCTTTTTACAAATTCCTTGGACTGCCGTTGTTCGGAAAACACACCGCCGGGAACCAGAGCGTTTACACGCACTCCGCGCTCTCCCCACATGGCCGCCAACCATCGCGTCGCACCCTCGGCCGCCGCCTTCACCGCCGCGTACTGCACCGGCGTTGGCAGCATTCCTTCTGGATAAATGCGGTGATCCACTCCGGCCTGCCCGTAGATGGAGGATAGAAAGACTATGCTTGCGGGCTGGCCCGCCAGGCGATTCACGCCATTCCGCAACAGCAGAACATGTCCTGCAATGTCGACTGCAAACAGGTTCGTAAAGGAATCGTGCGTAAGCTTTTCAAAAGGTACACCCACACCTTCCCGTAGGGACGCGTTTGCCACAACGATGGTGGGTACGCCGGCTTGATCCACGATGTGATCCAGACAACTCCGAATACTCTCCTCGTCGCCTAGATCGAGCTGCACGGGAATGTATCTCCCAACTATTTTTCCCTGCCGTTCGGTCCACTGTTTGGCTTTCGAAAAGTCGCGAGACGCAATCACTACCGTAGCCTGCTCCGCAGCCAGGCGCGTCGCGATCGCGCTCCCTAACAGGCCTGTGGCTCCGGTGACCAGTGCGACGCGGCCCTTCAGTCCCTTCATGCGGCTCGCTCCGCCAGGATCATCTCGCAGAGTTTGAGGTCGAATTCTAAGGCTACATGCACCGACCGCTCCGGCGGCGTCTCAACCACTCCCATGCGTTCTCCGAAAAAGTGGCCAACCTGCGCCAGCGCCGGCAGCCGGGCAATCTTGATGGAACCGTTGGGGCGAAATACCGGCGGCAACAGCGGACGTTCCATCAGATATTTGTTGCCGAAGTACATGTGCCAGTAATCGTCGTCGCTATCCGGCACCACCGCCCAATGGAAGTCGTGCGGGTCTACCGGCGTCACGCTCACCAGGAAATCGAAGTCATCGCTCTGAAACTTGTGCACCGCTGCACTTAAGTCCTCGACACTGCGCAGCGGAGACGTAGGTTGAAGGCACACAAGAGTCTCCGTGGAGCTTCCTTGCCTGGCGAGATGTGCAGCCATGTGCTGACAAGGTATATGCGAGGCGACGAGATCACCGCACAACTCTTCCGGCATCAAAATAGGCACACTCGCGCCACAAGCCCGGGCGATGTCCGCGATTTCCTCAGCTTCTGTGCAAACATACACACTCTCAAAAAGTCCACTCCGGCGCGCAACCTCTATGGTGTAAGTGATGAGCGGCTTCCCCGCCAGAGCGCGCAGATTCTTTCCGGGCAGGCGTTTGCTGCCTCCGCGCGCCGGGATGGTACAAAGCATCGGTTTAGGCACTCAACCTCCCCGGCACATAAGCATCATGCTTTACACGCTCCAACGGAGATGCGCCGTCTCGCACCGTCAATCCATGAACCAGCAATTCCGCGAGTTTGAGGTCTTCTTCGTCATCAATGTCGATTCCACGATTCGGATCCATCGGGGCGAGATGAAACGGGGAACCGTAGAAGGCATTCTGCGCAAGAAAGTTCCTGGTCCGCGCCCACCAGATCGCACCCGTGGGGCAGAATGTCCGCGGCAGTTCCTGGCTCCTGACCAGGCTCCGTTCCCCGAAGAGCCAGCGGCCGCCTTGCTGTTCGTCAGAAACCACTGCCCACTGCGGATACACACCTCGATAGGGGATCACAGAAATCTGAAAAAGACGGTCGCCATCTTTGAACCTACGCCAATGCTCGACAATGTCTGCGCTGTGCACCAGTGGACAGTTCGGCATGCACTGGCAAATGGCCTCGGGTTCCATCCCCTGACTGCGCAGCACCCCAAGAACGTGCCGAGCCACGTCGACAAGCTGCGCAGAGTCACTGGCGAGTTCCGGGGGACGCAACACGAAAACGGCTCCGTACCACTCGGCGATGCGGCCTATGGCGGGGTCATCGGAGGACACAATCACCTTGGCAAACAGCCCGCTGTTCAAGGCCGCCGAAACCGAATACGCCAGCATAGGATGCCCAAAAAATGGCCGCACATTCTTTCCCGGAAGCCGCTTCGAACCGCCGCGAGCTGGGATAACAGCGATCAGATTACTGCTCAAAGCTCACCCACTTCCGCTCCGAGGCCGAGGTCAGTGCGGCCAATGCGACTCGTAAAGTCAGCTCCGATTCGGCCAAACCCTGGTTCGCGGTCACCCGGCCATGCACGCACGAAAAAAAATCTTCGATCTCCGCGATGTACATCTGATTGGCCTCGAAGTCGTACTTTATGAATTCAGGAGCGCCTTCGGGTCGAATAATTCCGACCTGATTCTCAGCGTGATCCCAGACCACCGTGGCAGCATCTCCCGCCAGCACGCATGAGCGGGACGCGGTTCGCTGGGCAAAATCCATGTGTATGTCGGCTTGGGCACCGGAGCACAAACGTATCAGGATGGTCGCGCAGTCCTCCACGTTCACCTCCAACCCACTGACCTGACCCGCCATGCAGGTAAGCTCGCGTGGCGGGCCCAGCAGCCACAGCATGTAATCGATCTCATGCGACGCATCCAGAATGATGCCGCCGCCTAGCTCGCGGCGCGCCGTATAGCTTTGCCGATAATCCTGCCAGGGACGCCAATCGGGTAGGTATTGAGCTACCTCGGCGCGCGCCCACAAAATGCGACCCGGAACCCCTTCCTCCACTAAACGCTTGAGTGTCTGTATACCCGGATTGAAGCGCAGATTATATCCAACCCGCACCACGCGTCCGAGTTTGCCCGCTTCGACCTGGAGTGCGCTCACCCCATCCAGACGGTGGCTAAGCGGCTTCTCAATAAAAACATCGGCGCCGCTCCGGAGGGCGCACAATGCTTGCTCCACATGACAAACCGGGGGTGTACAAACGAAAACCACGTCTGGCTTGAAACTGCGGAGCGCTTCGTCCAAATCCGCGAAGCCCGCAACGCCTAAATCGTCCACTACTGGCCGCAGCCGTCCTGCATCGGGGTCGGTGGCCGCTAGCTTCCGAGTCCCCAGTTGCCGGAGGTTAGCCATGTGGCGACGTCCAATGGACCCCGCACCTGCCACTAGCACCGAATATTGAGCAAAGGGGACCGGCGCCGAGTTCATACGGCAAACGCCACCATTATCTTCTTTACTGCTGTGATGACATCTTCCGCGTCCTGATCGCTCATCCCGTGAAACATCGGGAGACTGATCAGACGCTCATACGCATCCTCCGCAATGGGATACTCCCCGCCGCGATAGCCGAAGCGATCGCGATAATAGGGATGGCGATGCACGGGAATGTAGTGAACGTTAACCCCAATGTTCTCCGCCCGCAACGCCCGGAAAATCTGAGCCCGATCCGCGGTCAACTTCTCGAGATTGAGCCGGATGGGGTAAAGATGCCACGCCGGATTCACATCTGCTCGAACCGCGGGCAGCGTCACGCCCGCCAGGCCGGCAAACGCGGTTGAATAGCGTTCCGCGATCTCTCGCCTGCGCACCAGATTTGCCTCCAGCTTTTTCAGTTGCGACAATCCCAGAGCGCACGCCATGTCAGTGAGCCGGTAATTGAACCCGAGGAGCACCATCTCGTAGTGCCATTGCCCGGCAGTCTGACGTTGCCGTGCCTCGCTCGAGATGCCATGATTGCGAAACCGCCGCAATGCCTCAGCGCAATCCGCGCGGTCGGTCGTCACCATACCGCCTTCTCCAGTCGCAAGGTGCTTCACTGGGTGAAAACTGAAGACGGTCATGTGGGAGATGCCGCCGGTGCGCCGCTGCCGATATTCCGCACCCAGAGCGTGCGAGGCATCTTCGATCACAATCAATCCGTGACGTGCCGCTAGCTCCAGGATCGCATCCAGGTCCGCCGGATGCCCCGCATAATCCACGGGAAGTACCGCCCGCGTGCGCGCCGTGATTCGCGCCGCGACTTGCTCCGGATCAAGGTTGAGCGTGTCGGTGCTCACGTCCGCAAAAACCGGAGTCGCTCCCTGGTAGAGCACGCAGTTCGCCGTAGCCGCAAACGTCATGGGAGTAGTGATGGCTTCGTCGCCCGGCTTCAGCCCTGCGGCGAAGGCTGCGCCATGCAACGCCGCCGTACCGGAACTGAAGCTCACCGCGTGCTTGGCTCCCACCCAGGCCGCGAACGCTTCCTCGAACTCTGCCACTTTCGGGCCGGTGGTAAGCCAGTCGGAGCGCAACACATCCACCACAGCTTGAATATCATCTTCTCCAATGGACTGCCGCCCGTAAGGAAGAAGCGTCTTCCGCACAGGCGTTCCTCCATCCACTGCGAGTAATTCTTGTTTGCTGGATATCATGGGCATCGCGCTAGTCCGGAGCCTAAAGCTGCCTTACTACCTGAGAGCTGAAGCAGCGGCATCTAAGCAGGCACCGGCGACTTCACCGTGGCCCTGGGCTCAATCAGTTCCTGGAGTTGCTCCTGGCTCAGCCACTCTTCGTTGCTGTCGCTGGTATAGCGGAAACCCGGCGGCAATTCCCTTCCGTGAACCCAGTTTCCCCTTTTCCACCACGGATGCGATGGCTGGACAATATACATGTCATCCAGTGCAACTGCGGTGCGCGCTTCATCTTCGGAAAGCAGCACCTCGTGCAATTTCTCCCCCGGCCGAATGCCGATGTATTCCACCGCGCATCCCGGAGCGACCGCTTCGGCCAGATCGACTAATCGCATGCTTGGAATCTTAGGCACGAAGATTTCACCGCCATGCATCTGCTCAATCGAGCGCACCACAAATCGCACTCCGTGTTCCAGAGTAAGCCAGAACCGGGTCATGCGCGGGTCAGTAATCGTGATCCTGCCCCGTTTGCGCTGTTCCAGAAACACCGGAATGACGCTGCCCCGGCTGCCCACAACGTTTCCATACCTGGCGCAGCTGAAACGAGTTTCCTGCGCTCCCGCATAGGCGTTGGCCTGCACGAATACTTTTTCGGCGCACAGCTTCGTAGCTCCGTATAGATTGACCGGATTCACGGCCTTGTCGGTACTGAGAGCCAGAATGCGCTGGACGCCCCGGTCGATGGCCGCATCGATCACATTGCGGCCGCCCATGATGTTGGTCTGAATCGCCTCGAACGGATTGTATTCGCAGGCCGGAACCTGCTTGAGCGCGGCCGCGTGTACCACCACCGTGATTCCGGCAAACGCGCGCTGCAGACGGCCCGGGTCGCGCACATCCCCGATGAAGTAGCGCAGGCTGGCGTCCTCGAAACCGGAGGTCCGCATGTCGTGCTGCTTCAGTTCGTCCCGGCTGAAAATTACAAGTCGCTTGGGGTGATACTCCCGCAGCATGATTTCGACGAACTTCTTCCCGAACGAGCCCGTCCCGCCGGTGACCAGCACTTCCTGTTCCGCCCAATTCATCAAGCCTGCCTCAGCCATGTTTTCCTTGCGTTGATACCCGCCTGGAGCGCGGGTTTGCGGTTCGGAGGAGGATCAGTCCGGGCCGCACATGAGTTGGGAGCCGGCTCATTTCAGCCACTCCCTACCATTCTTCGTTTGGATAAATAAAGAATAAGAAAACAAACGCGGCCCTCTCCGGGCTGGGGTTATTGATTGCAAAGTAGTATAGCGGAGTTTTTCGCATCCGCGCGAACGATGCGTCCGGGCACCGCCAATTCACCAAGAGTGCTGCGTTTCGATTCGCCAATTGTTTTCCCGGCAGGCAGTGCTAGAATATCGACGAAACCGCTACATCACTGTGTGAGAGAATGCACGAGCATGGAGTCAGCCTCGATGACCAGCCATCGAGTAGCTTGGCTCTTTCTTGGGGTGCAGGTGCAAGTCTGACCTGAGGGCCCTGGGAATTAGAAAACTTGTTGAGGAGAATGCATGGATTCCGGACCGCTGGTGCAGGCCAATACTCCAACCATTCGTGAAATGCCGCCAAGCGCGGACCTGGGGAGAAACATTGGCCCGCGCGTTTACCCCGAACTTCTTTCTCAGGAATCGGCCCTCGGCGAATATATTCGCATTTTGATGAAGCGCAAGTGGACGGTTCTGGCCTGCCTCCTGGCCATCTTCTCCATCGTCGCCATCGCCAGCCTCAAGATGACGCCGCTTTATGAAGCCAGCGGCAGCATTGAAATCAACAAGCCGGATTCCGGCCTGGTCAACTTCAGCAATTCTCCAACCTTTAACGTTGATTATTACGATCCAAGCGAACTCGAAACCGAAGTAATGATTCTGCAAAGCGACCTTCTGGCGATGCAAGTAGTGAAGGAACTCGGTCTGGACCGCCGGCCGGAGTTCGGCGGAAAGACGGCAGCTCTGCCCTCTTCGCTCGATCTGGCCCCCGATCCGCTGCAGGCCGACGCCGGCCGAACCTCCGGTCTGCTCTCCAGCTTTCGCGGCAATCTGAAGGTGGCACTCTCTCCCAACAGCCACATCATCAAGGTGTCGTTCCGCAGTCCCGACAAGGATTTAACCGCCAACGTGGTCAACACGTTGATGAGCACCTACACGGAGAACAACTTTAAGTCCCGCTTCGACTCGACCATGCAGGCCTCCGACTGGCTTTCCAAACAACTCGTGGACTTGCAGATGAAGGTGGAAACCTCCCAGGAAAAACTGGTGCGTTACCAAAAAGAGCATGAAATTCTGGGGATCGACGAAAAGCAGAATATTACTACCGCAAAACTTGATGAGTTGAACAAGGCGCTAACCCAGGCCGAATCCGAGCGCATGGACAAAGAATCCGTATACCGCCTGGTTCAAGCCGGGGATGCGGATACCATCGCCTCCGCAGCCAGCGCGCTGGACGCAGCCGGCGCCGGGAACCAATCGGGTGGACTGCTGGAAAGTCTGCGCACCAAGGAAGCCGATCTGAAGATTCAAGCCGCCGAACTCAGCACACAATTTGGGCCGTCCTACCCGAAACTGGCGCAACTGGAGAACCAGCTTAAGGAAATCGATGCGCAACTTCTGGCGGAAACCCGCAAGGTCGGAGGCAAGATCCGGGGACAGTACATGGCCGCCCTGCAGCGGGAGAACATGCTGCACGACGCTCTCGAAAAACAGAAGCAGGAGGCGAATAAACTCAACGAGAGCGCCATCGAGTACAGTCTGCTGAAGCGGGATCTCGATACCAACCGTCAACTCTATGAAGGACTGCTGGAAAAACTGAAGGAGGCCGGCGTTTCCGCGGGGCTTCGCTCCAATAACTTTCGCATTGTCGACGTCGCCCGCGTGCCTACCGCGCCCGTCGAGCCCAACATCCCGCGCAACCTTGCTTTCGCCTTCATGTTGGGCTTGACCTCCGGCGTGGGACTTGCCTTCCTGCTCGAAGGATTGGATAGCACGGTGCGCACCACCGAACAAGCGCAAATGATTTCCGGCCTGCCTCCCCTGGGCATGATTCCACTGGGGTCGAGGACGGCGCGCGAAGGCGCAAACCCAAAGCGGTTGGTAATCGCCACCTCCAAGGAGGCAGTGGAATTGATTACCCAGGTGCGGCCTCAGTCGCAGATGGCGGAATCCTATCGCGCCCTGCGAACCTCGCTGCTGTTATCGAACCTGGGAGCACCGCCCAAGGTGATCATGGTGACCAGCGCGCTTCCTCAGGAAGGAAAAACGACGACCAGCATCAACTGCGCGGTGGTTTTGGCCCAGAAAGGCATTCGCGTGCTGCTGATCGACGCTGACCTCCGGCGGCCCAGCATCCACAAAACACTGGGCATGGGACCCCGTAGCGGGCTCAGCAATGTTCTGACCGGAAGCGCAACTTTGCAACAAGCGATCACACGCTCTCCCACCCTGCCCAACCTGGATGTTTTGCCCGCGGGCACTCCTCCGCCGAATCCCGCTGAACTACTGGCCTCCGCGAATATGCGGGACGTGTTGCAGGAATTGCGCGGGCAGTATGACCACATCGTTGTGGACACTCCTCCCACCCTGTCGGTCACCGACGCCGTTGTGCTGTCGCCGCGAGCCGACGCTATCGTCCTGGTCATCCGTTCCGGACAAACCACCAAGCAGGCGCTGCGCCGCTCCCGTGACATTCTGATGCAAGTGAATGCCAAGGTCTCGGGCGTGCTGTTGAACGCCGTCGATCTGAGTTCGCCCGATTATTACTACTATTACGAATACCAGGGCAAGTATGCGCGCTATTATCGCGATGACGCGTCGCACAACGACGAGGATGATGACTCCGAGGAGACCGCCGAAGCATCCCCCAATAGCGCGTAGTCAGGAACACGGCGGATTCGTAATTGCGCTTCCAACGCGACCCTATGGAAATACTCCTCAATTCTGCTGGGCGGAAAAGACTCGTCATTGCCGTGGCGGCAGCGCTGTGTCTGGTCTATCTTTTCTGGGCGGCACGTCTGCTCGTCGCCTCGTTTTTCGGGGAGAGGCCGGAACTCGCGAGTCTGCAGAGGGCGGCCCGCCTCGACCCTTGGAACGCAGACTACCGCAATCATCTGGGACGTTATTACGCGCTCGTGGCCAGAGATCCGGGCGCGGCTATCGAGCCTTACCGCGCCGCCGTGCAACTCGATCCGCATTCGGCCCGTTACTGGTTCGATCTGGCCTCGGCCTACCAGGTGCTGGGAGACGTTTCAAGTCAGACCATGGCCCTGGAACGCGCTATCGAGGCCGATCCGACTACACCCGACGTCGCTTGGGAAGCCGCGAACTTTTATCTGGTACAAGGCGAAGAGGCGAAGGCTTTGCGCGAATTCCGCGTGGTATTGGAGAATGAGCCGACGCTGGCCGATCCCGCCATTCAATTCTGCTGGCGCATCAACCCAGATGTAGATGCGCTTTTGCGCAACGTGGTTCCCGCCCGTTCCGAGGCCTATCTCGCCTTTCTCCACCTGCTGATGCAGAAACAGGAAACGGCGGCAACGGCTAAGGTCTGGGCCGCTCTTGTTTCATCCCAGCAGACCTTTGAACTCCGCTACGTCTACGACTATCTCCAGTACCTGTTCAACCATAAAGACGTGGATCAAGCGCGTTTAGTTTGGCAGCAAGCCGCCCCGCGTTTCGGGCTGTCCGCGTATTTGCCTTCGGGACGTAATCTGATTGTGAATGGAGATTTCGGCCTGGATGTCCTGAACGGCGGCTTCGACTGGCAGTATGAGAAACAGCGGAGCGTCACTCTCACCTTGGACCCCAGCGATTTTCATGGGGGCCATCGTTCACTACTGATCGCTTTTGACGGACCGGGAGTAAACGATGCGGGGATTCGGCAGTTCATCGTCGTGCAGCCCGATACTCTCTACGAGTTTTCTGCTTACTACAAAAATGGAGAAATCGAAGGCGCGGGTGGTCCGCATCTTACCATTCAGGATGCTTACACCCGGGCCGTCTTGTATGACAGCGACGAACTGAAAGAGGCGGGATTCTGGAAATCTGCCACCGGCGAATTCACCACCGGAACCGATACCAAACTGCTGGTGCTGCATATTCGGCGCCTGCCAGAAGGGAGTCCGATCCGTGGTAAGCTCTGGGTCGACGATTTCCGCCTGACGCCAAAGCGGCAGTAACTCTTCGAACCGGATGTATTCAATCTCATGAGCGCGACCCGCATTACGGCAATCGACCGTCGAGAACGCTCGGCGCAAGCCGACTCCGTCCTGTTATACGGGATCTTTGGTCTCCTCCTGTTTGGACCGGTCGCCTTCGGTGCGGTGGAACCATGGTCGATCTTTGTGATGGAAGCGGGCGCGACGGCATTGTTTTTGCTATGGATCGGCAAGCAGGTCCTGGACGGAGGAATGAAGATCAGGGGGAATCCTCTGTTCCTTCCCATGGCGGCGTTCGGCCTTCTCATCGTTTCGCAGCTTGTTTTCCACGTGACCGCGTATCCCCACGACACAGTGTCCGTCGCGCTCCTGTACGTGGCCTACGCCATGCTGTGCTTCCTGGCAGGGCAGACTCTGCTTCGCGGCGCTCAGGCGCGCAGCCTTGCGCTCATTTTCTCGGTGTATGGAGCCGCACTCGCCAGCTTCGCCTTGCTCCAGGGCATCTCCTCGAACGGCAGACTGTACTGGATCCGACAGCCTCGCATGGGGGGCTGGATTTATGGACCTTACGTAAATCACAACCATTACGCGGGCCTGATGGAAATGCTGGTGCCCGTTCCTCTGATCCTGTCATTGACGCGACTGGCTCCGGCCAAGGTCCGCACAGCGGCGGCGGCGGCGGCGGCCGTCATGGTCGGGACGATTTTTCTGTCTGGATCGCGCGGCGGAATGCTCGCGATTGCCGCCGAGCTTGTGATCCTTGCGGCGTTACTGGTCAAACAGAAGCGCGGCCTGCGGACCGCCGTTGGGATCGGCGTATTCATGGTAATCGTCATCGGACTGCTCGTCTGGATCGGGGGCGCTGAACTCGGCAAACGACTCGCCACCGCCGGGCCCGGCCACTCCGAACTCTCCGGCGATATTCGCGCCTATATCAACCGCGACGGCTTTCGCATGTTTCTGAAGAGGCCTGTCCTGGGCTGGGGTCTGGGAGCTTTTCCCATCGTGTATCCGCAGTTTCGCACCTTCTACACCAATTTCTTCGTGAATGAGGCGCACAATGACTACCTGCAATTGCTGGTGGAAATGGGCCTGCTGGGATTCGCGACCATGGTCTGGTTTGTGGTGACACTCTACATCAGGGCCATCAAGAAAATCGGAAACTGGGCCGGAGAGATCAGCGGCGCGGTTACCTTGGCTTGTCTGCTGGGCTTGAGCGGCATCCTGGTGCACAGTGCGGTCGACTTTAATCTCCAGATTCCCGCCAATGCCGCCCTGTTCTATGTACTATGCACAGTCGCCGCCTCGGAGCCTTTCGCGACGCCCGTGCGCAAACGCCGCGCGGTGCGCAGCAAGGCTTCAGAAGAAGAAGCGCTGCCCCCACCTGAATCTTTGCAGCAGCAACCCGCTACGAATTTCTGACTCCAATTCTGCCCTAAGAAATTGGGCCGCCCGGCATGCCGGACGGCCTAAGATTCTGTACACGAATGCTCTCGCCTGGTTTAAGACTGGCTTACTTAAGACTGGTTCAACCAGACTTGGCTTACTGGGGCTGTGACGGGCTCACGGGGTTGTCGCTCTTGATGAGAACCCAGGCGGTCACACCACCGATTGCCGCCGCTCCTATGCCGATGGCAATGGGAGAACTCAGAATGCCACCCCCGGCCGCCGGAGCGGCGCCGGCAGCGCGCTTCTTGTTTTTCTTCTTGTCCTTGTCCGTCGATTTATCAGATTGATCGGACGACTGTTCGTCCCGTGTGGTTTGTTGGCCCTGCGGCAACGTGACCGTGCCGTTGTCGTCGGTTACGGTAAGGTCTCCCTTGAGCGCCGCGATCCTCACCGTGCCATCCGTGTCGGTTACGTTGAATTCGGTCCAAGCGTTCGATACAGGCGCTACCCGCACATCTCCGGCAGTGGTCGCCACACCCTTGGACGTGGAGACGGAAACGCCTCCATGTTCCACTTTCAAAGAGGCGCCTTCGAATTGCACCAGGGACTCGCCGAGAACTGTAATGCTCGATCCCGGCGCATTGATATTTGCCCCAGAGTCAGAGCGGGTTTGGACCAGATCGCCGGTAAAGATCGCCGAGGAGGTGGGTACATGGGCGCCGTTCAACCAGGCCGCTCCATGCGCATAAAGCATGGCCGCACCGGAATCGGCGGCAAGCAACGAACCAGGCAACATCGAAAGCAGCACGCAACTTACCATCTTTCGGAAAGCAGACATGCCCATCCCACGCTCCGTTAATAACTAAGTTGATGACCTTTAACGCATCGTACCCTCCAAAGTTCTTGTCAGTCAATGCCTTTTGTGCTTGCAAAAGCGCTTAGCGGTGGAAAACTTTTTAATGAAGCCTGGGGCAGACAGGATCAACGCCACTGGTCGACCACTTTCCACCAGATCAAACGCATCCATTCATCCACAAACGTTTTCGCCCATTGGCGATGCCGCCACCATCTGGTTCCGAATTGCGTGTCGTCCCGGACAGCCGCTGCCGAGTAGTCGCGGCCGGGAAGTTCACGCCGGAAAATGTCGAGAGCGCGCCGGGTATGGAAGTCCGAGGTCACGATCAAAACGCTCCTGACGCGTTCGCCCGCCAGACATTTTTCGACGTCTTTCGACTCGTCCTTGGTCGATAGTCCTTCGGTCGGACAGACACTGACCAAAGCGGGCTGAGGCAAATTCTGGATGTACTTCTGTGCCAACTCCACTTGGCTGAATTCGTACACTTTCGCGCCTGCCGGCACATTGATGACGACCCGCCGTCCATATCCCTGCGCCAGAAGTTCCAGAGCTCGCCGCGGACGCCGGTCGGTTTCCCCGGCCAGCACCAGAATTACGTCCGATGGCCGCGGCGCATCCACTAAGAGAAAGTTGCCAGCTCCGGCCGCCAGCCCCACCGACAATCCCACAACCGACGCGAAGGCCACGAACCATGTGTATTTGCTTGTGACCGGTTTTTTCATAAGTTCCCAACGGCGGAAGATAGACTCAAATTCAACAGCACTTGGCCGCGCTCCCGCACTGCATGCCTCACTGGGAGGTGCTAGAATCGAAACCGAAATTCACTACTCCCAGAAGAGACTACTTGTCGCCACGATGACGAATCACTCTGCCGCAAATCGTTCCCCCGATCAACTCAAGAACCGGATCCAGCAGCGCCAGGCGCGCATTGGCATCATCGGCTTGGGCTACGTAGGGTTACCGCTCGCGCTGCTCTTCAGCGAACAGAAGTTTGCCGTCACCGGTTTCGACATCGATAAGCGCAAGGTCGACACCCTCGCCCAAGGCGGCTCTTACATCTACCGCATCAGCGCGGAAGAAATCCGGGAAGCCAAGGAGCAGGGCTTCTCCGCTACCTCCGACTATGCCCAACTGGTGGAGATGGATGCTGTCATCATCTGCGTTCCCACTCCACTCAACCAATATCACGAACCTGACCTCAGCTTCATCACTGACACCACACACGCGATTGCTCCCCATCTGCAGTCCGGCCAGTTGGTCGTCCTTGAGAGTACAACCTACCCCGGCACCACGGAAGAAGTCATGGTGCCGATTCTCGAGAAAGAGAACAAGACCGGCCTGAAGGCGGCCCGTGGCACTTCCAGCGGGGAAAAGGAGTTCTTTGTCGCATTTTCGCCGGAGCGCGAGGATCCTGGCAACACCACCGTGGCACGCCGCGACATTCCCAAGGTAGTTGGCGGAGTGAACCCGCAGGCTTCGGAACTGGCTGGAGCCCTGTACGGTGCCATCTTCCATCGCACGGTTCCCGTTTCCTCACCCGCCGCCGCCGAGATGACGAAGCTGCTGGAAAATATCTACCGCTGCGTCAACATCGCACTGGTCAACGAATTGAAGCTGCTCTGCCTGCGCATGGGACTGGACATCTGGGAGGTGATTGGCGCAGCTTCCACCAAACCCTTCGGCTTTCATCCGTTTTACCCCGGCCCCGGCCTGGGTGGACATTGCATTCCCGTCGATCCTTTTTACCTGTCCTGGAAGGCCAAGGAATTTGACTTTCGCACTCGCTTCATCGAACTGGCGGGCGAGATTAACAACAACATGCCCTATCACGTGATTGCCTCCATCGGTGGGGCGCTGAACCAGCACAAAAAATCGTTGAACGGGTCGCGAGTACTCATCCTGGGGGTAGCCTACAAGAGAGACATCGACGATCTGCGCGAATCCCCGGCCCTCACCATCATCGAACTGCTGCAAAAGGAAGGCGCCCAGGTCAGCTATCACGATCCCTACTTCCCTTTCATCGGAAAAGGTCGCAAGTACGATTTGCAGATGAAGCGCTCCGAACTGGAGAAACTAGGCCAGTATGATTGCATCGTGATCGTCACCGATCACTCCGACTACGACTACCAGAAGATCGTCGGCGAAGCCCAGTTGGTGGTCGATACCCGCAACGCGACCAAGGGCATCGACAGTCCCAAGGTTGTGCGGTGCTAGCAGGTTCGACCTGTCAGCGCTCGAAGGGTTGGGCTCTCCTCCGAGGTCACTGGAAGTAAAAGACTCGCTCAGGGTGTAATTTTTTGCTGTTTCTCGCTCGGTCTGCGCCGGTCGCAGGCGGGGCAAGTGTAAGTATTTGAAAGATCAATAGGATAGACTTCCAACTTGCCGGGAGAAATGGCCTTTGGAGTGCAGATTTTGACCTTGGGTAGTAGACTAAGGTTTCCTCGACGTCTGCGGTCCCCAGGGCCATCACACCGCACCGGGTCGAGAAACTTTCCACCCCAAACGCGTGTTTTGACAAGGGTTAAAGATTCGAAGACTTCAAAGATAGCGATTTAATAGAGACGAGTACAAGCGGCTATGAGTTCTTCTGCTTCCCAAGAGACTCTCTTCTCTCTGCTCCCGAAGACGAGAACTCCTTGGAGCGAATTCGTTTTCAGCACCGGGGCGCAGGCCGTAGCGGTTGCGTTTCTGGTGTGGGTGCGTTTGCTGTATCCCACAGTGGTATCGCCTCCTGAGCACAATTTTCGTTCGATTGAGTTGGTGAGCACACCAGTACCGGTCAATCACCAGCCCCAGCCGTTGCCGCGGAAGCCATTACTGGTGGCGAATCTGGAGCCGTCCCCTACCGCATTGCGCCTTCCCGCTCCACAACCGAAAGCCACCGTGAAGGTGGACGACGCTCCCGCTCCCACGGTCAGCATCGCGCCCAAGAAATTGGAACCGCTCCCCATCAACTCCGCGCCCGTGATTCCCAAGCAAGCGGTGAAGATGAACGTATTCTCCACCGGCAGCTCGGCCACTCCCACCATCGCGCGCGCTCCATCCCAGGTGCAGACCGGCGGGTTCGGCGATCCGAATGGACTTCCCGCCAAGGCCAATCAGGGCAAGGCTGTCAATATCGCCGCGCTCGGATCCTATGATCTTCCATCCGGTGCGGGCTACGGGAACGGCACCGGAGGCGCAAAGGGCGTGCCCGGCGTAGTTGCAAGCTCTGGCTTTGGGAACGGTACGGCCATTGGAGATAGCCGCGCTCGCGTTTCCGCGTCGCAGGCTACCGTTCAACAAAGCGGTTTCGGCGATGCCGATGTTCCGGCTCCGCCCACCGTGCATTCTCGTCCGGCAGAAGCCGTCGCCCGGGCAGTGCCTGCGGAAATCCTTTCCAAGCCAACTCCCATCTATACTCAAGAGGCCCGGAGCCTGCGGATTGAAGGCGAAGTTCTCCTGGAAGTGGTTCTGGAAGCGTCCGGTAGCCTGCGCGTGGTAAGGGTAGTGCGCGGACTGGGTCACGGCCTCGACGACAACGCCGTCAAGGCCGCCGAGCAGATTCGCTTCAAGCCGGCGATGAGGGACGGCCAACCGGCCGATTCCACCGTAGTTTTGCACATCATTTTTCAGATGGCGTAAGTTGCTAAGAAGGTTCTGAATGCGTATTTCCCAGGTAAGGTTGCTTTCGTTCTTGCTGCTGCTGGCGTTGTCTGTGCCAGCGCTTTCGCAGGATCCCGCGTCTTCCACTCCCCAAGCTGTGGCAAGCGACTCGGCCAACCCGGCACATGGCGCGGTTGCCCTTTCGCCTCCGCCCCCAGCCTCGTTCAATGAAGTCATGGACCGCGTGGTCCAGAGAGAGCACCTCTTCCTGGCCCAGATGCGCCACATGCGTCCCATGGTTGAGACCTATCTGCAGGACCTCAAAACCGACAAAGAGGGAAATGCCGAACCCTTCAAAGATCAGTATTTCCTCGGCCGCCTTGATATGAGCGATGGTCCCGAAGACACCTCCTTCGTGGGACAGCCTGGTTTCGGCCACCGCATGCTCAGCCACCTCACCGGTCTCTACGCGATGCACTTCCTGCCTCTGGGTTTTGCCCAAATGGTGGTGCTCGATACCGATTTCCAGAAAAAGTATTACGACTTTACTTTTGTGCGCCGCGAGTTTCTTGGGGAAGTACGCTGCCTGGTGATTGACGTTCAACCCAAGGAAAATGCCCCGCCGGGCCGGTTCCAGGGGCGCATCTGGGTCGAGGACCAGGACTACAACGTTGTCCGGTTCAATGGAACTTACTATCCTCACCCCAAGAGCAGCTACTACCTGCACTTCGACAGTTGGCGCCTGAACATGCGCTCCGGTGCCTGGCTTCCCGCTTACATCTACAGCGAGGAATCGGACATGAAGACCAGCTTTGGGCACTCTCTGCATTTCCGGGGGCAGACCCGTCTCTGGGGATACGATTTGAAGGCCTTGAACAAGAATTCAGAGTTCACCCAGATTCTGGTGGATTCTCCTCAGTCGGTAAAGGATCAAAGCGATGTCGCCGCCGACGCAACTCCCGTAGTCGCTGAGCGGATGTGGGAACGCCAGGCCGAAGATAACGCGGTCGAGCGCCTGCAGAAGATCGGGTTGATGGCGCCTCCCGGCGAAGTGGACAAAATCCTTCTGACCGTAGTCAACAACCTGCTGGTGACCAATAACATCGATCTGCAGTCGGACGTGCGTTGCCGCGTCCTGCTCACTTCTCCACTGGAGTCCTTCACTATCGGTCACACCATCGTCATTAGCCGCGGTCTGCTCGATGTGCTGCCCGACGAAGCCTCCCTGGCAATGGTCCTCGCCCACGAACTGAGTCACATCGTTCTGGGACACCAGTTCGATACCAAGCTGGCATTCAACGACCGCATGTTCTTTCCCGATGAGGACTCATTCGTGCACCTGGACTTCAGACACCGGCCGGGCGAGGAAGAAGCTGCCGACACCAAGGCTCTGGAACTGCTGAAGAATTCTCCGTACAAGGACAAACTGGGAAGTGCTGGGCTCTTTCTGGAGGCCTTGCAGCAAAACGCTCCCCAACTGCCAAACCTGATTCGTCCGCACTTGGGAAATGGTCTGGCGAGTGGCAAGAGCATCCGGATGTCCGTGCTCCTCACTTCCGCACCGCAACTGGACCCGAAACGCACCGATCAGATCGCCGCGCTTCCCCTCGGCGGACGCATCAAGCTTGATCCCTGGACCGACCAGGTAGAGTTAGCGAAGGCAAAACCGGTCGCTCTGATCTCAGCCCGGGAGAAGATGCCGTTCGCGATCACGCCATTCTTCCCTTACCTCACCAGAATCTCGTCTCCCGGCAACGAGAAGGTCGCGCTTACCGCGCCTGCCCCCAAGTGATAGGAGCAATCTTATTTCGAGCAGGTAATTTGATGCGGGGCAGAGTTCTAAGTCTGTTTGGATGAAAGACTAACGGCGCGCCGGGCGGCGCGCTCAACAGGTCTCGATATCAACGCTTAGTCGGCGATTACTGGATGGCGCTGCCGACATTAGAGAATACGCTGTTGGCATTCGAACCGATGAGCCGGATCGTACCGACCACGATCACAAGAATGACCGCTAACATCACCGCGTACTCGGCGATATCTTGACCATGCTCATCTTCCCAAAGATTCCGCCAAACGTTTTGTAAAGTTCTTGCCACGGGCTCCGTCTCCTTAACCTCGCTTTAACTGCACCTTTACCTACCTGCACGGGAAATAACATCATTCCATGCAGCGACCGGATCAATTGTTGTCCCGAGGCTGGTCTTCGATTAAATGATAGGTCGAGCCATGGAGCTCGGCAATAGCCCGTAAGTGCCATTCCATCTGCGTTGGACGACAACTCTAAGTCCTTATCAGACAATGCTTTTCAGGGGAAGAGACTGGTTCACAGCAAACAACGCCAACTCCAGCCGCGTGGACACTCCCAGCTTATCGAAGATATTGCTGAGATGGTGTTTGACCGTGTCCTCGCTGATCTTGAAGTATTCGGCAATCTCCTTATTGGAGTATCCCGCCACCACCGCGGCCACAATCTCCAGTTCGCGCGGGGTTAGCCCGAATTTCTTCTGCCGGGCTTCGTCGCTGGAAGACTGCACCAGCGTCCGCAGGTATTGCACCAGGTTTGAGACGCTCTCCCGTCCCACCCAGTACTCGCCTGCCATCACCGTATGGATCGCTTTCAGCAACAGTTGAGTGGCGGAATCCTTCAGCACCACTCCTCGCGCGCCCAACTGCAGAGCCTCCACGATCTGGCTCTTCTCCGCGGCTGCTGTGAGCAAGATGACGCGCACAGGAGTCGAATTCGTGCTCGCGCTCAGCTCCCGCAGAGCTTCCAATCCCGGATGCTTAGGCATCGCCAGGTCCAGTAAAAGAATGTCGGGCTTCAACTGCCGCGCCAGTTTCACCGCTTCCGCGCCATCCGAGGCTTCGCCCAGGACCTTCAAATCCGGTTCAGCTTCCAGAAGCCGGCGCAATCCATCGCGGAAAATCGGATGGTCGTCGGCGATCACGATACGAACGGGCTGTGACTTCTTAAAGTTCATCAAACACTTCCCCATCCCGCGGAACTTTGATTTCCAGGCGCGTCCCGACGCCGGGATTTGATTCTACCGTGAGTGCGCCCGCAATTAAATGGACACGTTCTTTGATGATCATCGGCCCCTTGCCCATCTGGTCCAGTTCTTCCTGCGTCAGGCGGCCGGAAAAAGGAAATCCCTTACCGTCATCCTCCAGAGTCAGGCTCCACTGGCTTGGACTCGAAGCCAGCCGCACCAGAGCATGACGTGCTTTGCTGTGTTTGCGCACATTGACCAGCCCTTCCTGCACAATCCGCAACAGTTCCCTGCAGACCTTCTCCGGCATCTCCAACTTCTCGATGTCCGTGACAAAACGGGCGGAAATCCCGGTCTCGCGCTCAAACCGTTCCACCGTGTCGGTCACCACACTCAGAAACCTTCGAGCATCCACGTCGATCGACTTCATCTGTTGCATCAGTTCCCGAAGCTTCAAAACTTCCTCGCGCAGCAAACCCTGGATGCGGCCCAGCTCGCCCCCGACCACGGCAGGCGTATTCTCTGCCTGACGCCGAAGAACGTCCACCTGCATTTCCACCGCGATCAGCGACTGCACTGCTCCATCGTGCAGTTCCCGGGCGAAGCGCGCCCGCTCCGCCGCCCCAGCCCTCCGCCGAAGCCGATGCAGCAGGTAGACGTTGTACACGGCCGGCCCCACCTGGCGGAGCAAATCAAGCAGAAAGCGCAGTTCCTCTTGCGTGTCCCCATGCCATGCCGGATCGAATACGAATACTCGTCCCCGCCACTCCCCCCCAAACACAAAGGAAACTACGATTACCGAGCGAAATGGCCGGTGCTCGTTCAATCGAACCAGCGATTCCGTAAGCGGTGAAGGCACCTGGTTGCCCTCACGGTCGAGCGCGATCACAGACCAACGTCCAGCTGCGTTCGCGGCATAACACACCTCGCCCGGAAAGTCCTCCAAGTAGCCTTTCGCCTCCCGCGGGCCGGAATCCAACCACACAAAATCGGAAAATTCTCCTTTGGGATTGCTTAACTCGCCCAGAAACCGTCTTTGGCTGTGAATCTCCTGCGAGGCGATCAGCAGCCGCGCCGCGCCGTACATGGAGACAATTTCCCGGGCGATCTGCTGCAGCGTTCCCGTCAGCCCGGCTTCCACCCGCACTTTCGACAGCATGCGGGTCACCCCCGCCTTCTCGGCTCGCAGATGCTTTTGTTGCTCCGCCAGATAGCCCAACAGCAGTCCCATCACCAGCAAGTAAACCGACAGCATGAAGAGCCGCTTCGGCTCGAACTCGGTCACATTGATCTGCAAACCCGATAAAACATGCCATGGTAGCCTTCCCCCGCGTGCTGCCCACACATGCAGCAGGACAAAGCTTTCTGCCCACAGCAGCACCACTTCCGCTGCTGCGGTGCTCAGCGTCGCCCACAAACCCCACCGGTAGGCTGCCGCCGTCAGCACGAAAAAAAAGAACAGGAAGAACGGGCTTCGCGGACCTTCCGCAAATAC
>Ga0302319_10007782_pt1 | contig 21009 bp, 17 predicted proteins | sample Bog_T0_2_FD_203319 | JGI IMG/M metagenome (GOLD analysis project Ga0302319, IMG submission 203319) | Peat permafrost microbial communities from Stordalen Mire near Abisko, Sweden - Bog_T0_2 | ecosystem: Environmental > Terrestrial > Soil > Wetlands > Peat | place: Sweden: Abisko, Stordalen Mire... | reverse complement strand
ACGAGGATCAGTCGCACCTGCGCTGGAGTCGTCCGAAAAAGCAGAGACATGATCATTGCGTTGATGGCGACGGATTTGCCTGAGCCTGTGGATCCCGCGATCAGGACGTGGGGCATTCCGGCGAGATCGGCAGTCACAATTCGGCCGTTGATGTCTTTGCCCATGGCCAGTGTGAGCCGCGATTTTGCCTTGGCGAAGGTTTCAGACTCGATCACGTCGCGCAGATGGATCGTCTCGCGGTCGTGGTTGGGTACCTGAATACCGATGTGGCTGGTGCCAGCCATTCGTTCGATCAGGATGCTCTCAGCGCGCATCGCCAGGCAGAGATCGTCGCCGAGGCCGGCCACCCGGCTGTATTTCACACTTGCGTCCGGCTTGAACTCGTAGGTGGTGACCATGGGGCCGGGGTTGATCTGAACGACCTGCCCGTTCACCTTGAATTCGGCGCATTTCTCGACCAGCTTGCGAGCTTCGTCTCGCAGCATATCCTCGCGAATTGCGAGCGGCTCTTCGCCCTGGTGCAGCAAGGTGCTGGGCGGCAGCTTGAATCCGCTGACGTTTTTGGGTGCAACAGTAGTTGTGCGAAGGTCGGCATCTGCGCGCTCGTGAATTGTTACGTTCTCCGTCGCAGGCGGCGGTTCGGACGCCGCTGTTCTGGCTCGCGCAGCGGCGGATGGAGCGGCAGGGGCGACTGCAGCGGGCAGCGATACCGGGGCAACTGGCGCGTATCCAGCGGCCGGGATATCCCGGGGCTCTTCCGCGATCTCTCTGACGCGGTTTCGATTGGGCAACTGCGGCATCTGCAGCACATCGGCTGTGGCTCCGGAAGAGAAACCTGCCGAGGGATTTGTGACCCGGCTCGAAATCGGCACCACATCCTCGTCTTCGACTGCCGGTTGCGGGGTGTAGACGGCGGGGGCGGTCTCCGGCGATCCACGCCGTTCCCAGATGCTGGGTCGGAAACTGGCGCTGACCGATGTACCGGTTTCTTCCACATTTGTCGAGCCCTGCGCCATTCGCTGAAAAGCCGGAACGTCTTCCAGCAGATCATCTTCGGAGTGCTTTGGCCTGCGCATAAATCCGAAGATTCGCGCGAAGAATCCTGGTTCAAGGACGTCTTCTTCGAACTCGTCTTCAACATCCACAGGACCTCGTTCGGCCGCTCGGATCGCTTCCTTTTCCGCTTTCCGATCCGCACGGTCTGCCTGCCAGTTCCGCCAGCGATCATGCCAGGCAGCCAATTGGATCGACCGCTCCTGGCTCCATTCCCAAGCTGCCCGGAAGCTGAAATTCGAGCCCAGATAGAGGCCGCCCGCGGTCAGCACGCCCGCAACAATCCATGCCCCGGTCGGGTTTAGATAGCCCATCAGCAGGTCGGCCATCAGCCGCCCGGACACACCTTCGATGGCTATCGCGTGGAGCCAATGCCAGTGCCACGGAATCATGCCTATGATCGCAGGCAGAAAAGACAGGGTCAGGATGATGCCGGTCCAGCGCAGCCAGGCTGGGCCGGTGTAGCGGGAGCGAATCCATACGAGCCCCAGACCACCGAGCCACATGGGCAGACCGAAGGCAGTTACGCCAAATGTCTGCAGGAGCAGATCGCTGAGATACGCGCCAAAGGGTCCTATCCAGTTGCGAACCGCATGGGGACCGGTCTCGCCGTTCGATGCGTTGAATGACGGGTCGGTGGGATGATACGTGGCGAGTGAGAGCAGGAGGAGCGCGGCTACCAGCATAAGAATCGCTCCGAGAAGCATGTTCAGCGGGCGATTGCGCGTAGGCGTCTGGGCAATTCGGATGGGTTTCATGGCAGGGACGCAACCGTAGGTGGAACTCGCGCCAAATCATCAGGCGAGCCAGAAAACGGTCGAAAACCCCAGAGCAATTTTTATTATCGCCGTTCACAGAATGATTGAGGAGCAAAACTGGAGCTGGGGAATCTGGCTGCGAACCCCCGACTCTTTTAATTTGACCCGAGAAGCTGCTTTCCGAGCGTCAGAAGCAAGATCGCGAGCGCGATTCGGTAAGCAGCAAAGATCACAAGCCCGTGTTTGCGCACCCAGGACAGGAACCACTCCACAACACCGAGCGCCACAATGAACGAGACTGCGATTCCAATGAGCAGCACGATCCAGCGTTCGCTGTTCATGATCAAGGGCTTTACAATCTCGGCTGCCTGGGCTGCTGAGGGATGCAGGACCTCTTTGTATAGATCCCATCCGGTTGCGGCAATCATGGTCGGAATTGAAAGCAGAAAGCTGAACTCGAGCGCCGTCGATCGCGTTAATCCCACGAGCTGGCCGGATGCAATTGTCGACATTGATCGGGAAGTCCCGGGAAACACAGCCGAGAGTGTCTGGCAGAGCCCGACAAAGATCGCCTGGACAAGGGACATTTCTTCAACATCGCTGGTGCCTGCCTCATGCCGCACCGTCCAGGCATCGATGATCCACATCACCACGCCGCCGATCAGGAGCGCCAGGGCCATCAATTGGAGACTTTCCAGATTCTTGTTGATCAACTTCTTCAAAAGCAAGGATGGTGCAGACGTGCATGCGAAGGCGATCAAAGTTAGCGATATGGGGTGGTTCCAGATTGTGCGATTGCCGTTTTCACCCGCGGGAAAGGTGCGGATAAACTCCATGATTCGTCCCATGAACAGGAGACAGAGCGCAAGGATCGCACCAAGCTGGATGACGATCGTGTACATCTTCCAGTAAGCATCGGTGAGATCGATGTGCAGTAAAGCCTCGGCGATGCGCAGGTGTGCCGTTGAGCTGACCGGTAAAAACTCAGTCAATCCTTCGACAATGCCCAGCAAAACAGACAAGAGGTAGCTGTTCAATCATCCTCCGCACTCTGGTTGGGATATCTGTGTATCAAACGAGGACCATCTGGCCTGTCGAAGCTGCAATGGAAAGAAAAGGATCGGTCGCGATAAGAATACTCGAATCCTCTTGCGAGGCTTCAATGAAATCAATCGCGGTCGGCTCCGTATACTGCAATGCCCTGGTCCAGTTTGAAGACGAGCGCAGCTGCCCGAGCGGTGTAGTCCGATGCCGGAAACTTCTTTTCCAGCTCACCCGCCAGTTCTTTTGCGTGGTTTCGCGCGGCGTCGGATTTCTTGTCGTTGCCGTCAGCGCCGTACATGTCACCCAGAACTGCCTGCCGATAGGCCGCCTGATAGAGCGCCTGCGCGGTCCGCGGGCCGTCGGGATGTTCGGAAGCGAACTTCTCGTAATACTGCGATTCTTTCTCCGGGCACTTCTCCTGACCCTGCCAATCTCCGCAAAGTTTGTTGTCGATCATTTCAAAGTCCGCATCGTCTGCCTGCTTTGAGTGTGGATAGAGCTTGATGATCTTCTTCAACTCGCTGTCGTCGAGCTGCTCCCGCAGATAGGGATCGCGTTCTTTGGAAGAGGGCAATCGTGCTGCGTCGGCCTTTTGGAATTGCCAGCGAATGTCGGCTGCCCGCCATGCCGCTTCAGCGACCAGCGGGGAGTTCGGGAAAAACTCCACGAGGCGACGATAGAGCAGCCGTGCGGCCTGGCCGGCGTTGCGCGGCCCGCGCGCATCCTCGGCGAGGATCTCCATCGTGGCCGCCTCGCCCATCAACACCTTGTCGCCGTCTGGAGTCGTCTCGCGGACGACACCTCGTGCCTGAATCCAGCCGGAAACGGGAGGGGTTACGGCGTCGCGTCCGTAAATAGGTGCGTCCTTTTCGTTCTCTTCTTCGACGTCGGTGTTGGCAAAGACACGAATCCAAGGGCCGCTGCTTTCGGCAATTACCAGTTCGCGGCCTTCCTGCACGCGGTCCACCTTCTGCGAAGTGGTATCCGGCTCAACGTAGAGCGGCGTTTCGCGGAGGATGGTAGCTCGCGGACCCGCCATTGGCTTGATCTGCGGTTTATCCGCCGCGCGACATGTAGCAGCTGAGAACAAGACTAACGCTCCGACAAAGAGGACAGAGGTTTTCACAGAACAGATCATATAAGAGAGACGAAGAAGAAGGACGGAACGCTGAATTCTCGGCAACCACGTTGCCTTCTGCGCTTCGGCGAACTATCTGATGTCTTCAGAACTGATGAGCTAATGCGACCCTCGGCGACCTTTGGTAACTTCGAAAGCAAACTATGTTGGGATTGATGGAATCTTAGCTTGCAGGTTTAACTGAGAGGTAGTTGTATCCGCTTCTCTTGAGAACTATTTATCGAGTTCTCTAAAATCACCCGCAGAAAATCATGTTGTTAAGGATTGAAAAGGAAACCATTTGACTAAGTCGTTGAAGTACGCACTTTTAGTATCTGCTTTGGTTCTCGGCTTTAGCAGTTTCGCGTTTGCTGATCCTGGCAACGGAAACGGCATTGGCGAAGGCCACGGAACCGGAAACCCTCACACAGCTCCAGAAATCGACCCAAGCCTCGCTATCGGAGCCATTGCCCTGTTCGGCGGAACTCTGGCAGTACAGCGTTCGCGCCGTTCCAGGTAATCAACATACGCCATTCCCGGTCAATGCCGGGAATGGCAGTTCAAAATGGTGCCACCGTTTTTAGTTTTATCTTCGATCTAGTTACCTAGCAATACATCCGCCAGCATCTCATGCGCGACATTTCCACCGCTGACAATTGCTACGGCCTGCCGGTATGCGGGTAACTCGTGCGCGTGAAAGAGCAATGCTGCTGTTGTGACAGCTCCGCTTGGCTCTGGAACAAGGCGCGTCGTCGCCACAATCGCCCGCATCGCGGCTCGAATCTCTGCTTCGGTGACGGTGATAATCCGATCCACGAAGGCCTGGATATGAGCGAAATTTCGCACACCGACGCTCTGAGTGCGGAGTCCATCGGCGATGGTGCGGCAGGTCATCTCTGCCGGCCAGGTTACGATTTCACCTTTGCGGAAACTCTCTGCCGCGTCGGCCGCCAGTTCCGGTTCCACGCCGACGACCATGGCGCCGGGCCGTAGCTGGCGCACGGCAGCGGAAACTCCACTGAGCAGGCCGCCGCCACTCACCGGACTGAGAACCAGATCGACGTTGGGCAGCGCTTCGACGATTTCGAGACCGCAGGTGGCCTGCCCGGCAATAATCGCCTCGTCGTCATACGGCGGCACGACGATATAACCGTATTTTGCAATCAACTCTTCGGATTTTGCCAGGCGTTCGCTTGATGCGGGGCCGACTTCTACGATCTCAGCGCCCAAAGCCAGGGTTGCGGCGCGCTTGATCGCAGGGGCGTTCGACGGCATGACAATCACCGCCTTCGCGCCTACCTCGCGTGCGGCATAGGCGACTCCCTGGGCATGGTTTCCGCTTGAATACGTGATCACGCCCCGCGCAATTTCTTCGTTGGTGAGTTGGAGAATTTTGTTGGATGCCCCGCGGAGTTTGAAGCTGCCAATCGGCTGCAGGCTTTCGGCTTTCAGCCAAACAGATTCATTCACGCCGGGAAAATGGGCGGGAACCAACGGTGTCCAGGAGGCAATGCCAGAAATTCGAGCCGCGGCTTCACGAATGGAATTGAGGGAAGTAAGAGAGGCAGTGACGGTGCTCAAGGTAAATACCTCGCAGGGATAGTTTCTGTCGAGGACTCGGCTTCCCATAGGATCTGCATCACACGCCAGCGGTTTCCATCATTTACTGCCTGAATGCTGTTGATCCCTCGCACCTCGGCTTTGCCATCCGGGGTCGGTCGAACCTCATAGGTGCTCCAGAGATGGGCGATGTGGCCGAATACTTCCGTGGATACCTTTACCTGGCGTTCATAGAAGACCAAGTTGCCGCGCTTGCGAACTGCCTCGATCCAACCGTCTATGGTGAGAATGCGCGGAGTGTAGGTACCGTCCGCAGCTTTGGATGTGGGGATGAGCCGTGCATCCGGCATAAGGAGAGATTTGAGGCAGGCACGGTCCTTGTCGGCAGGTCCGCTGACGGCATCGTCGAGGGCCTTGATCAATTCATCCAGTGTTCCGGATGGCAGACACGCGGTTGCGGATGCCGGTGCGGCAGTGATCTGTGCCCGAAGCTCTGGCGCAAAAAGAGCGCAGAGTACTGTCAATGAAAGGATGATCGGTTTCATAGCGCGATTTTACAGAAGCATAGAGCTTACACCCTCTCGGAAATGATAGAAAGCTTGCGGAGGATTCCGGTAATTCGTTGCTGGCTGATCTCGTCCGGCAGCAAGTAACCCGGAAGTGCATCCATGAATCGCGATTCGGATAGCAATTCTCTCACTGCTTCCGCTAGATAGGAACGCAGTTCGGAAGGAGTTGAGGCAATTTCATCGAGGAGCGAACCACGGCCATCGATAACTGCTACAAAATCCTCGAGGTCGCGGCTTTCGTAGAAATCATGCTCACCCCGATTTCGAAATGCTTCTATCTTGGTGCCGAGAAAGTACGGCGCTGAGATCATCTGGATCGACATCCCGTTCGGCAAAGTCACCGACTGCGAGGTCTCAAGTGCGCCGCGATACCATCGATTTGCGAAACCAAGCACCTCCCGATTGAGAGGCATCACGTCCAGAATTAAATCGCCATGGAGCCAGCGGCACGTGGGAGCGCCTTCGCGATCGTCTTCCCTGAATCCGAGTGGTCTAAGGCAATCTGAAAAGGCGACATAGTCAACATAGTTTGTGATTTCTGCAATGACGTCCACATCCAGGGTAGCGCGCGGCGGGGCCGCGCCGGTATCGCTGATATGCAGTCCGAGCGTCGCGCCCCCAACGAAAACCACGCTGTTGATCAACTCGCGAAGCTTGGTCGCTGCGTCTTGCAAAATAATCAGGCTGTTGTCAATCACCCTGGTTCATCCGTTTGCGGAGTTCCTCGATTGCGAACTTGCGTTCACGAATCCTGTCACTGCGAATGGAATCGACCAAAGTTAGAAGCGCATAAAGCCCGCTGTCCCGCAACGCGGCCCTGGGTACTTGCCTATGCAGGGGCGTCAGTGCGATGCCCCGGATCGTACCATCCGCATATGGCCAAACCGGCGGAGGCTCTCCGTTGTCCAGGAACATGGACTTCAATGGCTCCGCGGCAGCTCCAGTCGGAATACCGCGCGTCATTGAGCCTCTTTCGGCCGGAAAGACATATCGAAGACCGTGACTCAGGAATTCGAAAAGACCAGATCGATTGACGAGTTTTCCCAAATCCGACAAGTGCAGCAGACCTGATGCCTGGCATCGTCTGAGCGAATGAGAAACCTCCACCGGCGTCACAAATATTTCTTCGGCCAGGCTCTTCGAAGGGATTCGAGGTCCCTCCTTGAGTGAGAGCTTAAGCAGAAGTAAAATGTCGAGTCCGTTAATCATAGACATAGCTAGTATGTCAAAAATATTAGCGATTAACAAAATTACTAATTCATTGTGCCGCTAGATCTCCATGACGACCGGCATAATCATCGGACGACGCCCGGTGGTTTTCTGAATGTACCGCTTCAATTCCACCCGAACCTTCTCCTTGACCATCCCATAGTCTGCGCGCTCTTCCTGGCTCAGACCGTCGAGGCTGCGCATCACTACATCGCGGGCGCCGTCGGTTATATCTGCACCGGCAAAGCCGCGCATTACCACTTCCGGAGTTCGCTCGACATTGCCGGTCCTCTTGTTCAGTGCGAGCACGGCGAGGACAATGCCGTCTTCCGAGAGGGTCCGGCGATCCTTGATGACCAGATCTTCGACCACGTCAATTGTCGATCCGGAATCGATCAACACCCGGCCGGCGGTTACCTTGCCATTCTTGCGAGCCTGGGTCTTGTCGAGCTCGAGCACGTCGCCGTCTTCGATAACGATGGCTGTACCGATTGCACCGGTTTCAACTGCCACCTGGGCATGCTTCTTGAGATAGCGGTAGTCGCCGTGAACGGGGATGAAGAATTCCGGCCGCACAAGGTTGATCAGGAGACGCATCTCTTCCTGGCTGCCATGGCCGCTCACATGGATCAATCCTTGAGAACCGTCGTCGTAAATCACGTTGGCATCACGGCGATATAAATGGTCGATCACCCTGAAGATCCCTTTTTCATTGCCGGGAATTACGCGCGAGCTCAGGATGACTGTGTCGCCTGGATCGATTTTCGCCTGCTTATGGGTATCGACCGCGGCCCGGCTGAGGGCGCTCATCGGTTCGCCCTGGGTTCCGCTGATCATGACCAGCAGTTTTTCCGGCGGAAAATCCTTCATCTGCCCGGCGTGAATTACGAGACCAGGTGGAATGTCGAGGTATCCCAGATCCTGCGCTATTTCGGTGCTTTCGTTCATCGAGCGGCCGATGACAGCGACTTTGCGTCCATGCGCCCGAGCCAGTTCCAGCGCGATCCGGATGCGATAGATCGACGATGAAAAGCAGCTGAAGAATAGCTTTTTCTTGGTTCGCGAGAAGATCTCATCCAGGCGTGGCTTCACTGCCCACTCGCTGGGTGTATATCCGGAGCGCTCGACGTTGGTCGAATCTTGCAGGAGCGCCAGCACGCCGCGCTTGCCATACTCGGCAAAGGTGTGCAGGTCGAATGCTTTCCCGTCCGGTGGAGAAAGATCGATTTTGAAGTCGCCGGTATGGATCACGACGCCCACGGGAGTCTCGATCGCAAAAGCGACGCAATCCACCAGAGAATGGGTGACGCGAATCGGCTCGATGGTAAAGGGCCCGATGGTGAACTTCACCTTGGGCTCAATCTCGATCAGTTCAATCAGATCGGTGAGCTTGTGCTCTTCGAGTTTGCCATCCACATAAGCCAGCGTGAACTCTGTTCCATAGACCGGAACCTTAAGCTCGCTCAGGATCCAGGGCAGGCCACCGATGTGATCCTCGTGCCCGTGGGTCAGGAGAATGGCGCGCACATGCGCCCTGTTTTCTATCAGATAGGAGATATCGGGGACGACAACGTCAACGCCAAGCAACTCCGATTCCGGAAACATCAATCCGGCATCGATGACGATAATGTCGTCTTCCCAACGGAGCGCGAGGCAGTTCATTCCGAACTCGCCAAGTCCGCCCAGGGGAATAATTTTCAGTTTTTTTGTTTGCATCACTGGTCTATTCGATGCTACCACCCCTGCGCAGCAACGGATATCTGCTTGCAAGTGGATGGTAGGTACCCCGGTTCGGTCTGGGAACGAACCGGGATAGCCTCAAATAGGCATCGGAACGCTAATCCGCCCGCAGCGCGTCTGCCGGGTCGACTCCAGCGGCTCGACGTGCCGGGATATAGCTCGCCAGCATCGCTGCGGCACCGAGAACCAATGCGACGCTGATTAAAGTCGTCGCATCCCAGGCTGCGGTTCCAAACAGCAGCTTTCGCATTCCAGTTGCGGCAGCGATCGAGCAGCCGAGTCCAAGGGTGATTCCGATAGCCGTGAGCCAACCTGCCTCGCGCAGAATCAGCCCGTAGACCGAGCGCCGTGGCGCACCCATTGCCATGCGGACGCCGATCTCCCGAGTTCGCTGGCTGACCGAATACGCTATCACTCCGTAGAGGCCGACCACACCCAAGAGCAGCGCCATTGCCGCGAATCCGCCCACGAGCGACGCCGCAGCCCGGTGAATGGCAGCCGTTGCCGAGTTGTCGATCTGTTCGGCCATGGTCGTCTCGTTCGACACGCCGATGCCCGGGTCGATCTGGTGGATCGCTGCGGCAATGGCCGGAAGAACTGATTCCGGAGACTGAGCCGTGCGCACGACCACAGTGAATCCGTCGTCGGGTCCCGCGTACATGGGGTAATAGACCGCAGGGCGAATCTCGTCGTCCAGTGCGCCCTCGCGGATATCGTCGACCACTCCGATGATCTCCCGCAGCGACTCCTTCGAAAGGACAGGGTCGCCGATCTTCTTGCCAATCGGGTCCTCACCGGGGAAGAACTGCTGCGCGAGGGTCTTGTTGATGATGACGTACGGAGGATGTGCCGCATCGTCGCTCTCGGTAAAGGTCCGGCCGCGTACCATACCGGCTTGCAGGGTCTTGAAATAGTCGGGCGTCACATCCCGCTCTGGTGCGTCGTTGTGTTCGCCATTGTACCCATGGCCCATCACGCGGAACCACGTCGTATCGCAGTTGCAGGTGAGCGGCGGGTCGCTGCTCAAACCCACCGAGACGACCCCAGGCAGATGGGACAGCTGAGCCACGACCTGACGATCCAGCGCCAGCGACTTGGGTTGCTTGCCGTAGACTTCGTCCGGCGCCTCGACGTTGACCAGCGCCAGGTGGTCGGGATTGAAATGCACATCGACGTGCAAAAGCTTGTAGAAGCTCTTGGCGAGCAACCCCGCACCGGCCAGCAAAACCATTGCCGTGGCCAACTCCGCCACAACGAGATTTGCGCCCAGGCTCCGCCAGGCTCTTCCAGCCGAGCCGCGTCCACCTTCCGTGAGTCCCGCATACGCGAGCGCCAGCGGCAGGCGCAGCATCGGCACAACTGAGAAGAGGAGAGCCGCCATGACGGCCAGCAGTCCTGCGAAGGCGATGCTGTGCAGGTTGAGCTTAAGCCCTTCGAGAAAGGGCAATGAGCCCAGCGCCTGTTTCGGAGGGAGCGTGCTCAGCGCGCGCATGGCCGCATCGGCAGCTACCAGACCCAGCGCCGTCCCGGCCGCTACCAGCACAACGCCTTCGGTCGCGAATTGTCTCATAAGCCGCATTCGTGAAGCGCCCAGCGCACTGCGTACCGCGAATTCTCGTTTGCGACCCTCGGCTCGCACCAAGACGAGGCTCGACACATTCACGCAGGCAATGAGAAGAAGCAGCGTCGCGCCGGCCAGCAGTACCAGCAAGATGGGACGAATGTCGCCGACGATTACTTCTGAGAGGGGTAGAACAACGGCGCTCTGACCTTTGTTGGAATTTGGATATTGGATTTCCAGTCGCAGTGCAATGGCCTTTGTGTCCGCCGTCGCCATCTTGGCCGATACGCCGTCCTTGAGTCTCGCGAGTCCATAAAGGTTGTGGCAACTGCGACGCTTTTCGCATCCGTTGGGGTCATGGATCGTTGTCCAGAACTCGGCGAGTCCGCGGGGAGCGAATTGGAACTCGCGCGGCAGCACTCCGATGATTGTGTAGGGAAGACTGCTCAGCGTAATTGTCTGACCTACCACGCTCTTCTGCCCGCCAAAGCGCGTCTGCCACGTTGCATAGGTGAGCAATACGGTACGGGGTGCTTCCGGCGAATCCTCACCCGCATAAAAGTCGCGTCCGAGCAGGGGCGTTACACCGAGCGCTCGAAAGAAGCCGTCGCTCACGCGGATTCCCCGCACCGGTTCGGTCCCGGATGCCGTTGGAAACAGGTAGCTGTTCGAAGTCCAGGCCTCCAGCGACTGGAAGACTGTGTTCTGCTTTTTCCAGTCCCGATAGTCTTCGTAAGAGAGGTTGCATTTCGGACACGATGCCGCCTTCTCGTATACACCGACCAGCCGCGTTGGGTCCCGATAGGGCAGCGGCTTGATGAGAGCAGCGTCCACAAAACCGAAAATCGCTACGCTGGCGCCAATTCCCAGGGCCAGCACCACCGCAGCAGTCGCGGTAAAACCCGGATTCTTGCTCAATTGCCTAAGCGCAAAGCGAAGGTCCTGCAAGACGGATTCAAAGCGGAAGCTGACAATATCGGTGCTGCGATTCTTAAGCCGCTCCGGGTTGCCGAACTGACGTTTGGCGGCGGTGCGCGCGGTTTTCGGATTCATACCTTCGGCAATGAAATCCCTCTCCGCTTGAGCGCGATGAAAGGCCATTTCTTCGTCCAGTTCGCTGCGAAAGCGTTCGCGCCGAATCAGCATCCATAATTTGCGGAAGAATCCCCCGGCTCCAATACCCATGTCAGTCTCCGGTGCAAAGGTTGAGTTATTCGGTTCTTAAAGCGTCCACGGGATCAACGGAGGCTGCATGGAGCGCTGGTCGCAGACTGGCAACAAACACCGGCATCAGCAGCAAAAGTATTGCAATCAAGAAGGTCGTTGGATTGTTTGGCTCGACACCGTATAGCTGGCTTCTCAACAGTCGCGTGAGCATCAGAGTTGCAACGCTGCCGAAGGCCAGACCGATCAAAGCGGCTGTAAAAGTTCGCCTGAGAAACATGATCGAAATCTGTCTGCGCGATGCTCCGAGAGCCACGCGCACGCCGATCTCCTGCCTTCGCTGCGCAACCGAGTAAGCGACCACGCCGTAAATGCCGACGCAGGCGAGAAGCAGCGCAATTCCGGCGAAGGATACAAGCAGAGCCATGTTCAACCGAGGTTGGGCGACCGCAACATCCAGCATCTCGTCCAGCGTCTTGACATTTCCGATCGCCTGTTGCGGGTCGACCTCGTGGACCAGATTGCGAAAGGCCGGGATCAATTGTTCCGGGGGCATCTGCGAGCGGATGACAAAGGACCGGTTGGAGAGACTGGTTGCAGGCCAATAAACCTCTGGCTCGACCGGCGCAGCAATGGAACCAGTAGTCCCTCGTACATTTCCGATGACTCCTACGATCTCCATGGTGTCTTCCGAGTCGCCATTGCGATTGATCAAATGCCTTCCGACCGGATTTCCGCCAGGAAGGTATTGACGTACAAACTCCTGGTTGACGAGCACATGCAACTTGTCATCGGACTTTAATTCCCGTCCTGCGAGTAAGGGAATCCTCATGGCTTCGAGGTACTTGCCTGCCATATGTCGATTCTCGGCGGAGATTGCATCATGGTTTGCGGTGCGCGGTTTCCAATCCACATCGAAGCTGCCGAGCGCATGCCAGTCAACAGTGGGCAGGGCGCTGAACTGGCCAACTGCCACTACTCCGGGGAGGCCTTCGAGTCGGCGCTGAATCTCATCGAAAGAGCGCTGCATGGGTGCGAGATTTCCATTCCACACCTGCATGTCGATATCAAACGTGAGCACGTGATCGGGTTGAAAGCCAAGCGGAGAGCGGGTCAGTTTCCATAGTGATTGGATCAGCAGGCCTGCGCTGATCAGGAGTACCAGGGAGAGCCCGACTTGCAACGCGACAAACCCGCTTCGCAACGCGACGCCATTTGCGCCGCCTGTGCGGATATCGCCGTTCTTGAGCGTCTGATTCAAGTCTGCATTCTTGCTTTCGAGCATTGGTGCAAGTCCAAAGATGATCCCTGCTGCGACAGAAACGACCAGCGCGAAGACGACGACCTGCCAGTTCAACGCGATCGCGCCCTGGGCATTGAATGCGCGGGGAAGTCTGGCTCCAGCAAAGCGCACCAGAGCATAGGCTGCTCCCAGTCCTATTCCGCCTCCCATGAGCGCGAGCAAGACGCTCTCTGTTAGAAGCTGCCTTGCGATGCGGGAGCGCGAGGCACCCAGAGCCTGCCGCAGAGCAATCTCCCGTTGCCTGGACGTTGCGCGGAAGAGGAGAAGATTCGCTACATTGAGGCAGGCAATCAGTAGCAGCACGCTGGAGGCTGCCAGGAGAACCAGTAATGCGGGTTTCAACTGACCATATGTCCGATCACGCAGTGATGAACTGTCGAACCGCCAGGAGCCGTCGGTGTCGGGATGTTCCGAAGACAACTGGTCGCCGATGAGCCGCATCTCGCTCTGCGCGTTTGCCAATGTTACGCCGGGTTTCATGCGACCAAAGACATTTACAAATCGCGTGCCGCCGCCCCTGTAATGCTTCCAGTCGGATGGATCGAAATGTGTAGGTCGCCAGATATCTACGCGGCTTGGATATCGAAACGCCGGCGGCATTACACCGATAATGGTAGCTTCGCGTTTATCGAGCGTGACGGCGCGGCCTACGATTGTGGGGTCGCCCCCGAATAGCCGCTGCCACGCGCCGTAGCTGATCACAGCAACTTCGGCGGTATTAGGCCGGTCTTCCCGTTCGTCGAACAATCGTCCCAGCAAGGCCTTAGCGCCAAAAACCTGCCAGAAGGTTCCCGTGACCCCGACGCCGTTCAGGTGTTCCGGCAGTCGGGAACCATCGATCAGCGTAGGATTTTCAAAATAAAAGCAGCTAATGCTTTCAAACGAATGGCTACGCTCTTTTAGATCAAAGTAGCGGGGAACTCCTACCAGCCCTCCGTTGGACTTTCCTGCCAGCGGCTCATCCCGGATGCTGACAATGCGATCTGCTTCCGGATACGGCAGGTCGCGCAGCAGAGTGGCGTGGACGACGGAGAAGATCGCAGTATTTGCCCCGATTCCGAGTGCCAGAGTGATCGCGACAGTCAGAGTAAATCCCGGAGAATGAGCTATCTGACGAATCGCATAGCGCACATCCTGCCAGACGCTCTCGAATCTGAAGCCAATCACCTCCTGGCTTTGTTCACGCAGCTTTATGGCGTTGCCAAATTGGCGTGCAGCGGACCGCCGCGCCTCTTTGGAATTCATGCCCGCGGCCGCAAATTCGCGTTCCTGCTGCTCGCGATGGAAGGCCATCTCTTCATCGAGTTCGCTGCGAAACCGGTCGCGCCGAAGCAGCATCCAGAATTTGCGAAAAAGTCGCATCTCAAGCCTCCTGTGCGTCTGCCAGCACCCGCCCGATCGCTGTAATCATCCGCTCAAACTCAGAGAGTTCGAGCCCTAGTTGTTTCCGGCCTTCCACTGTCAGCGTGTAGTAACGCGCGCGGCGGTTGGTCTCAGTCTGCTTCCACTCTGCTTTCACCCAACCTTGCAGCAAAAGCCGCTGCAAGGCCGGATAGAGCGAGCCTTCTTCCACCGTAAGCACGTCTTCCGAGAGACGCTTGATCGAGAGCGCGATACCGTATCCGTGCAGGGGCGCGCGGGTCAGCGTTTTCAGAATCAGCATGTCGAGAGTGCCCGGCAGCAGGTCGTTTTTCTTGGCCATGGCAGATATATAGATTATCTATGGATAGAAAGTCAATGGAGAAAAAGTGTCGGCCCCAACCCTCCATTCATGATCGTCATTTTGCGGCTCGGCGCAGGCGAAGGTCCCACACGCGATCCTGGCCAATGCTCATCTCGGTCACCTTACCGGAGGAATCGCGCAGGAAACGAATGCTGCCCAGATCGGAGCTGAAGCCATCGGCATAGGTTGGCGTGAGCGGAATGACCGTGTCCGGTCGGCGATGGATTTCAAGCCCATTGGCGGCGAGTTTTACTGTCAACGTCACTTCGGCTTCCTTGCTGGTGTAATCACCGGTGAGGGCTGCCAAATCTTCGCGACTCGGATGTGCCGGAGCGACTCGATCGAAGTCATGACCCCCGTCGACGTCGTTCGCAAAATGCATTCGGGCCACTTCGCCGCTGGGACTGGATTCGAAGCTGACGATAGGTCCGTTTTCGCCCATCAGGAAGCTGGTTGTTGAGATTGGCCGCAGCACAGCGCCGGTTTCGAGTTGCAGTTGTCCGTCCTTGAGCAGCACAGAAAGTGCGCCGTGGTCGCGATCGCTGCGATACAACCCGGCCTCGGATTGGAGAGTCTTCGCATCCACGACGAAAGGTGGCTTCGTCTCCTCTTTAGGCAAAACTCCGGCGAGGTAAACGTCCCCGACCTCGCGCCCCAATTCTCCGGGGTTTGCGGAGCCGGTATTGCAAAGCACGGCAACTGAGAGCCCCTGGTCCGGATAACGGGCAAGCCAGCCGCGATAGCCAGCGGTAGCCCCGGAGTGGCTGATTTCGCGCACGCCTTTGTAGGTCGAAACGACCAGGCCCGCGGCATAAGCGATCGTCCGGCCGTCGTTCAGGCGCCCTTGTTGCAGCTGCGCCTTGATAAACTCTGGACCGCCGACCTTCATCTCTGTGAAGTTGCGGTTCCAGCGCAGCAGGTCGCCGATGGTGGTCAGCAGGCCTCCGTTGCCGTGCGCGTTTTCAAACGGCATCAACTGGTGCGTGGTTCCGTGGTTTTGCGAATAAGCGATGGCGCGGTTGTGCACAATGCGCTGGAAATCGTCGCGCCACTGCGTGGAATCCATACCCAGGGGAACGAAGATGCGCTCGTGGGTGAACTCGGCCAGCGATTTGCCCGATACCCTTCCCACCAGCAGCGCCAGCAGATTGAAGCCGGTATTGGTATACGAATAGGCTGCGCCGGGCTGGTAATTGAGTTCTCTCTGACGTGAGGCGATCTCCAGCACGTTGATGTTGGAGTTAGCACGGGTGGTGCGGGGCCAACCCTCAATGTCGGCGATGTTGCCCCAATCGCGCAGTCCGCTGGTGTGGTTGAGCAGGTTGCGAATGGTGATCGTCGTGGCGTAATCGGGCAGTTCGGGAAAGTACTTCCGGATCGGGTCGTCGAGCGAGAGCTTGCCGTCCTGCGCCAGAAGCAGGACGGCGGCGGCGGTGAACTGTTTAGTCACCGAGCCTGGTTCGAAGACCGAATCCGGGGTCAGCGCGATGTCGTGCTCCAGGTCCGCCATGCCGTAGGCGGCGCTCAGCACTGGTGCATCATCGATTGAGGCGCCAACCGTACAACCGGGACTGTCGGTGTGATTGAACGGCGAAAAGATCTTCGCGACCTGCGCGGCCGCGTCCGGTGGGGGCGTGATCTTCTGCGCAGAGGCAGAGGATGCAAGGACCAGAATAAACAGTAGTTTGCGGAACATGCCCGCTAGCGTAGCAGGTCTTCGAGTGCCGTGGACAGGTCCGTTTTTTCGTCACGATACTTGACGATGACGGGAGCATAAAGACTCAATCCCCAATCAGCGCCCTTGCCACGGGCAACGCTACGCGAGCCCGGAACCACCACGGCGCCCTCGGGAATGATCAGAGGATTCTCCGCAGATGCCTTGAGCACGTCGCCATTTACGAGGTCATAAACCGGTGTGCCACGGGTCAGGATCGTGCCGGGGGCCAGCACCGCACCCTTGCGCACGATTGTGCCTTCGTAGACTCCAGTATTTCCGCCAACAAGAACGTCGTCCTCGATTACGACAGGGCTGGCGTTGACTGGCTCCAGCACTCCGCCAATCTGGGCTGCCGCGCTCAAATGCACGCGTTTGCCGATCTGCGCACAGGAGCCGACAAGAGCATGGGAGTCGACCATCGTTCCTTCGTCCACATACGCCCCGGCGTTGATGTACATCGGCGGCATGCAGACCACGGACCGTGCTACGAAAGCACCTGAACGTACGCTGGATCCGCCGGGCACGACACGGATACCGTCTGCCGGGCTGAATTTGCGGGATGGGTAGGTGTTTTTGTCGACGAAGGAGAGCCCGTCGGCCGACATATCCGCCAGGACGCCGAGGCGAAAACCCAGAAGTATTCCTTGTTTGACCCAGGCATTGACGCGCCAGCCTGTGGGAGATGTCACATCCGGCTCGGCGGCTCGCAGTTCTCCGCTTTCGAGGGCGGAGCGGAGGGCAAAAAAGGCCTCCAAGGCCTTGGCCTGAACGGTGAAATCAGATGCAGTTTCCGGATGGGAGAAGTAATGCTCAATCGTTCGCTGAAGCGGATGCAAGCTCATTGCTCTTAAGTCTAGCAACTCTGCGGCGCTCGGAGATCGATCCTCCTCCACGGTTAGAACTATGCTTTCGGCGATCGAGCAATACAGCCGGAGCAACGGTCGGAGAAAAATACGCTGGTGAAGGGGGGCTGCTGAAGACCGGATCTGCCTCCTCAGAGCTCATCAACTGCAATTTGAAGGAGTCTCTTCCGCACGGAATCATCGCAACGGGTGCCGCCTGCATCGCAAGTTTTCCGCTGTTACGCTTGGATTCCAACCAGCAACTCAACCGCTGATCGTGAATCTCCGGTAGATCCTGCCAGAAGGAAGGTTCCAGCGAACACGCGATGCGAAGGTGATCAAGCTCAAGCTCGATGTGCTGCAAGTCACGTGGGAAAAACTGTTGAGCGTTCAGGGCACCAATGTGTAGTCCAACAGCTCCGGAGTTCCCGGGGCGCCGGTCTTGCGTTCGAACCACCATGTTCCACCTCCGGGGGGCCTGAGTATGGAGTGTATGAGTTCTAAAGATTGTTAGGATGCCATGAGCAAGAATAGTACTGTTTGCCCGGTCAACAAAAGGGAATCCAATTTAGGAACCCCAAACTGGTAACTAAAGGATACCTCTGATGCTGTGTAATGTACCTAACTTTTATATCAAAATGCAAATAAAAGGGCGGGTTTCCCCGCCCCTGAGCTGACTTTAGTCACATTCGTTGGAAGTTAATCGATGTACCTGCGTGATTTGGGAACACATCATGAGTTAGGCAGAGAACCCTACTGGATACTTAGTCGTGCGTGCTTCTCTGTCGTCGATGGGCAAGAGACGAAATGCATGCTCTCCGGCGGGAATCATGGCCAGAGGAGCCGGTTTGGAAGCCAGCTTGCCATTAACTCGTTTGGATTCCAGCCATGAGATCAGTCGTTCATCATGGATTTCCGGGTTGCCTTCCCAAAACTCCGGTTCTAAGGTACATACGATTCGAAGATGATCTAACTCCAGTTCCACTATCGGCACATCTGGCGGGAAAAACTGCTGCACGTTGCCGTCTCCGACATGCAACCCCGTCATCCCCAGGCGTCCGCTTTTCGCTTTGACAACCATATTCCACCCTGCCTTGGGAGGCTTTATCTGTGGTTCTGCGTACTGCAAGTTACGATGCGCAGGATTGGGCGAAGGTATTGTGAAAGTGTGCAGATTTATACAATTGTCCTGAAGAAACCGGAAAGTTTGTTTTGGCGATATAAAACTCGCGGAGTTCTGTCTCGAGAACTGATCGTCTGAGCAGGGTTGATTAGAACATTCGCATGTCGCCGTCGGGCAACGGAGCTTCGCGGAGAAGACCCAACTCGCCAGCGAGGCGTTCAAGCTTCTGTCGCATGGCCCGGTCGGGCTTCACGAGAGGGAGACGAACATCAGCCTCGCAGCGCCCCATCAGGCTCAGAATCGTCTTGGCGGGTCCCGGATTGGACTCCCAGAAATTCGCTTCAAAAAGCCGGGAATACTTGCGGTCGATCTCTCGCGCCAACGGCCACTCGTTGCGGAGAGCGGCTCGCACCATTCGGGTAATCTCAGTAGGAGCTTCATTTGAGGCAACGCTGATGAGTCCGTGGGCTCCAATGCCGATCGCGGCGAGGGCCAGATTATCGTCTCCGGAGAAGATCTTGAACCCGCGCGGAAGGGAATGCACCAAACTGGCGATTTGCGATAGTTTGCCGCTGGCCTCCTTGATGGCAGCGATGTTTTCACTGTCCTCGGCCAATCGAACCACTGTTTCAGGATCTAAATTCACGCCTGTGCGTCCAGGCACGTTGTAAAGCACCACCGGCAGTGGATCAACCGCCTTGGCGAGCGCCATAAAATGCTGGTATTGGCCTTCCTGAGTAGGTTTGTTGTAATACGGGTTCGCGGAAAGCACTGCATCCAGGCCTCGGATCTGCAGCAGCTTCTCGGCCCGCCTTACCAGCGTTCGTGTCGAGTTGTGGGTGCATCCGGCAAACACTGGAACACGTCCCGCCGCGGCCTCTGCCACCAGACGAACCGCCCTCAGCCATTCCTCTTCGTCCAGCGTGGCTGCTTCACCTGTCGAGCCGCAGGCGACGATAAAGTCAATTCCCGAATCAATCTGCCAGTTCACCAGTGCGTAGAGCGCACGATCATCAATGAATCCATCTCCCCGAAAGGGAGTAACAAGAGCCGTTCCACAACCCGTCGTTTCCATTCCCGTCCTTCCTGTCAAACGTGAGTGTATAACGCCGGGGTGGGCCGCAAACAAAGGGCATTGATGGGCATCCGGAGGCGGAGTAAATATTTCTTTTGGAGGGTGGCGGTTATGCTGAATGCATCAAACTTCGGGGCTGAGCCGGAGATTCCAATCTGAGCTGAAATGGCTACGCCATCTGGGAAGAATCCGGGCATTCCGGACGTTCGCTACCGGGATTATTCCGCGCGTCGCCGGATCCCGCCAATGTAGCGAAAGATCGAGCAGGGTTCCTCTGTGCTCCAAGCGTATTCACCCTCGGGCTGGTGATTAAGGATTGCCTTGTCGGCCTCCTCATCCTCTGCCGACAAGGGAACCCTTCCTCGCCAAAGCCTTGTCCATCGCGGATTTGTCGCGATCAGCTCCTCGCACTCATCGTTCGCGTAGATCAAGTCGAGTTGTCCGGGACGATTGGCAAATTCGGCTTCAAGATGGCGAATGAGGGTTTTCAGCACAGGCTCGCCGAATGGGTTGAACATGTATGCCACGCATGGATTGGAAGGGAATTCAAACTCAGTAACATCCTGGCACACGATCTTCATCGGACACCGCGCCCGCCTCGTCTTCAGCCACTTTTCGATGTTCTTCCGGGCGATATCGGCCAGCGCAGGGTGCAACTCGACACCGATGACTTCGCGAAACGGCATGCGCGCTGCAATCAGCAGTCCCCGTCCCATTCCCGCGCCGATATCGACAAACGAATAGTCCTCGGGAGGAGCCACAAGAGTAGTTCCCCGCCACAAGGCACAGAGTTTTTCCAGAACCGACGGCGCAATGCCGTAGTAGGCCGTGGTGTGTTTATCGTGGGGATGGCCGATGGCCAGATGAGGGCCGCGAACGAGTCCGCTGGTGTGAACGTTGTGCTCGATATCGAATGGATGGCGCATAAAGCCATCCTTGACCGTCAATCCGGTTAAAAGCCGCTTGCGTCCCATCAGGGGAATCCTTCAAAGGCCGGGAATGGCGGCACTATACCTTTTCAAAAATCTCCCGGAAGTCCCACGCACCGTTCTTGTCATGCAGCCACTCTGCCGCCCGCACTGCACCCTCTGCGAAACCGAGACGGTTGAATGATTCGTGGCGAATCTCAACCAGATCATTGGCGCTGCGCGCGGTGACAACGTGCAGGCCGCTGGCATCCCCTTCGCGCTTCGAGGTTACGGTTACATCCGCGCCTGGCTGAACTGCGAGCACAATTTCTTTGAGCGTGAGGGCAGTTCCCGAAGGTGCATCGAGCTTGGAAGTGTGGTGGGTCTCTTCGATCTGGTAGCTGTAGCCCTTGAGTTTGGCCACATCCGACGTCATCTTGAAGAGTTCCTGCACGCTGAGAGAGAAATTGGTGCCGTAAAGCAGCCCGCCGTTTCGCCTCAAAGCAAGCGCCTTCATCTCATTCAGCCGGTTGTACCAGCCTG
>Ga0302319_10007781_pt1 | contig 21009 bp, 26 predicted proteins | sample Bog_T0_2_FD_203319 | JGI IMG/M metagenome (GOLD analysis project Ga0302319, IMG submission 203319) | Peat permafrost microbial communities from Stordalen Mire near Abisko, Sweden - Bog_T0_2 | ecosystem: Environmental > Terrestrial > Soil > Wetlands > Peat | place: Sweden: Abisko, Stordalen Mire... | reverse complement strand
GCTACCGCTGGCTGCAGACTTTTTGCTCACACGCATCGCTCTTCTGGATGGTTCCTGTGAGATGCCCCAGCGTGAACTGGTACTGCAATACTGGGAATTTCCGCGGAGAAACTGTGTGTTTCGCAACAAAAGCGATGTGATGATCATGCTGTATAACATGATTCGCTTTGACATGAAAGAATTGCCAGTTAATATTCATTATGGACCAGTATGGCCTGCCCAGCACATAGCTGAGCAACCGATATGGACGCCTGGGGCATTTGGTGGTGCAGACTTGGCACCCATGCAGGAATTCCCTCCCAACATTGATTTGCTCAAGCCTCGCAAATTTGAGCGCAGCGAGCGCGGTGATAGCGCCCGAGGCGAGCTTGTCATTGACGTGGACATGGATGAAAAGAAGCGCATCGCCGTCAATTGCTGCGATTGTGGCAAGAGGAGGCGTGTCTGTCAAAGGTGTTGGACTCTCTTCATGTGGCCGGCCCAGCGCATTCTCACTTACATTGTGCGTGAGCATTTTGGGTTCAAACGCTGCTTCACAGTCTTTTCAGGTCGTCGTGGCTTTCATATGTGGATCATGGACAGGCGCGTGCTGGATTGGACGTTTCACGAGAGACGTGCTTTTATCGCTCGTCTCACTGCTCCCCTGCGTCTTGCTCGTGCAGGAGCACAACACAGAGATCCCATGTCAGATTTTGTGTGGGACATGGTCATCAAGCCCCAGTGTGATGCACATCCAGAGTGGGGCATTTGCAGCAGGGATCAAGCGTTTTGCTGCTGGTACCCTGAGCTAGATGAACGTGTCTCAAGCGCTCCCGATCACCTGCACAAGGGCCTACTCATGATGCACCCTAACAGTGGATACTTTTGCGACGTGCTGGCTGATCCAGATAATGTCAAGGATCGATTTTTAGCCAAACCATCACAGCTCATCACATTGCAAAGATTGATCGCCAATCCAGAAATCATGATGGCCTGCGTGGCGCAATTGGAGGCAGTATTGAATGAATGAAAATGAGAGGGTCACTTGGCATCCTCTTCACAGTCACTAGCTTCTGTTTGATGATTATCATCTCGGGTGATCAGCGCATGTATTGGCCAGAGATGGCGGCGGACAATCATCAAGTGTACCAGCTTACCACTTTGGGAGTGCTATGTCTGTTCTTGACGCTGGTCCAAGTGTTGGCAAGCATAATCATGACAATGGAAGGCTATTGCAGACAGGAAAGTAAAATAAAAAGTTTCATTGTGTGACATAGGGGTGGAGAGGGGGGAGATATGGGTGCCATCAAGGATAACATTTGGCATCGATGGGGTCTGTTGGCACTGGCAGTTGTAGTCGGAGTCTCTTCCATCATTTTGTTTTTGGTCACGACAGATGACAAAGAGTTTAGCTCTTACAAGCTCTTTGTCACGCTTCACGCTGTCGCCGCACTGGTGTTTGCAGTTATGGTGGCAGAGAAAGAATACGAAAAGGCCACAAACAAGGCGCTGTTCACGATTCATTTGAAGCCCCAAAAATAAATAAAGGTGGTGTGGGTCTGGTCTCTTTAAATGCGTCATAGCGCAGCAATTGATACGTATGCTGCTGAGCGGTCCAAGGGCACGCAGCGTATGGCATTTACATGGGCAGAAGTGGTTTGGGAAGCCATACATGCAATTGGCCATGAAGATGCATAGCGCTGGCTGCATGGCATGCGAGACATTTTGAGCAACCCGTACTTTGTGGGTGATCCAGTGCCATTTGAATGGGTAGCAGAAGAGAGAATGCGTAACAGTCGCCCCCATGTCTTGGGGCACACTTGGGTTTCACCCCATCCAGAGGCTTGGCATAGGCTGGGCTACTATCAAGTGTGGCGCCCAGGCGGACATCCCATGGTGGAAGTGCAAGGCGAACAAGCTGTGAGAGTGGCGCTATTGGAGAATGAGCTGGAGAAAATAGATTTATAACTTGGTCAAATATAACTCTTTGCGATCGGATTTCCAGTCTAAATACCAGAAGAAGCCATCGTTGCATGAACGGCATGTTGAACAAGGACATGGACTCGCGTTGTATATGTTGCCAGTAAGATTATGCGCTACACCAAATTCAGGGGTAAAGCCAATGTTAATGGAAGCCTTTTTGCTGCTGGTTGAGAAAAACCTGCACCAAAACTTGGCATTGCCCACTGGAAATTGCGCGCATACATCAGGACACATGGATCGAATGTAGCGTTCTTTGATGTCACCAGCAAGCAAGTTGAACGCTAGCCATGTAGAATCATTTCCTCTCACAACGCGAGCAAAGCGCAAGAAATCATCGCTACGCAACCTAAGCCAAAGATCACGACACACGCGACTTAGGGTGTAACGTAGCAGGAGGCAGCGTGATTCTGGTACAATGTGCTGTTCAAGCACACCCCTGAGTTGGGGATGCAACAACCAAGATTGACCCTTCTCAGTCATTTTTTGTTTTACTGATTCTTTGCAGCTTGAACTTGTTTGCGAGCCAGCTCGAGCAACACATCCTTGGCGATGCGCATGAGCAAGTCATGGATGCAAGAACGCACTCGCGTAAGATCAAGCGGGCGCTCCAAGATAAGCGCATTGTCCAGCGCAGCTACCACGTCCACTGCAGTGTTGGCTTGCGCAATGGCATTGGAAGCGGATACAGCTGCATCCAAAAATGCCAGATGCTCATCTTTTTGATCCCACTTATCAGCAGGCCAATGAGCAGGAAACTCTGCGTGAGCGCTCAACAACGCAGCCTGGCACTCGGGACGCGTGGCATGACGATCAAGAGACACTTTTTCCATCTTGTGCACACGACGAGCGCTGATGCTCATGTCCTGCTCTTTGCGAAGAGTCTTCTCATCCTTCTTCTCTCCTCTCACTCTTTCTCTTCCTCCATCCTCATTCATACTGCGAAGAATCTCACGCAAACGATCAGCATCCATGACTAAAACTACCCCTCTCACAAGCAAAAGTTTTTATAAAAACGCCACTCCCAATCCGAGGACACCCAAAATCACGACTCCAGTATAAACCAAATTCGAAGCTGCTGTGCGCACCATCCTGTTGTGTCCGCTGTTGAGGATGCTCTGCTTGGTGCCTGCCAGGTTGTGAAACACTGGTAACTGCTGCTGATGCTGCTGCTGCTGCTGCTGCTGTTCATGCTCTGGCTTGGTCATGGATTGGAAAAACTCGTTCCAGCATGTCTGCACACATCTGTTGTGAAGCACAATACCACGCCCATTGGCTGGCACATGCACGCAATTCGCTTGACACCGTTTCTTAGCCTCTGCAATCTGATGCGTTGTCAACGTGCCATGTGGCAATGCCTGGCTCAACGCAAGCAGGGCGCCAAGTATCAACACTAGCAACATTTTCTTTTTCTTTTGCAATTTGAGATCTGTTCACTTGAGATTGAATATATGCAATCACTTGATTATCTCAAAAAGGGTCTTAAAAAAATTGGAGGATGGATACTGCCCCACTTGCAATTGTCGCGCACAGCGAATGGACATGGACTCCAGCAGAGCTTGGGGTTGGGGGCAAACAACGTAAGTTTGTCCTATCACGCGGGCAAGTGGCATGGGCAATGGCTGATGCTTTTCTGCGTCCTGGTGCTGGACCATGGGGGCGCATGAATTGGTCTCGCCTGGAGGGATGGCCAGCTGCTGTGGCTGCCGAACGATTGCGCTGCCTCCAAGACTACTTTGAGCGCGTCATGCAAGAGTGTGACATGACTACGCTCATCGAGTACGAGTGGATCAATCAAAAGGATGACGCTGATCTGGATATGGCCATGCGAGTGGATCACGTGGAAATTCATGAAGGACGCATGGAAGAGGCAGATGGAGCCGGTGCCATTGTGGATTTTGCCAACTCCAAGCTGCACATTCATTCCATCATTGCCAGCGTGACGCAGGAAGAGCTCATCTTTTCAACGCATAGCGAGTGTTTCCTGGGCCTTACGCTTTTCCCAGACGAAATGGGAGATGACGATTGCATCGTGATGCGCAACGTTTGGCGCCACGCCAATTACACGGGCTACCTGGATTCATTTCGTTATGCTGGTCCTGCCGTGCCATCAGTCTTTGTGGATGTGATCGCCATTGACGCGAGCGCTGGAGCCCAATGGACATACGGTGTGCAGCGTGATATACACAAAGCGCACATGGGATTTAGCGCAGTCAGCTCCCTTCACATTTCCACGGGCAACTGGGGATGTGGTGCTTTTGGCGGAGATCCAATGCTCAAGTTGTTGCAACAAACGCTGGCTGCTCAGCTGGCTGGCAAGGTGCTGCGCTACTCCACGTTTGGCAACCACAAACAAGCACTTGAGTTTCGCAGCCTACTGGAAGCGATCGCCAAAACGCCAGGCGTCACGTGCAGGTGGATGCGTTGGATACTGGCCATGTATGATCCATTTCCATTCACACAATCATGCGACTTGTATGTGCGCTCAAATTTGATGCTGAAAGAGCTAAGAGGAGAATGAATAAGGGAGGGTTAGCCTTGAAAAATGGCGAAGCAATTGTGCTGGGCTCAGCGTTCCATCGCGTCATGACATGGGAACAAATCACAGAGGAGCTAAGACTTCAATGTTATCTGGGCAGCTGGGTACTTGCAGTGGCCCCAGGATGGTGTACCATGCCCATGGAGCTCAAGCAGATGATTTGGAATGTAACGTTCCCAGCGCTTAGGCGATGCATTGCATACCAGCCCTTTTACGATGCCTTGCTGTCGGAAGGGCAATATTATTGGATAGCTCGCTTTAACATTTACATTGCCGCCTGGACTCCAGACTTTATCGGTTCACTTCAATTTGAAAGCCTAGGTTCAGCAGATGAGGGACCATGCGGTGTTTCCGCCAATTGGGATGATTTTGACAATCACCGTTACATTCAGCCATGGCGTGACAATCAAGTGGCTGTCTTGGAAAGCGCTAAAAAATGGAAACGCAAAGCAATTGCAGATAACAAGGCACATGCACAAGTGTTGGCCAATGAAAAGTACGCAGAGCGCATGCGGCAACTTCGCAGTGGGAGAAAAGGAAAGGGAAAATGAAGTGTTTTTATTATATCCATACTTTGCGTTGTCGTGTGGCCCATAAATACTTGGCAACCAACACGCTGACATCCCTGCCAATGAGACGTTTCCAAATCAATACAATGCATGCTGCTTTACAGCGATTGGTACGAGCATCTAATTTTGCAAAAAACAGGCGCCATCTGATGAAATGATTCCATGGTTGTTCAGCGCGTACCCGTCGTGCATCTACGCCCCATTCTAGCAGCACGTCAACTGACTCGTAGACTTTGCTAGCGCCAGATTCCAAAATCATACGTAGTGGAGTGGAGTCATCCCTTCCGCAATAGCGTTGATTCACGTCTGCTCGAGCAGCACATAAAAGTTCCAGCACTTCTGGTCGATTGAGGTTAATGGCAAGGCCTAGCATTGTCTGCCCACACGTGCCCACAAAGTTGGGATCTGCGCCATGTGCAAGTAAATCCTGAATGTGTGCGCCATCGAATAATACCATGTCCCACTCAAGAAGGGATCGGCCATTCATATTGGATACATTTACAACTTCTCTCAAGCAATCACGACTCAAGTTGGTGTCCTCAAAGAACTCTTGCAACAAATATCCTGGTACGGGTTGTTGTAACATGGGTGGTTGATCTTTGGTCTGCAGATAAGGAACACGAAACGCTCTTGTTCTCATCGGTCTGTAACCCTCTCAACACATAAAAAATAAAAAGATTCCTTATCTGATTTCCGGCTCCTCCTCCTCCTCCTCGTTTTTTGATGTTTGTGTTGTGTGTGTTTCAAACTTACCCTCACACTCCCAGGAAAGCTGCCCAACAATCGTTTGGTTCCATCAGGTCCTTCAAACATGACGCTCTCCGTGTTCTTAGTGACAACTAGAAAATCACTCCTTTGGACGTGTGTTCCCTTTTCAAAAGCCTTTTCCAGCATATCCATGGTAGCGCTCATCATCATCTGAGATGTGCGCTTGCAGGTGGAGAAGATGGCAATTTTAACGCCTGGGACGCATAGGAGGAATGAGGCTGCTGTTCCACTCGTCACCCAAGTTTTCCCGTTACGTCGTGCCATGTTAATGAGCAAGTATTGAATCATGCGATTCAATTTCCACAGGGAAAGCACACGTGTCTTTTCATCGTCCCACGAGAGGCCGTAGATGAGCGGCAGACATGCAGCGAGGCAGGCGTTGAAGATTTTGATTTGATCGTCTCCCCATTTGATGCCCAGTCCGTTGTTGAACATGTCCTTGATTTTCGCAATGAGTGCATCTCCCTGGCGCTCTGTGCGTTGGCTCATCTGCAGCTCGAGGCGCTCAAAACGCGTCATGACGCGCCGCGTAATTTTGGCATGGCGTTGCTCCTCGTCACGCCAATGCTTGGTGAGACTGGAGTGGATGGCTTTGCCATAGTTGAGCAACATTTTTTTTTCCTGCTGTTGCTTTCCATTAAGTTAAGACGAAGCCGATATATTTAGTAAGGTCTTTCCAGTATTATGTTGGAAAAAGAATGAAGCCACGTCATCAGTACAACGTGCTTCATGTGGGGAAGCCTGCTGCAGCAGCAGAGTATGACGTCGGCATTGAGCCCTCTTGTGCTGACATGTGTTGCTTGCCACGGGATGTGGAAACGGTGGGAGCCATGAACAATTGGCAAGCCACTACGCTGCTGACGCTTAGCCAAACGGGAGTGTCCACCATTGTGGCCATTGAAGTGGCACTGCATTTGGTGTGGATCATGCTAGACCTGGTGCCTGGATTTGCCCTGTATGATGGTCCAGCTGGCAGCATTAGCGCTTACACCCATACGGGTTGGTGGATGCTTATCGATGTCATTGTGATTGTGGTGGGCGCCGTTAGCGTGTACTTTGGCCTCTCCTATGTGCCAGCGGAAAACGTGGTGGAACGGGGTCTGGCACGCAATGAGAATTGGATCATCATGTACATGATGATGTTGGGGCTGGGGATGATTTCTCTGATATTGCATGGAATTCTATCCATTTTCGAGGTGGCCAGCTGCAACAGTACGCTTTGCATGCAAAACAAGACTGTGCTCATTGTTTTCATCGTTGGTCTATTCATTGACGCCTTTGTGCTGGGTTGGGGCATACTGAGAGCCTACACTTTTCAGACTACGCTCAAGAATGTGCTAGTCAAGTGGAATGTACTGCTAGTGGTGGAGGGTGCTCAGGAACAGCCGCCACAGCCACAGCTACAGCCATTGCCAGCAGCACAAGATGGTCCAGTGGCTCCTTCTGCACCCCCTGAGAATCTGCTGAGTCGTGTGGGAGCCAAGTATCATCATCAGTTCAAGGGCAACACTTCCATCCCCTTGCAGCACAAGATGAAGTAATACATTTTTAGAGTTTCCTTCTTGCTCTCTCCAGCTGCCATTCCGTCCATTTTAGACGTCTTTGAATTGTTCTCTCTGTGTCGTGTCCATCGTTGATTCCGTCACTGTCGTAGCGTGCACTCAACTCCAAACGCTCGATGCGTTTTTGCATCATATTGTGCCTCCATTCTTGAAACGAGGAACTCATCGGAACCCCTTTTGCGCTTATTATTTCATTTCTCAGGTTCTGACCAAAATGGTCTAATCACATCAATATTCGTGTTGCGGCACATGGGACAATGTGGACTGGCTTCAAGCCACTGGCGTAGGCAGGGGCCACACATTGATTGATGACCGCATGAAACAAAACAAATGGATGCCCTATGCTTTTGGCAAGCAATGCATACGGGTTGTCCTGCAGTGGCCAAGTCTGGTATGTCAGCGTCTAGCACTTCTTGACATGTGCGCTTGAGAGGTCGAGCGGGAGGTTCCGGTTGCTCTTCCACCAATGAGGCTGCAATGCCAAGTTGGAGCTGAGCATCATCGTCTTCTTCTTCCTGGGCAGGAGCAGGAGCATCAGGAGCCACATATTGTCCGTCCTCATTGGTGTTGCTCACAAAATCATGCATGAGTCCATGAACATCAGATGCTTGAATGTGATAAGCGGGTGGTGCTTCCGTGTGCAAATACTCGCTGATGCCTCCAAAGACTGCACGCACTTCTGCATCTCTTCCAGCTCTACTCTGAGCGCGTCGCTTCTTAATTTGCAACGCTCTACCCAGTGTGGATCGATCTGCGTCAGTGAGTGGAATGGGTACCATACGTCCTAGTGCTCCCACTAGCGCATCCGCTCCAGGATTAATGAGTAGGCAGGGCGCCTCACGCTGATTGAGAGGCATATCATTGTGAAAGATGAACACTGCACTGGCATCCGCATGGGCAGCAATCAAGTGATTGGCCTGCCTACGCCAAGCCACCACACTGTTTCCCGTCTTGGGCAATATCAGTGATGTGGCCACAAATTCCCCATCTGCGGCGCCCATCACATAATCGCGAACGTGACCAGCGAGGAAACCATCCACTGCATACACTGGATGCGGCACATCCTCAACGGGCTGAGCGCCCAACGCGGCCATCACAGCATCAATGCGCTGGAAGGAATCGAAAAGCATCAACATTTTTTCCTCCAAACCTTCCAGAATAGCACTGTTGTTTTATAAGAAGAGACCCTCGTGTCAGTCTTTAATATCAGTTGGCGATATGTCAAAGCCCAAGCCCAAGACTAAGCCTGTTGGGGCATGGCCAAAGGGCGACACAAATTACAATCGAGACCCCAACGTCAACCATGGCAAATCAACACCATACGAATGGAAGAAGGGTGCTGAAGAACGCAGAGAAGCGTACTATGAGCAAGATGATCATGCCATGAAGTACAGACTCCGTCAAGGACAGCGACAAGCTGAAGATGATTACGATGCTGAGCATGGAACAGGTGCTTGGCGTGCAGCTAAGCGTGCAGCTGACCGTGCAGCTGAGCGTGCAGCTGAAGTTGACTCAAATGTCCAACCCATTGAAGCTTGGCCAGAGAATGAGGATGGTTATCGCTACCCGCCTGGCGGTTACCATGATCCAGCACTCAGCGACTACAATCATCGCGCATTCAAGGAGACTGTGATGGAGCAGGACACTCATGATCGGGCCATGCGCATGAGAGAGCAAAAGCGAAGGGAACAGCGTGAGAGGCAGATGATGGACATGGAAGCTCCTGTTGCTCCAGTCACCTCATGTGCCAATCACACTTGCGCCAAGGAGAGCTCGTCTCCCATCAACTGCCCCAATTGCTTGAGTGTGGCTTATTGCTCTGAAGCGTGCCGATACGTAGATTGGGTAACGCACGCTTGCCCAAATGCCACACTGGTGCAAGCGCGAACGGTGCAAACCTCTTTTGTGCCCTATTGGGGAGAAGATGGATTCAGTGCAGAGGAGATTGCCAAGCTCCCTGCCAATGCGGCTCCCTTTCAAAGCTACACGGTGGACACGAGGCTGCCGGATGATAGCATTGTGCATTTGCGTGTGGACCCCATTGCTGCTCGAGCAGCGTACAAGCGCCAATTGCTGACAAGCAACACGGGCCGAGGCACTGAACCAGCGCAAGCGCTCAAAGGAAGCACTTACAGTATTGACATTATCCCAGGAGATGGCAGTGGAAGCGGCATCAATTTGGGAGGTATCGTTGACATTGATGCGCTTTGGGATGGAAACGTCACCACTCGTGTGAAAAAGCTGTTGGGGCGCGAGTCCAATATGCCTGGTCAGCTGGCGCTGCGAGGAGGCAACTGGGCACGCAGCAAAGGATCTCTGCTTAGGTTGTGGCCCGATAACTCGCCACTCGAGCACAATTTGGACACGCGTTTCCCGCTGCAAGGCACGCTTAGCGTGGTCATTACACATCCCATCAGTGGTCACTTGATGCGTGTGGAGGGCCCATACAATTTGAAGAGTGCATCCTCTCGGCAGGTGGAAGTGTTGGGTGGGCTCCGCAAGCAATTCCAGCCTCGTCTCCATGCCAAGCTGGGCAAGTCCAAGGATTTGGCTGACATGTTTGGCCTGCGCGCTCAATACCAGGACATTACGGTGCTGCTCATTATGCATGTGCCCAAAGGAAGTCCCTTTGCCAAGTTGCGCGATGTTGAGGTGGCTTTCCCCCAATATCGCTTCTTGGACGAGCCAGCTTCGGCTGTGAATGTGGAGCGTCCCATCACCAGCATTGCATGCAATCCCAGCTCCCTCGAAGATTGCACTGCCATGGCCATGGCACTCGAATTGCGTGCCACTCGCGCCAAACTGGCAGGTACCCCTGTTGATGCTGGATTGGACAATGCAGCAGGCATCGTGAGACGCCACCAACGCAGCATGCCAGCCACTGCAGATGATGAAGTGTCCATGGAAGTGAATACGGCCATTTACACGGCGCTGGCTTCCATTTGAAACAGTAAAAGTGATGCATTAAGAGTCCCAGTTGAAAAAAAAAGGATTGAGTGGCCACACGAAATATGGATGCATTGGTGGCGCTTAGAGGTGCCTATGTGAAAGCAGCCACCTCTGAGCATTTCCATTACGACCAAGGGGAATGGCTTACGCCCATGGCCACGCTCATTGAGTATATGGAAGCAGAGCCTGATGATGCATCGCTACCCTATATTGCCTGGGACTATGCAAGCATCATTGATGAGCACCATCGTGATGAATTGATTGGTTTTACCAGCAAACGCGAAAAGGCATCCATTGCCAAGCGCAAGGAAGAGGCCCATGCTCGAGAGCAACACACCAAGACGCAACGTGCCGAAACACACAGGAAGAACGAAGAGCGCAATGCTCATATTCACAAGGTGGAAGAGACAAGAGGGAAACCGTTGAAGCCTGGAAAGGCTTATGATTTGCATGCCCAGGATGGAAAACATGCGGAACGAGCAAAGGGATTCGACTGGGGATCGGGATCAGGGTCATCTCGATCGCCATCTCCCACTCGGCCTACTCGTCCAGTGCCCAAGCCCCCAGCGACTGAACGAGCTACTCCAGCAATTCCGCGCAAACCTCAGCCAAGTGCTGTGCCTCCTAGACCGGAACGTTCAAGATCTCCATCTCCCGATTCGCCTCGCACGCCTAATGGAGGTCTATTGCCGCCAATGCCTCGTGCGCCACCCGCTGGAACGCCCAGGCCACCGGCCAAATTGCCTCCTCCACCCAGTAGGGCTCCTCCTCCGTTGCCGCCGAGAGAGTACACTCCAGATGGAATGCGTGTCATTAGACATGGAAGCAACACGCAAACCAGCACTGGGGGACCTGTACTCAAATCGAGTGGTGGTGTCAAGTGGAACGCCATTGGCGGAGGACATAGTCCAGTGCCAAAGAAACCAGAAGTGCACCACCACAATGCTGGAGAACATCCAGTTCATCATCATGAGCAAGCTCCGCATCCAGTGCATCATCAACCTGTGAAAAGGCCTGGAGAACATGGACAAGCTCCGCAAGCTCATCCTCAAAAGGAACATTTTGTGCCAGCAGCTCATCACGAGAAACCCCTCGATGAACAACATCACAAGGAATTGCAACATCATGCTGTGGAGGAGAAGCAGATGCACGAAAAACACCAGCAGGCTCTTGAGCAGCAGAGCCAGAAGCATGCAGCCGAAACGGAAGCTCTTGCGAAACATCATCGTGAAGAGCTGGCTGCCTTGAAAGCCAAGCAAAAGGAAAAGGCCATGCAACGCGAGGCCATGCATCAAAAGGAGAGTGCTGCTCTTCAGCAACAACACGAGCGAGAACGTCAACAAAGTGATGCCAAGATACAGCGATTGCGCGACAAGGCAGTGAGACGCAAAAACAACAACAACAACAACTCTGGAAGCAGCAGCTCTGGAAGCAGCAGCTCTGGAAACTCTTCGCCTAGGTCTCCAGTCTTTGGTGGTGGTGGTGGTGGTGGTGGTGGAGCTTGGGGTATGTTTTCTCCTCGCTACGGAGGAGGAGGAGGAGGAGGAGGATTCTTTCCTCCTCAGCAGCAGCAGCAGCAGCCACAACCAAGCAGCAATACCAACAATGTGACAGTCACGCCAACCATTACCGTGACCAACCCGCCGCATCAACAGCAACAGCAATCTGATACTGATGATGAATCACAATCTCAACCACCATCTGATGATGAGGGAAGCGGAAGCGGAAGTGGGAACGCCAGTGGCAGTGCTAGTGAACCTGAAAGTGAATAAAGGGAACTGTTCATTTAAAAGCATTGGGGGTGGTAGGAAAAAGAGAGTGGGGGGAAAAAAATGAAATGCACTCACTGTGCTGCTCCAGCCACTACACAGTGCCCATCATGCGGTGAAGCGTATTGTGGAAGCGAATGCCTGGCACTGGTGGGAGGGCCCGTAGTGAATCCAAAGGCACATTCTCTGGCATTTCGCAGTGCTCATTTTTACATTGAGTCGGCCAAGCTATTGCGCGCACTCAAGCGAGATGATGTGTTTGCGTTTTTGGCACTCAGCCATTACGGACAGCAATCTGCTGTGAATCCCGTGCTTTTCAAAGTGGAAGGCGATTGGAACTTGATGCCTCAATATTTGGGGCTTGTGCCTGACTTTGCACGTCTTAGCATATGGGACAAGTTTTACGCTTCCATGCTTAAGCTGGCACCCAGCTTTGGAGCACCCTTTACTGATCCCACAGGGAAACACACCATTGTCAGCAAGAGCGACCTCATTCGCTACTACCCAGAGATGCGCCCCTACCTGGAAATGCAGGACAAAGCGTTGTTCTTGCGTCTTTACGCAAGTGCTATTCAATCAGCGATTCTGCGTGTCCCTCGTTCGCTTGATTCTAGCATGGCAGGCTGGCGCGGTTACAGTCCCATTGCAGTGCCCAATTCGCTTTCCCAGAATCTCATGTCCTATGCAGTGGGTGATCGCATTACCAATTGGGGACTTGGCTCAGTCAGTTTGCATCACTCTCTTTCTTCGGGGTTTGCCAATCTGGCTGCCACATGCTGCATGATGTTTATCCATTTCCCCGTGGGATTTCCAATCTTTATGCTCACCTCTGACAAGGATGACACGCAATTTCCATCGATTCCCACCCCATGGAGACAAATGGAGATCCTTCTGCCAGCAGGGACCATCTTTCGCATTGGCAATTCCATGGGCAAGCTTCCCTACCAGCCTTACAATCAACGCGCAAGTGGCATACAGTACCTGATTGACACGCGTGAGGTTTTCATTGTAGGCATTGCCCAAAGCAAAGGCTACATTGATGCTGCACAGCGCATCAAGATGATGAAAACCATCACTACCAAACCTCCCACTCCCACTCCTACTCCCACTGCTCATGATCGTCTTTACGATAATGTGCATACGCTTTACCATCAGACATCCCCAGCAGCAGCAGCCAGCATTGTGGCTAGCCAGACGTTTTTCCCTGGCAAGACTGGCTATGCAGGGGGTGGCATTTACTTTGCACGCTCTCCTCAGGCCACAGAGCGCAAAGCACTCAGCAAAGGGGTCATGCTGGCGGCTACTGTACTATTAGGAAACCCCAAGACCATTTTCGATTATGATCCAAACATTACATTTGATTCACTTCAGAAAGAGGGTTACGATTCAGTGTTTCTCATCTTGCCCAGTGGCGAAGAGTACGTGGTGTACAGCGGGGATCAAGTGCGCAACATTCGCTATTGGACACCTCAGCCATGAGCAGCAACAACAACAACGTCCCTGTCCGTGTCTTTCAAACAGGATTGGTTCAAATAAGAAGGCTCACAATAGAAGATGGAGTGCGAGCACAAGCGATTACCTTGTTTAGGCCGGCACGTGCTGCACTTCGAGAAGAGTAGATGAAAGGCTTATAAAGCAGAAATCAAAATAATGTCCTCCAAGAAATGATCCTTTTTATTTTTATTGCCGCTGCTGCTGCTGCTGCGATAGTGGTAGATTACCCTGCTCAACAAATGGGATTGGGTTGGATTCAAATCACGTTGCGTTCCCCACATCTAGTGTCTGTGCAGCGCGTCGATTGGTGCAAAAGTGGCGATCCCAATAATGCAGATCCTCCACCGCCTGACATTGCAGAGTGTGAGGCGCGCAATCTGTTGCACTTGCAGCTTTTCCCAAGCAACAAGCACTACTTACGCGATCCACCAGAAGCAGAACCCAACACACTTTACATTGATGCGGATGACTTGGGAGGCTGGGACACTCGACATCAAATGAATATTATCGTGGAAGGCGATAAGGGAGCATTTCGCCAAGTGATTCGCTTCAATCCATTACATGCACCACCACCATCACCTACTCCTACTCCCACAGAGGAGGAACCTACCACGACTGAGCAAACGACTGAGCAAACGACTGAAAAAGAAATCACTGCCATCCCCACTCCTCCTCCTGCTCCTACTGCTTCAGTAGTAGTAGTGGAAGTGCTAAGCAAAAGACACCCTTGGATTGGTACAGGCATCTTCTTGGGCTCTGGTCTTGTGTTTATTGCTCTTGTGACGGTGCTGTTGAGATGGAGACAAACACGCAATGATGCTAGCCAGAGAGGAGTGACAATTGCAGAAGCCACGAGATACCAATGGTCAGCGTCGGATCCACCACCAGGGGTGGAAATTGAAATGGTCGATTTAAGTGCATCCCATTAAGGGCACATGGCAAAGACAACTGCACCAGAAGGGCCACGAAATATGTAAAAATAGTGCATGTGTGTAATGGTCTCTTCAAAGCGTGGATCAATCTCATGTGCAATCTGCTCTGCAAGGCTGGGAATGTGTTCAGGTAGCATCGACACTGCAAATGGTCTAAATGCACGGGGTGCTCGATTGTACGATACACCATCGGTTCTCGCGCAATATGCAGAATATGAAATCCGGTGTAAACCATACGTGTTCACCAAGAATTGCGAACAAAGCTCTTCCATTAGATAAGACCCTTTGTGGCTTCTCACTACTCAGAAAATGAGATGCGGACCACGAGCCTATCAATGGCTGCTGCTAGTGTTCATACTGGCAGTCGTAGCCTTCCTGGCCATTTGTGTGGCACTCACCATGACGATTAGCCCACCTACTGCACGCGACTCGCTCATTACTCCAGCACCCACCCCTTCAAGGACCACGCACACCACCATCACTGAACCAGCAAGTACAACCACCACTGCAGCTCACAACGCTACCACCACTAGTGCGCCACACACAACTACCCCAGTGCCCATACCACCAGTGAATGTCACTTGCCCTGCCAATGCAACCATTCAGCTGGGTTCCTCGCTGCTACCCACCTACACAGGAGGCTCAGCCATTGGGCAAGGCGGATGCACACAGCCACAACCCATTGTCACCTATGTGGATACCACGACGCCCCCACTGAACAGCACACTCTTGTCCCAGTTATCGGCGACTAGCGGTATCACTGGAACACTCGCCACTGCACGTCTCAGCATGGCAGTGGGTGCCACTCAAGTAGTGGTGGTAGTGGCCAGCAACAGTGGCAGTGCGCTAGTCTACGTCTACAACAAAGCGCTTACCACCCTCTTAGCGCCTGCATTTGCACTTTCCTCGCTAGCCATCAATGCTTGTAATGGTACCAGTGGCGCTGGGTCAGAGGCTTGGCCTCAAGTGCTTTGGGATGGCCCAGCTCAGCGATGGCTCCTGATGGAATCCACCAATGATACGCTTCATCTCTGTCTCTATGTCAGCATGGGAGCCAATGCACTGGGAGCCTATCAGGCGGAACCCTACACTCTAGATGCTGGTGATGGATATGAAACCACCTATGCGCAGCTGGCACTTTGGGGCACTACTTACAGCTTTACGCTAGCCCAATGCCGACTTTGTGTCATTGATCGTGCTGCCATTTTAGCGGGAGATCCCGATGTGGGGTACTTTTGTGCTCAGTCTCTCAATGCCCTACTCCCTGCCTTTATCATTAACGCATGGACCCCGCTGCATGCCGAGGGCAATGTGGCCATTTCAAGTCAAGTGGAAAATGCTGGAGGCGCAGGAGCAGGTGCTGTTTTTATGCGTGCCATTGATCAGGACCTACAATACCACGTGTCGGCTGGAGCTGACCTCATTGACGTGGAGCATTGGTATGCCATCAATTTTACCGCTGCCTCTTATTATGCGGTTCGCTATCGTATTGCAGTGGCCAACTTTGATCAGTCTTATGCGCTTTGCCCATCCATTGACATTTGCATCCCTACGCCAAGCGCATTTGAATTAGATCCCATCAGGGAACCTCTCCTACCACGCCTCACCTATCGACCTGGAGCTGGTGTGCTGGCCACCCTCACTAGCCACGCCAATGGCGTAGACATTGCACGCTACTATTGGTTTCATTTCCAATGGGTCTCTCCCTTTTGGAGCCTTTACGATCAGGGCATCTCGCCAGTGGCTGATGGCCTGCACAAATGGCTGGCTTCTGCCGCTTTCGATGCCTATGGTAACATTGCCATTGGCTATTGCGCCAGCAACACTACCACTTGGCCATCACTCTTTGCAAACATGAGGCTAGCCAGTGACTATCCTGCAGGGAAATTGCGCAACACTACCCTTGCCTTGGGTGTCGGCCCCAGCCCATCGCATTTGCTCTCCACTCAATGGGGCCAAGGTAACGCCATGGCAGGAGATCCAGTGCTGGGGCGTTCTTGGTTTTTTGCTGGCCAATACGGAGCTGCCGCACCCAATGCTTGGGCTGTGCAAACCTCTAGCTTGTCCATGGCAGGACAGTCAGTGGCTAGAAATTGGACAGCGCAGGTAAGAATGGGAAAATGTACATGCATTTATTGTAATTTTAACGCTTCCCCCCCTTTTAAAGGATTATTGCGGAGATGCTGCTTGGTGCTTGCAAGAGATAGTGGGAGAGTGATACTAAATCACACAATCTCTAAAGACTTTGAATCAGGGTCCTGGGGGGGCGGCATAATGGACGTGGATGTTGATGAAGAGAGCTCTCTCGATGCCTATTCGGGCATCCAATTTGATGAAATGCCGGACATTGTGCTTGCAAAAATCATTTTGGACAGCGGATTGAGCATCCAACAGATGCATCGCCTATGCACTGTCAACCGTAGCTTTGCTGTGCTTTGCAATGACCACGAAGTGTGGAAGCGCGCATTCATCGCCAAGTTTGTGAAGCAACAGGGGGATAAGCGAAGCGCAAATGATTTCAGGGTCTGGGCAGAAGATCCATTGGTACGTATATGGGATAACCATGTTGCCAAGCAACCCCAACTGAGCGGTTTCATATTTCTGGTGGCGTTTGCGATTGCAATCAAACATCGAGGCAGAGAGCCACATCACTGGCCAACACTGTTGGAACTTCATAATGCAGATGGAACTATCTATGCTGCGAGCTTTACCAGTGATAGGCTTGGCGATCTTGAAATCATTACCACTTTTCCTGATATGGAAACCATGCATTCGTTTCAGGAGGACATCAGAAAACACTGCAATTTTCCTCAACATACCGGAATGCAATGGTATTGGGGAAAACCCGTATTGACTCTCTTTATACCCAACCTAGATAGAGGTGTTTGCGTTGCAACTTATCTGTTGAAACATGGATGGAAGTCTCATAATGGATTGCCGTTGATCCGCTCCTGCATCCGTTGCGCCTCCCCTGCTACCATGCAATGCAAACACTGCAGCGACATGTACTGCAGCGCTGAGTGTGCACAGAAGATAGTGGGAGAGTGATACTTAAAAAATTTTCTTACCTTTCTCTCTTTGAGAAATGAACAACAACAAACGAGGACGTGAGGATGATAAGGGGCTCGCTCCCTACTTGGGAGTGCCTTTTGATGAGCTGCCACCCACAGCGCTGTACAAGGTCGTTGCAGAGAGTGGCCTTACCATTGCCCAGATGCATCGGCTCTGTGCATTGAGCAAACGCTTTGCTCGCATCTGCAAACAGACTCAGATTTGGAAGACGACATTCATCACCAAATTTGTGCGCCAGCCTGGAGATAAGCGAAATCCAGCAAGGTTTGAGCAGTGGGTCAATGAGCCACGCGTTCAGCTTTGGGATACCAATGTGGCCATGGACCCAAACATGAGGGGATTTACGCATTTGGTGGCTGAATCTATTGCCACTCGAGCGGATGATTTGCTGCATGTTTACCATTGGCTAACATTTTCTGAAAATCGTATGGTTGTAGATGTGAAGTTTACTAGCAAAGGAATTCCCGATGATGAACATGATGACATGGCCATCTTTTTCAATCGTTATCAACCAACAGAAGCAGCATTTCGTGCGTACCTGGGGGTGATTGCATCTCATTGTGGACTGACAATGAAGGTGGGAGGTCATGCTGATTGGGCGGACACTGAATTGATGGTATCAAGCGAAATGACCAAAGCTGAGCGCATTTGTCTTATTGTCTATTTGCTAGAGCACCGATGGGTTGAGGGCATGTATGAGGATGAAGAACGCAAAACCCTCATTGAGCGACAATGCGTGCTTTGTGCTGCCCCAGCCACGATGAAATGTCCCAGCTGTGACAAGGTGTATTGTGGCCAAGAGTGTTTATCAGTAGGGGAGAGAAATTAAAAAATGGAGCCGGACAAAGGGGTTACCATTGCTTGGCTGGAAGCGGCAGAGAAACGACAACATGAGGCATTGCTGCTGGAATTGAATCACATGGCCAAGAACTTGTTGCCCGATTTGGAAAGAATTCACATTGATCCCAACCACCCTAGCTTGTTTCGCTATCAGTGCGGGAAGAAAGGTTTCTCGATTGATGGGATCACAAGAAGGATGAAACCTCATGTGGATGACGAATGGAACAATTTGATATTGCATGGTCTTGATCCAGTGGTGCATGCATATTGGCAACTATGGAGGGATAGGCGTTACGATGTCAATGGGCTTACGCTGAGGCAGTTACATCGTCTTGTGATTCAATGCATATATAAAAAACCTTGAACAGAGTGAGGGTCTGAAAAATGTTTGAGCTCATCGTTGGTGCCGTCATTGTGATTGCCCTGCTTGTGGGGCTCACCTTTGCCTGCTCATGCAGCGTGGTGCCGGCGCGTCGTTTTGCCATTTTGGAGCGCATGGGCCAATTCAATCGAGTGCTCATGCCTGGTGTCCATTGGTACACTCCCTGGGTAGAGTACGTGAAAAGTGTGCGCTGGACCCATATGGGACAAAATGAAGAGCTTGTGGTGCGAGATGAGCAGCTGCTTTCCTTTGACAAGGCCCAAATGGATTTGCCACCCGTGCGTTGCATCACCAAGGACCAAATCATGGTTACCGTGGATGGCACGCTCATGTACCACATTACGCGACCCCAGGCAGCAGTCTACGAAACAGACGATGTGATGAACCTGTTTTGGCAATGCACACAACAGGGCATTCGCAACACAGTGAGCAGCTTCATGGCCAGTGAATTGCAAGGGAAAGACAATGAGATTGGCTTGCGTGTGCAAACATATGTCAATGAGAAGATCACCGAGGCCAAGGGAGTGTCTTGCGACATGTTTGTGGTGCAGTCTGTTGCCATGGACCCCAAGATTCTGGAGGCCAATCAGCAGATTTACGTACGCAGCCGCCAAGCGCAAATGGCGCTGGAAGAACAGGATTCTGAGCATCGCAAACACATGGCTGCCCTCCAACAACGTTCTGAGAAGGAGCGCATCGAGCAGGAGATTGAAGAAAGAGCCAAGACATTTGCAGTTCGCATACGAGCAGTAGAGGCCAGCGCCAAGGCTGAGGCGGAAAAACGATCCGGCTGGACCGTTGATCAACTGCTTGAGCAGGAGCGCATCCAAGCCATGGCCAAGATTGGAGCCAAAGCGCAAAAGGTCATCTACGCGCCCTTTGAGTATTGGTCTGCTGGCAAAAGAATTGTAACGGCAAACGAATGAAGGGTCTCGATGGACTTTATGCTCACTATGCGTCATGGCACAGGACATTGCAAGCTGAAATCACACAGCAAGCCCAACACATCATGCCTTGTGTTTCTCGTGTGACCATGAGCTTTTCTTCAGCTCATCACACTCCAACCTATATTTGCTATGAAGTGCTTGGTCATGGAGACTTTTTCATTGAATCCACATGTGATCCCCAGCATCCACCCAGATCCTATTTCACTTGGGATGCCCTCAATCTTTACGATGAGGCCCCAGCTGCTTCTTATCGGATTCTTGATAGAGTTAAATCTACATTACATCCAACGATTTGCACGCTTTGGTGGAAATGGACATGCGAACGCACAGAGCCTGCGATTGATCTCACGCTGGATCAATATGTATCGTTGCTTCAGCAAGAAAGAATAAAAGGTACAGAAAAATGGAGGGTCACGATATTGATTTGATAGATCGCCGTTTGTGGCGCCATTACCAATCATGGCACAGGTCACTGCAAGTTGAGCTGAGACAGAAAGTGGCAACACCACAAATGTCCATCATTGGGCGGGTGATTGTGGACTTTAGCGATAAGCAACATCACGGAAACCACTTTCAGTATGTGATTCCAAGGTGTGGTACGGTTTATGTTCCAACTACTGCCAAGGGATCTTCATACATGACCTTCCAATCTGGAGATCGGTTATCCATGGACGAGAGTGAGCAACTATCCAAGATTCCTGATGTTGTTCATCCCATCGTCTATGCCACATGGTGCAAATGGGCCGAGGAACGTACAGACCCAGAGTATGGACTCACACTGGTGCAATTCATTGCACTCATGCAGCAATGTGCAAAGCTCAAGCGTCTTTAATGAAAAGCTCATACACTCCAATCCCCCATACTAGCGCGAGAATCGCTCCCAACGCGACCAATGTGAAGCGTCCCGCAAGCGATGCCACTGTCCATGCACTTGCCACTGCTGATCCAGCGCAACACACCGACAGGAATAGCCCAAGTACCAAATGAACAACCAAGCAAAGAACCCACTTCCACATATTGGGTCGAATAAAATAATTCGAATTATTTTTTGGGAAAGTCTCAACTTTGAATTACTTTATTCGACTTTTTATTCTGACCCCTCGATTGAAAAAGCGATGCAAAAAACGCTGGAAATCTCCACGGTCATTTTGTTCGCCGAACAAAATGAGGAAAAGGTCATTTGATTCAGCGAACAAAATGACCGTGGAGATTTCCAGCGATTATTGC
>Ga0302319_10007779_pt1 | contig 21016 bp, 24 predicted proteins | sample Bog_T0_2_FD_203319 | JGI IMG/M metagenome (GOLD analysis project Ga0302319, IMG submission 203319) | Peat permafrost microbial communities from Stordalen Mire near Abisko, Sweden - Bog_T0_2 | ecosystem: Environmental > Terrestrial > Soil > Wetlands > Peat | place: Sweden: Abisko, Stordalen Mire... | reverse complement strand
ATAAGCAGGCGCGGGCGATCCTGGATCACCTTTCCGAGCTCGCCGTAAGCGAAGTAAAGAAGAACGGGGTCTTCGTGATGCCGGGCATCGGCAGACTGGTTCGCGTGGATCGCAAAGCCCGCATGGGCCGCAATCCCGCTACCGGCGCACAGATTAAGATTCCGGCCAAGAAGGTGGTCAAGTTCCGCGTCGCGAAAGCGGCGAAGGACGCGATCGTGCCGCCTAAAAAGCCGAAGGCTTAAATAACCTGCCCGCAGCAACAAAAACCCCCGCAATCGCCGAAAGGCAGTTGCGGGGTTTTTGCGTCATTAACTATCGTCGTCGTTGCTGTCGGGGATTCTGTCGAGCCGTTTGCCGCCCCACTTGCCGGCGGCGTATGAAGCTTAAACCGTCTTCTTGGTCTCAACGGGAGGCTGTTGCTCTTCTTCCTTCATGGCATGTTTAAAATTCTTGATGCCTTCGCCGATACCCTTGGCGACTTCAGGAATTTTCTTTCCGCCGAAAAGAAGAACGGCAACCGCGAGAATCATCACCAGTTCGCCCGGACCCAGATTAAACGGACCAGCTGTCTGAAAACTATGCGGGATATACATTACGGCTACCTCAGCTCTTATTGTACGGGGAGCCGCGCGACGCGTCAACCGCCGCCATAACGTCCCCGTCATAGCGAGATTATCACGTTGCCCTGTTGCGGTGCAGTTTCGGGTCCACCGCCGCGGCCATCCGCGCCACATCCAAACCCCCGCCGAGGAACTGGTTCACCTTCTCCGCCATCGCTAAAGGATTGGAGATGGCGAGCCTGTACTCCACCACCAACAACTGCGTCAACGGGCGCCGTTCCATCGCCGCTTTCACGCGCGCGATGGTCTTCCCGTACTCATTCCGCAGCAGCCTGCGGCGTTCCGGCGTCTCCGGCAGCGCGTTGCCTCGACGTTCCAGCATGCGCTGCTGCGAATCGAGCACCTCGTCGATATCGCGCTCAATCAGGATTACGCGGCAAGGCAAACCTGCCGGCAGCGCGGCCAGCAGCGGTGCGACGATCTTCACGGCCTTACCGCGCCCTTCCCGCAGCCACGCCGAATCCCTCAGCAGATTCTTCACCGGCTCGAATTCCAGATAGCCGCGCGGATTATCTTCGTCCGGCTCCCGCAGGCCATCCGTTAGAATCGCTATCCCGCCGGCCTTCAGCATCTGCATCAACATCGAGGTGCCCGAGCGCGGCAAACCAGTCACTACTATCAGCGATTCGGCAAGCGGGGGCATTTCGGTGGCTGGATCGAGCGCCCCCGCCGCAGTAGCCGCAATGGCACTCTCCACACGGTCAACAACCGAAACCTCAGGGCGCCGGCGTTTTCTCCGGCTTCGCATTTGGCGCGCCAGTTTGCGATGCTCTTCCGCGGCTGCCGGATCGCCAAGGTGTCTTTCCAGCAGCGCCGCCAGACGCATATGCGCCTCCGGGAAATTCGGATTGAATGAGATCGCAGCCCGCATGGCATCGGCCGCGCGCGCATATTCCTTCAGGCCCGCAAGGGCCCCACCGAGAAAGAAGTGGGCCAGAGGATAGCGATAGACGCGCTGCAGGGCATCGAGCGCCAACTGCGCGGCAATTCCGAGTTCTCCCCGCAGCAGCGCCAACTTGCATAAGCCGACATACGCGTGCGCGTTATCCGGATCGATCGCCAGCGCCTGCCGATAAACCTGCTCGGCCTCGTTGAATCGCGCCAGCCGTTCGTACAAGTCAGCCGTCTGCAGGAACAAGCCGGGCCTGACCAGATGCGCGCGCGAAACTCGCTCCAGCGCCTCCAGGGCTTCTGCGAAGCGATTCTCGGCGACCAGAACCTGAGCTTTCAGATAATCGATCGCGGCTGGCTGATAACGCGCCAGGTTTTTCCAGCGTTCTAATTCGGGCCCGGCATCGGCCACTCGCACCTTCGCTTCTTCAAACAATGCGCGGCGGCGGCCGTCGAGATCGTCCATAATCTCGCGCATCTCGGCCGTCATCCCCAGCGCCTGGCAGGATACGAAGAGCCGCACCGCGAACCGCTGTTCGTCGCGATCGGCGTCATAGATCTCGCGGAAGATCGTATGCGCTTCTAAATGGCGGTCGTCGTCCTGATACGCTTCGCCCAGGTTATAGCGCAGTTCGCGAATCGTCTTCTCTACCGCGACTTCGCGATTCTGATGGGGCCGTTCGATATAGCCAAGCGCAATCATCTGCTCCAGCGCTTCATGTGCGGCCACCGGATCGAGCCGCGTGTGCGGCGGATGCCGCCCATCGTCGCCCGCAACTTCCTCCCAACTCGGGATGGAACCTGTTGCGGGAGGGGTCTCGAAGGCCTGGGATAGCACCTTGCCATCCATGTCTTCGCCCGCCGGCAGACCGTAAAGAGCCAGCACCGTCGGCGCGACGTCGAGCACGGAAGGCCCGTGCAGCAGTTCATCTTTCTTAATACCCTCACCAGCGATTACGAGGATGCCGAAATCGCGATGCTCGATCGCCGGTCCCGCCGGAATTTCCGGAATCGCCGCCGGCCGCAGATGGTCCGGATGAAAGCCATGGTCCGACATCAGGATCACCGATACATCGTCGCCGGCCTTCTTCAGCAGCGTGCCGAGCATCTCGTCGTGGAACTCGTATGCCTTCGTCACTACGTTGCTGTAGAGCTCGAAATCGCGCTCCGGAATCCATGACTGCCGCGGCGGATGGTAGCGCATGAAGCCGTGGCAGAAGTGATCGATGGCGTCGAAATAGACGGCGAAGAAATCCCAGGGTTCGTGGTCGAGCAGCCATGAGGCGGCGGATTGGATGCTGACGCATTCCGCGAGCGTGCGCATGCAGCCGGCGAGGCGCTTGTCTTTGTCCTGATCCACCTCGCGCGCCAGCGGAATGAAGGGTTCGACCATCTCCGGCGTCAGCAGATCGGGATGCATGCGGAGATTGGCCAGCGTTTCGGCCAGCCGGGGAGGATGCACGGCGTTTGGCAGCAGCGGCCATCCTTTATCCAGAGGCTGGTGGGCGCGATGATAATGGTCGGAAACCGTGACGCCGCCGATGGGTTCGGCGGGATGGCTGGGCCACCAGCCTATGACGATGCTGCGGAGTCCATTCTGCTGCAGGATGTTCCACAGCGCTTTCGATTTGCGCGAAAGGTTCGTGATCGGCTGGATGAAGCGGCCATCGGGGGTGGGTTCGGAGAAGCCGTGGATGCCATGTTTGAAAGGGCGCTTGCCGGTTGCGATGGACGTCCACAGCATCGGCGAGAGCGGGGGATGAAGGGTTGAGATATTGCCCATGGCGCCGTTTTCCACCAGGCGCTGCACGTTGGGCATGCGGCCCGCGTCGAGGAGGGGATTGATGACTTTCCAGTCGGCCGCATCCCAGCCGACAAGGAGAACTTTACGCGGCTTACTCATGGTTTCGATGTCACGAACCGGAAACTTTTCGTCCCAGCCAGATCATGGAAATCAGCAGAAAAACGGCACAACTTCCCGCCATGGCGGCCAGCGGAATCACCTTCAATCCATAGTCGTCAGCCAGATAACCCAGCACAAAAGGCGCCAGCATTCCGCCCAGCATGGCGAAGGTAAAAATGCCGTTGAAATAGCCCGGATGATAGTAAGTGAAACGCGTCGAGATCCTTTCCGCGGCTAAGGGGTAGATCGCGGCAAACCCTGCGCCGGTCAAAAGAATTCCTGTCACCACACCAAGGGTAGTCTTAGTCGCCAGCAGAATCATGCATCCAAACAACGCGCAAAAAGCGCTGATCCCCAGCAGCCTGGCATGCGACACAAAAGGCAGCAGCCGCGTGGCGGCAAACTTACCCACCGTCAGCGCCAGCCAGTAAACGGCGAGCAGCATGACCGCACCGCCAGGATTCATGCCCAGCCTGTCGATCAGAAAAATCGGCAGCCAACCGGCGATCGACCATTCATTGGCGAACTGAAAGAACAGCAGCAGCGCGAACATGATCGCCATTACGCTGCGCAGATCCTGGACCGCTTCAGCGATAGGAAGTTGGCGATCCTGCCAGCGATTCAGTGCGGCTCCCGCGAACGCCAAACCAGCCAGGCCCGGCAGCAGCGCCGAGAGCGCCAGAATTCGCCGCGGATTCGACGTATCGAAGCACACCGAAATCAGCCCGGCCGAAACCACGCTGCCCGCGCCGAAAAACATCCCGGCCGTGAGCGCCACTCCCGCCGGATTCGCCTCATACGCAGGCGCGATCGGTTCGAGCACGGCCATGTTAATCGCCCCCGCCGACGCGCCCGCAAGGAACAGCGCCAGCGCCTGAAACCACACCGGCGCAGGCGGCAGCGAAAACGAAAGCAGCAGCAGAGCCACTGCCCCCAGCAGGCATGCCGCGGCCAGCAAACGCGCCGGATGAAACCGCGGGCGAAAGCGGTACCCGGCAACGGACGCCAGCGTGATCCCGGCGCCGATCGCCAGAAAGAGATTCGCCGCCGCGCCGTAATCGGACTCGATGTGATAACCCCACAACGGCAGCAACCCTCCCGGCAATGCCAGCAGAAATCCAGACACCGCTAGACCCGAGAGAATACGCCAGGGAAGCGCGGTCGAATCCCCCATTTCGAAAAGCCGATCGGGGGCCGGGTGCGGGGGCGTCACCACGCCATCATACTCGGAAGCCTCCAGGATTGCGTAAGGGGGCAAGGTCCATGACCCACCATGTAGAATGCCTCAGGACAATATGAGAGTTCCGTTGACGCCCATCCGCTGCCTGCATCGTGCCATCGATCTCTATGGCGCGAAGCAGGCCATTGTGTGCGGCGAGAAGCGCTTCACGTACGCGCAGTTCGGCGAGCGCTGCCAAAAGCTGGCCTCCGCACTCAGATTGAACGGTGTCAGGCAAGGCGACCGCATCGGCTTCCTCAGCTTCAACACCCACCGGTTGCTCGAAGGCTATTACGGAGCGCCGCTCGCGCAGGCGGCCGTGATGCCGCTCAACGTTCGCCTCACGCCTGCAGAGCTCGGGGTAATCCTGCGCCACTCCGAGCCGCACACTCTGTTCTTTGAAAACGATTTCGCGGCGCTGGTCGACCAGCTTCGCGTCGAATGGCCATCCCTGCGCACCGTGAACCTGGACACCGAGTACGAGGACTTCATCTCGCGGGGAACCGCCGAGCGCATCGACATCTTCGATATCGACGAAGATTCGATGGCCGAGCTCTTCTATACCAGCGGCAGCACCGGCGTGCCCAAGGGCGTAATGCTCTCGCACCGGACCGTTTACATGCACGCCATGGCCGTGGCCGGCACGTTCAACCATGACGACACGGAGGTTGAACTCCACACCATCCCGCTTTTTCACGCCAATGGTTGGGGACGCCCCCAAAGCGCCACCATGATCGGACTCGGCCAGGTGATGGTGCGCCGTTTCGATCCCGCCGGCGTGTGCCGGTTGATTCAGGAAGAGCGCGCGACGTCGATGTCGCTTGTTCCTACCATGGCCGGGGCGCTGCTGCATTTCCCCGACCTCGGGAAATACGATTATTCTTCGCTTCGGACTATCCATCTGGGAGGGGCCGCTTCCTCGCCCGAATTGATTGCCCGCATGGAAGTGGCTTTCGGATGCAAAGTGATGGCGGGCTATGGGCTCACCGAAACATGTCCTGTCGCCACCAGCGCGCGCACTAAGGGAACAGTTATCTATTCCGATGAAGAAGACCGTTTCCGTCACCTCGCCATGGCGGGTTGGCCCATTCCGGGTACAGAGATTCGAGTAGTGGATCATTCTATGCGCGACGTTCCGCGCGATATGCACACGGTGGGGGAAGTGGTAATCGCGGGGGATAACGTGATGGACGGCTATTACCGCGACCCTGAAGCTACAGCAGCTGTAATGAGCGGCCCATGGTTCCATTCCGGCGACATGGCTGTCTGGGATAAGGAAAACTACATCCATATTGTCGACCGCAAGAAGGACATCATTATCAGTGGCGGCGAGAATATTTCATCGCTTGAGGTGGAACGAGTGTTAGGCGCGCATCCGGGTGTAATAGAAGTAGCTGTAGTAGGCGCTCCCGATGAAACCTGGGGCGAGATTCCGGTAGCAATCTTAGTCCGCAAGCCTGGAACCGAAGTAACGGAACACGAACTCCGCGAATTTCTCAGCCCAAAGCTGGCGAAATTCAAAATGCCCCGGCGCTACGAATTCGTAGAAGGGCCGCTGCCTAAGGGAGGAACGGGGAAGATTCTGAAACGAGAGCTTAGAGAGCAGTTCTGGCAAGGTAAAGAACGCCGCGTTCAGGGTTAGCATTGGATATCCCGATAACGCAAACGGCGGAATAAAAAGCGCAAATCGTGCCATTCTCAATAAGCATGAAAAAGCGCATTCTCATTCTCGGCGGCGGATTCGGCGGCCTCTATACGGCCCTGGAACTCGACAAAATCCTCGCCCGCCGCGATGACCTGGAAGTCACTCTCGTCAACCGCGAAAACTTCATCCTCTTCACCCCGATGCTGCACGAAGTGGCCGCCAGCGATATCGATCTCACCCATATAGTGAACCCGATTCGCAAAATGCTGCGGCACGTCAATTTCTTTCATGCCGAGGTCCGCGGCATCGACCTCCCTAATAAAACAGTACGCGTCGCCCACTCCGAAAACCAGCACGTTCACGACCTGCCTTACGACCATATCGTGATCGCGCTCGGGTGCACCACGAACTTCTTCAACCTGCCCGGCCTGGAAGAAACATCCTTCACCATAAAGTCTCTCGGCGATGCCATACGCATCCGCAATCACCTCATCGAAGCTCTCGAAGCGTCCGATTTCGAATGCGCCGCCGGACAGCGCGACCAGTTATTAACCGTGGTCGTTGCCGGCGGAGGATTCTCCGGTGTCGAAACCATCGCCGGCGTCAACGACTTTCTGCGCGATGCCACGCGCCATTACAAACATCTTTCCAGGGGACAGATTCGCGTCGTCCTGGTGCATCCGGGCTCGGTGATTCTGCCGGAACTTGGCGAAACCCTCGGCCGCTATACGCAAAAGAAACTGGCCGAGCGCGGTGTAGAGATCCACGTCAACACCCGTGTGGCGGCTGTGCGCAACGGGAACGTCGAGCTCAACGATGGAACCGTGATTCCCAGCTGCACGCTCATCTGGACGGCGGGCACGTCCTCGCATCCACTCTGCGGCGGTCTGCCTTGCCCGCTCGATCGCGGCCGCGTCAAGGTCAATGAGTTCATGGAGGCCGAAGGCTGGCCCGGCGTCTGGGCGCTGGGCGATTGCGCCCTGGTTCCCGACCCCGAAACCGGCAAACCCTATCCGCCTACCGCGCAGCATGCTATCAGACAAGGCAAGGTGCTGGCGCGAAACATCGTGGCCTCAATCGATAACAGCGCCAAACAACCGTTCAGATTCAAAACTCTCGGATTGCTGGCCGCCATTGGGCGCAGAGCGGGAGTCGCCAACATCATGGGGATGCAGTTTTCCGGCTTTATCGCGTGGTTTCTCTGGCGTTCGATCTATCTTGCGAAGCTGCCGCGTCTGGAGAAAAAGACTCGTGTCGCCATCGACTGGACGCTCGATCTTTTCTTCTCAAAGGACCTGGTTCAGTTTCAAACCGGGCGATCCGCGACGGTCAACGAACCGATGGCCAAAGGAGCGGCTCACGGGGAATGAGGAAGTCAGTTCTGGCGGTTTTCGCGCTCGCAGTCTCAGCGATAGCGCAGGCTCGAGTGCTCGCGGCCGTCCGGTACCTGTCACGCGGGAAATCCTGCGCTTTCTATTGTCGCGTTAGTCCCCGGACACACGGTCCGGAGCCGGACTTGCCCCGGCTGCCCATGCCCGAACGGCGGCCCAGTTAGTGCGCAGAAGCGACAATCCCAGCATCGCCACAATGACGACCACCGATGCCGTAATTGTTTGCCCCACATTCAGGTTTTCCTTAAACGCACTGAGCCAACGGCCGTAAACCAGCTCCACGTGCACCCAATAGACCAGCAGGCTCGTCATCCCGAATTGCCGCACCCAGCTCCAGTGCTGTGCGCTCATCTGGAGATTCCAGACATACGAAAACGCAATCAGCATCAGCACCGCACCCAGCTTGACGAAAATCAGCGCCGGGCTGTTCAGCCAGAAGTCCGAGCTCGAGTAAATCGAGATCGACATATCTGAAATCGTATAGGCGGCAAAAGCCATCGCCAGGCCACCCCATCCCAGCCACTGCATCGTAACGCCCACATCTTCCGGCTTAAGACGGCGCAGCAAACTCCCCGCGCTCATGCCGAACGCAACGAAAGCCGCCCAGGGAAAGAAGCTGAAAAAGTCATGATCGGGAACAATGTAATTTCGCACCAGCCACGGCGCCCATCGCCAGTCGGTATTCGAGATCAAAGGCGAAGCACAGGCAATCGCCACGCCCAGCACGGCGCAAAGCCTGATCCGCTCTGTCGTCTTAAACACAGCCATCGCCGACATCACCAGCAACGCCAGACCCATGCAGTTCAGGATGTCGACTCGAAACAGGTTCTTCCATTCGCCGAAATCGAGCGAGAACACCCAGAGCTGAAGCCGGAATGCGAACGCCGCCGCAAAAAGATAGCTGGAGCGTTTTAGGGAAGCCAGCATCCGTCCGCCCGCCGAAACGCCCTTGCGCTCCTGGCTGTCCATAAGGAACGCAAACGTAACGCCCAAAAGAAACAGAAAAACCGCCGGAGGCATGCCGCCCGCGAACTGCGACATCAGATATGGACCGCCGGTGCGCAGATCGTTACGAAGAAACGACTGGAACACATGGCCCTGCAACATCGTTAGCGCAGCAATACCACGTAGCCAGTCGAGATAGAGCAAACGTTGCGACGCGGGCTTCATCGGTGAGGGAAAAGCACTCCGGTAACCAAACGTTTAATGGCCCACCATTTTTTTCTGAACGCCTTTAGGCAGCTTAAGTTGCAGGGCGCTGTCGGGAAGATTGGACTCAAGTTTCAAATGTGCGTATTTAAACAGGTTGTAATTGCCGGAAGCGGTAGTCAGAAATTTCTGCTGGATCGGCACCCCCAACGCATCGGAAATCCACAAATCGGCCTGCTTCACCTGCATCTGCATCTCCGGGGTTTTCGGGACCAGCCTGATATGAGATGCCGCCTGGCCATCCACCGGCTCCGCAGCCACGAACGAAACGTCGTAACTAGCCTTGATCTCCCCGCTCGTAGCGCCGAAGCCAAGCAGAATCGCCTGCTCGATCACGCCCTTCTTAGTCGAAACATCGTAGATCTGTTCGGTATTGGTTTTGGGGTTATAGACGTGAAGGTTGTTGCCGGCGTAAGCTGCGGCGCGAGGATCCGGGCTTTGAAACTCCACCAGAAACCGCACATCGCCGGGCTTACTCCGCTTCAGCTTGATGGTTCCGTTCGAAACGGTGTTGTCGTCGACAACTTCCAGGTGAACCGTCTCCTCGATATCGGCCGACATGCCTTTGAAGTGAGCGGCGGCCGCATCCATTTTCGTGAAAACCCCGGAGAGCGGATCGGCGGCATGCAGCCATGCGGCGGACGCTAACACGCCCGCAAAACAACGAAAAACTTTCATGGACGCGAATAGGCCATGTAGCCTTTGACTTCTTTCTCGGAGTCGTCGAAAATTGGCTGCACCCGCGATATCGTCAACTGCTTTCCCATGCGGGCGGAGAGCACCTTACCCAGGGCCTTCAGCCTCTCCTTTTCAGGGACGGACTCCACCAGATCCGGTTCCATCCAGAAGACGCCTTCCGAGATCTGGCTTACATGCGGGATGCGAGGCTGGTCGCGAAACCACGCCCGCGGCGCAAACGCGAGGAAAATCAGAATAATTCCGCACATCACGTCGTACTGCCAGACGCCGCGCTCATAATCCCAAAGGATGAGCCGTTTCAGAACCGAAGGCACCTTTTCAGTTTAACAGCGGGTTCTATGCATTAAACCCGAAAGGCCGCCGCTCGCCCTGCTTCACGTTCGCGCTCACCGTGCCCACGCCTTCAATCCGTGCGCGAACCCTATCTCCGGGCTTAATCCGAGCTCCTTTCGGACAGCCGGTGGAAATAATATCGCCCGGATGAAGGGTAAAGAAGTCGCTGTGGAAGGACACCAGCTTGTAGGGCAGATGCTTCATGTTGCGAACGAAATCGCGCGAGCAGATTCCGTCGTTATGCTCGGTGATCACTTCGAGCGCTTCGACGTCCGCTACTTCATCGGCCGTAACAATCACTGGCCCGAAACTGAAGAATGTATCGATGCTCTTTGCCCGGGTGAGATAACGGGGATTTTTCCGGAGCACATCGAGCGCGGTGAGATCGAGGGCTGTCGTATAGCCGTAGATCACGTCACGGGCTTTATTCTCAGGCACGAAACGGCAACTGCGCCCGATGATCACACCCAATTCGCCCTCCGCATCGACGTCGTCTGAAACCTCCGGCGGAGGCAGCAGAATATCGCCGCCGGGCTGGAACATGCACGAAGCCGGCTTCATGAAGCTTCCCGGTTCCTCCGGCTGCACCGCGGCGATGTCCTCGGCATGCGATTTGTAATTGAGCCCGATGCACCAGATCTTTGGAGGGACGGCGTAAGGCAGGCGAGGCTCGATCTCTTCGAGCTTGATCGGACGAACCCCGGCCGTTGGAATCTCGCGAATGTCTTCCTGGATAATCTCCAGCAGGCTGTTCGGAATCCGCAGGTCGTATTTGGAATTGATCTCCAGCGTCGGGACCACTCCATCGGCCGTGAGCACTCCGGCATGGTCCTGTCCCGCGAAGCGAAAAGTCATCAGGCGCATAAGAGAGCAGCATATCCTGCCCGCGGCATTTCAGCGTGAAGCGTAGAAACGGATCGCCGCTGCCTGCTCCGCCGTAAAACCCAGATTCCCTGTCGCGGCCGCAGAGAATTCCGCCTTCCCCCATCGCGCCTGCATGATTCCCGTCTGCGCGTGCCCGTCGAGGGCCAGCGTCAGCGCGGATATCGGTTTGTTGCTCCGGTGTCGCGGGCGGGGATCGCCGAAGTCACTGCGGTCGAAGCTCCAGTGCCCAGCCGCCGGGTCCCCGTTCTGGCATTGGCCCTGGCCTCGGCGCTCGTTGTCGTCGCCGGGACTTTATGGATTCGCAACAGGACCGAGTCCGAAGCTCCGCTCAAGGCAGTGCCGCTGACCTCGTATCCGGGGTATGAATCCGAGCCGAGCTTTTCTCCCGATGGTAAACAAGTGGCTTTCGCATGGAAGGGCGAGAAGGGCGACAACTGGGATATCTATGTTCAATTGATCGGCTCTGGCCGGCCCTTGCGCCTGACCACCGATCCCGCTCGGGACTTTTCCCCGTCATGGTCGCCCGATGGCCAGTCGATCGCCTTTGTCCGCTGGGACTCCGGCAATAACGCATCGCTTTTGCGGGTTCCCGCACTTGGGGGCGCGGAGCGGGAGGTCGCGCAGTTGGGGACAATGCAAGACAATCCCAATATCGGTGGCTGGACACCCGATGGGCGTTCGCTGGTGGTATCAGTGAAAGAGGGAGACAGACCGTATGGTTTGTTTCTCTTTTCGATGGAAAGCGGGGAGAGGCGGCGTCTCACATCCCCTCCAGCCGGCATGGGTGGCGATCCTCGCAGTCGTATCTCGCCGGATGGGCGGACCCTCGCGTTTATGCGATTGCCGACATCGGCTGCTTTCCCGGCCGACGTTTACACGCTTGGACTGACACCGGATTTTGTTGCAAAGGGAGAGCCGAAACGCCTCACGTTCTTCAGCGCGCCGAACACAGGGGGGATGGCGTGGACCTCTGACAGCCGGGAAATTGTGTTTGCGGCCAGTAGCGGCGGCCCGTTGGGTCTTTGGAGAATGCCGGTGTCCGGCTCGGAGAAGCCGAGGGCGCCTTGCGGTTGGCGAGAATGCATCCCGCGTCGCAATCTCTCTTCGTGCCAACCGGATGATTTACGAACAACAGGTTCCACCCGACTACAACATCTGGCGGCTGGACCTGACCGATGCGGCTTCGTCCCCTCGTCCCCTGATTGCCTCCACTCGTCTGGACCAGAGCGCCCAATACTCGCCCGACGGCAGGAAAATCGTTTTCGTCTCGGACCGTTCGGGGCCCCGAGAGATCTGGGTATGCGACGCCGATGGCTCTAACGCCGTGCAACTGACCTCCTTTAGGCGGCCTTGCGGGAAGTCCGCGCTGGTCGCCGGATTGGCCGCCGCATCGCCTTCGATTCGAGTGTGGCGGACCACTGGCAGACGTTTGTGGTGGACTCTCGCGGTGGTCAGCCAAAGCAACTGACTTCCGGTCCGGCGGAAAACGCTCGCCCGGCATGGTCGCGCGACGGCAGGTCGATCTATTTCGAATCGACCCGATCCGGGCGGAACGAGGTCTAAACACGGCGGGTGGAACCCGCAGGAATCGGAAGATGGCGCGGCGATCTTTTACAATTCCGGCAACTCGATCATGCGGGCCGCGCCCGACGGCAGTGGCGAGACGAAAGTCATCGACGGTGCTGGCGCGCCGGTTAACGATCTGTTCGCCCTCGCCCACGATGGCATTTATTACCGGGGAATTCAGGCCCGCGAACTACGTTTTTTCAGCTACGCGACCGGGCAGTCCCGCATCATCGCCCCGGCGCCTAAGTCGTCTCGTCTGGGTCTCAGCGTTTCTCCCGATGGCCATTGGTTGATATACACCCAGCTCGACAGCCCGCCGGGCAGCGACCTGATGCTTGTCGAGAACTTCCACTGAATCATTTCGCAACTTCGGCTATCGCGAGCGCCTCCCGGAGGAAGTTCCGTGATCTCCGGGATATCGGAGAAATCGATTTCTGAATCGGGCATGTCCATCAGCGCGAGAATCTCCCGAGTTTGCGCTTCGGAGAGCGGCTTCCGCAGGAGTTCTTCTTGCTCAGAGTTCTCCGTTAAGCAGCAGTTCCGTTCGCAGCGCAATCTGGTCGCTGGAGTTCATTGCCAGGACCTCAACGGTTGAGCGCCCGACAGGCGATATACCGAGAACCCGAGCATTAACCATCCGGAAATGATCGTCCCAGCGATCGCTTCGGGGATTGAACAGCCGAACCAGTTGGCCGGTCACCTGATCGAGTCCGGCAATATTGGGACCCTTGTGCCGGTTGCAATGAGCACAAGCTAACGCGAGGTTTACTTCCTCGGCACGCCCTCCATGCTGTTCCGCGATGATGTGGTCAACCTGAAACGGCAGCGGGAGCGCATAGTGTGGCAGTTGACAGTATTCGCACCGTTGGTTCGCTCGTTCCCGAACCAGGCGCGCGAGCGCGAGGGTCAATACGGGCTCAGGGAGTCGTTGTGTCTCAGAAGCCTTCTCGCTCTCGCCTGGAGAACGCCCAAAAGGCTTCCGATGTGCAGGTAACTGTCGAGTTCCGCAGTTTCGGCTTCGCTCAGCGTGCCCAGGCGCGCTTTTTCAGACAGTTCATCGACGCGAATGCTGTCTTCGTCGGGCAGATGCATCGACATCAGGTAACGGGCAATTTCGGGGGTGACCTGCGTCTGATCCGCTTCGATCACACGCGCCAGGATTGCCGCTTCCGTATTGGGAGTGCCGACCTGCGAATCCATGCCTCCACTATTATCGCCTGGATCGGGCGTTTGTTTGCTGCTGCTGTGGTCGGTGGTGTCAGCGCCCGCTCGGCACTTCTGTGGTAGAGTTCTGTCGATGCCGCAGCCGGACGCGCGAATCGACATCTTCCGCTTCGGGGCTTTCGAGCTTGCCTCGGCAACCGGCGAACTACGCAAGAGCGGCCTGCGCCTCAAACGTCAGGACCAGCCCACGCGAATCCTGATCCTCCTTCTGGAAAACGCAGGGGAAATCGCCTTATCGCTTTCGATTCCGCCACCGCCGGTATATACCAGATTATCGTAATGGCGGCCAACGGAGGGGGGCAGAAACAAATGACCAACGGCGTCGCCAATAGTTCCCGCCCGAGCTGGTCGCATGACGGCAAATGGCTCTATTTCACGTCGTCCCGATGCGGGCGGGACGAAGCGGCGAGACCCGGATTGCGGATTTCCATTACTCGGGTGGAAGTTCGCAGAATATCGCTCCCGCAAAAGAGGGTCTGTTTTACCGGACCGCGAGACCGGACAGCGTGTGGTTTCACAATTTCGCGGACGGCAAGACTCACATGGTCTTCAAGACGGACAAGCCTCTGGACGCGGGCATCAGCGTTTCTCCCGATGGACGCTGGCTTTTGTACACGCAGGTCGACGGGTAGCCCGGCAGCGATCTGATGCTGGTGGAGAATTTCCATTGACTGAGAATTCTGCGTCTTCGCGCCACTAGCCGATCGGTGCATGAATACGATATTGCGCTCAAGAGCGTTATCAGGCGGCTGAGCGGGAACGCGCTGAAGGCGTTAACCGGTTTTGTGATCGAGCGATGGCATAACGTCGAACTGCCGGAAGTCCGGACCCTGCGCGCGGACATGGTCGGCGAGACCGCGGACGGAACCATCGTCCAGGTGGAATTGCAAAGCACCAACGATACGGACATGGCGCTCCGCATGGCTGAATATGGGCTCGCCGTTTTTCGGCAGTTCCGGCAGTTTCCGCGGCAGATCGTCCTGTATGTCGGAAGAGCGCCGCTCGCCATGGCGGGGACTCTCGAGGGCCATTCGCTGGCGTTCCGGTTTCGCGTGGTGGATATACGCGAACTGGACGGTACCGCGCTGCTGGAGAGCGGGAACGCGGATGAGAACGTAATCGCCGTCCTGATGCGGCTCAACGACGAGCGCGCGACCGTTCGAAGCATTCTTCAGCGGATCGCGGAAAGCAAACCGGGACAGCGGGAAATCGCGCTGCGGGAGTTCATTATTCTTGCGGGATTGCGACACCTCCGGGCCATAATAGAAAGGAAGCCAAGACAATGCCAATACTTGACGACATCATGGATCACGACATTCTGGGGCCGGCGATCCGGCGCGGACTTGAGCAGGGCCGCGTCGAAGGTGAGCAGACCGTCGTGATGCGGATGATCGAAAAGCGCTTCGGTTCGATTCCTTCGTGGGTGCGGCAGCGCCTCCAGGCCATGTCCGCTCCCGAAGTTGAAGAAACTGCGCTGCGTCTGCTGGACGTCGCCAGCCTCAACGAACTCTTCGGAGATTAGGTCCTTCTTCCATCCTCAGCCACCGTGGCACTACATGCAGTTGCTGTAGAAATCGAGTGTACAGCATCCTGGCTTTTGAATCCGAAAATAAAAGCCCAAACACCTATTGACAACTGCCGTTATACAGGCGTAGTTTGTAGTTATCACTGAAGAAGGAGGTGGTCCAGAAAGAATGATTCCTTGTAGTAGACCGCGCGAGGTGGCCGACTTCTGAGTCGACCGTTCTAAAGCTGACGATCTCCGCTATCAGTGGCGGGATCTAGTTCCTGTGGACCGGTCGCTTCGTCGCGTGCGTTGTAACTGTCTCAGGTAATTTGAGAAAGACCTAAACCCCCGGGCTGCCACGCTACGGCAGCTTCGGGGGTTTATGCGTTTTTGACATGCTGTGTTACCATGAAAATTCCCGAGGAAATGAAATGAAAGCTGGAATTCACCCTGCATACAACGAGGTGAACGTGGTCTGCGCGTGCGGACATACGTTTAAAACTCGCTCCACTCACAAAGGCGACATCCGCGTCGAAATCTGCTCAAGCTGCCACCCGTTCTTTACCGGTAAGCAGAAGCTGGTGGATACCGCCGGACGCGTCGACCGTTTCGAGAAGAAATACGCCCGCCAGCGCGCCGAAAAGGCCGACCGGCTGGCTACCCCGAAATAGAAGCAAAGAAGGCAGACGCGAAAGCGTCTGCCTTCTTTACTTTCCCTGTTTCTGCTGTTCTTTTTTCTTCTGCGCTTCGGCGTGCAGCCGGGCGCGCTCGGCACGCCAGTTGTCGTAGGCGTTTTTCTGCTGAGGCGTAAGCAGGGCGCTCACTTCGTCGATCTGTTCCTGCTGGATCGCGTCGTGGAGCGGCTTTTCCTTCTTCGTGAGATCGTCGAACTTTTGTTTGGTGTTGTCGAGGATCCGGACTACGGCGGCAGCCTGTTGGTCGTCGATGCCGACTTTGGCGCGCATCTCCGCCATGTATTTCTTATGAAACTCGTCCATCGTTCGCGGCTGCGGAACGGTGGCGTTCACGGAACTGGTTACATACAGGCGATGCGAAACCACACCAACCAGAATCCCGCTCGCAAAGACCAGAATGAGGTAGAGAAGCGCCGAGTAGCGATTTCGGGGCATTGCAGTGTTACTGCTGCTCCATCTCGGCGAACCGATCGAGATTCAGGGGTTCGAGCGACGATGCCCGGTCCGCCCTCAAGGCTTCTATATAGGTTCCATTGAACTGCGATTCATTGTGGCTGAAGGTCGACACAATCAGTCCCAAAATCACAGTCGCGGCCAGCGCCGCGGTCACCAAAGCCTTCGCCATCCGTCCAAACAGATTAGTGGAGACTTCTCGCGCCTCAATCCGAACCCACAGTTCGGGCGTGAAATTCACGCTCGGTTCCGGATCGGGGCAAGCCTCGCGGTAAGCGAGGAAAAGTTCGTCGAGTCGAGCGTCGGCCTCTTGGGTCGTGGTTTCGGGGACCCTGTCGTCGTTTCGCATATTTCTGTCTGACATCATAATACCGATTACTCTTCCTCGCCTGATTTGGCGCTGCCGGAGCGAGGCGGGGTTACTCCCTTCATGTTTTTTAATACACGCTGGCGAGCCCGGAACAGCCGAACCTTGAGCGCATTCTCATTGACGCCGTAGATCTTTTCCAGTTCCTTCAAAGAGAGCCCCTCAACTTCCTTCATCGTGAGCAGAACACGGTCTTCCTCGGAAACCGATGCAAGCAAGCCGGTTACGGTATCGCGCACGCGGCGTTTTTCAAAATCCTCGCTCTGCGCCTTCGATCCCGCGGCGGCGTCCGCCATCATCACCTGCTGCTCGGAAAGGTCCGCCATTCTCGATTCCAGGCGGCGTTTGCTCTTGCGCAAATAATCGTAACAAGCGTTTACCGTCAACCGGTAGAGCCAGGGTTCGAAGACTTCGGGGGTTCGTAACTGCTCTAAAGAAAAGTAGAGGCGCATAAAAACCTCCTGCGCCACGTCTTCAACGTCCTCGGGGCGGCCGATGAGGCGCGAAATGGTGCCCAGAATGCGGCGGCGATAGGCCGAAACCACGCCGTTAAAGGCGGTTGCGTCGCCCTTCTGCGCCTTCTGGATAAGCTCGAATTCTACCAGCAACTCCTCAGGTTACAAAGGTTTGGCCAGCCGTGTCAGATCATTTACCTGATTTTGCAACTGCGGACTGAATTTATGGGTATCCCGTCAGGAAGCTATAGATTTTCCCCGCCGTGTTGTTACATACTTTGGTGGCAGTACGCCAGTACCGCTCGTACCAATCTGGGACTTTGATGCCCGCTCGCATCTCAAAACCGGTCTCGTTTCGCGGCTCCGTGCATTTCGGTTCGCCGCTGCTCGGCTACAGCGTGGCTCTCGCGCTCGCGGTGGCCTGCGCGTCGGCGCGGCTGAGTTTCGGCCTTGAATCCCGGGTGGCGCCATTCCTGTTCTTTTATGTGGGAATTGCGCTGGCCGCATTCATCGGCGGCCTGGGCCCCGGACTTGCGGTGATGCTGGGGGCCGGGTTTTTCGGCTTGTTCGTTCTGACCGAGGTTCCGGCGACGGCCAACTGGATTGTGCTGGTAGTGCTGGGTGGGATCTGTACCTATGGCTTCGCCCGGCTGCGCAACCTGCGCGACCGCACGGCGGCACTGGCCGAGGAATCCGCCACGCTGCGCTTCGTGATGGAGCGCGTCAGCGACTGGCTGTTCCTGGTGGATGAGAAGGGATGTATCCGGTATGCAAATCAGTCGGCCTGTGCGCAACTCAGGTTTACTCCGGAGGAACTGCTGGACCGTCCGGTCGCGGAACTGGAAGCTGAGTCGCAGAGCGGCGCGCTTGCGGAACTGGTGGAGCAATCGAGAAACGGTGGGGCAGCGCCGGCCGAGATCGTTCTGAAGCGGAGCGACGGCTCGCAGGTTGCGGCGGAGGTCAGTTGCACGGCGATTCGAACCGGAGGGTCGCTGCTGGTCCATGTGGCGGCGCGCGATATAACCGATCGAAAGCAACTCGACCAGAAGCTCCGCGAAGCGTTGCAATGGGAGAGCCTGGGAGCGCTGACGGGCGGACTGGCCCACGACTTCAATAATCTGCTGACGGCAATCCTGGGAAACGCGTCTCTGGTGCGCGAGATGCTGCAGCCGAACGACCCGGCCGCGCCGCTGCTCGGCGCCGTGGAAAGCGCGGGGGAGCGTTGCGCGGAACTGATCCGGCTGATGCTGGCGACCTCCGGCTATCGTTCGCGCAACCTGACAACCCTTTCCCTGGACCGGATAGCGCATGAAGCGGCCGCGGCCAGAGGATTGCCGCAAACGGTCGACGTTGAGGTAAAGGCGGAAGCGTGCGCGTTCTTCAGCGACTATGCGACCATCGATACGCTGCTGCGCGCTCTGATTACGAACGCCGCGGAATCCTATGGTACCGGGCCGGGCAAGGTCGCGGTCAGCGTTCACTCCGGCCTACTGCCGTCTCTTGAGAAAGGCAGCTTTCAGGAGGGCGAACCGCTGGGCGGGGATTACGTGGGAATCGTGGTGGAGGACCAGGGATGCGGCATGACACGCGACGTGGTGGAACGGGCCTTCAATCCGTTTTTCACGACCAAGTTCACGGGGCGCGGCCTGGGTCTTCCGGCTGTCCGCGGCATCGTGCGGGCGCATGGCGGAGTACTCTGGATGAACACAAAATCCGGCGAAGGAACTCGCGTGGAGGTCTGGTTGCCGGCCGGAGAGAATGCCAGGGACCGCGTTGCAAACGGCACGCCCACAGCGTGATGAAAATTCAAATCGCGATGATGTTCGCTATTGCGGCCGCAGCCGCGAACGCGCAGACATGGGCAGTAACGGGGCGGCGACACAGGCGAAACAGCAAAGCATTTTGCAACAGTATGCAAAAAACTCGTTGGCCAGGTGGTAGGGACTAAGCCGCAAGGCGGATCTAAAATCAAACTGGACGGCTCATCGGTCTTCCATATTTCGCAAGGGAAATTGGGCACAAACGGGTGCAAGAGCTGTTGCACCGTGTTTTACACCGCCGACCAGGAGGGACTCAAGGGAGAAATTGTCGGAATCGGTTCCCACAAGGATAGCGATTCCTATAACATGGAATACGCCAAGAAGGGATTAGTGGACGGTAAAGTCCTTGTTCTGAAATAACGGTCAGACACCCGGGACCGATCATGGCTCGCTCTCTCCGATCCCGGGTTTACTATATAAGGGCGCGATGCGGCGCCCTTATGAACAAGCTCCGATTAGTGGTTTTTGCTTTCTGTGTGGCGCTTTGCGCCTGTTCGAATCACAAGGTCACTTCGACCGCCGTTCACCGGTATGCGATTGAGGGCGACATTATCAAGGTTAATCTCAACGACCAGACGGCGACGATCAAACATCAGGAGATCAAGGGCTGGATGGGCGCGATGACGATGAATTATCCGGTGCCCAGCAAGACGGATATGGCTAAGCTGCATCCCGGCGAACACGTCAAGGGGACCGTGTTCGTGCAGGATGAGGAGTTCTGGGTGGGGGATATCCAGGACGAGGCGCCGAAACCTTAGAGCCTGAGGGCGACGATCAGGGCCGCGAGGCCGAGGAACGATGCGAAGGGCAGCTGGAATGTCGCGGCATCCTGCTTAGTGAGTTTGATGTAGGCGAGACCGAGGATGGAGCCGGCGAGCGAGCCGAGAATCACGGTCAGGAGCGCTCCCTGGATGCCGAGGAAGGCGCCGATCATCGCGATCATTTTGACGTCGCCGAAGCCCAGGCCTTCTTTTTTGCGGACCTTTTCGAAGATCCAGCCGAGCAGCCAGAGCGTTGCAGCGGGCAGGGCGGCGCCGAATGCGGAATCGGCGAACGAGGCCCAGCGGGCGGTGAGCGGGAATGCGGCGAGGGCGAAGAGCGAACTGAAGATCTGGTCGGGCACCGGGGTGAACGGGGAGAGCGCGAGGCCGATGACGGTTCCTCCGAGGGTGAATTCGTCGGGCAGGAGCAGGGTATCGAGATCGCTGAAGATCAGGCCGATTTGGAGAGCCGCGAAAATGCAGTATTTGGCTGCGGCGAGGCTGACGCCGTGGCGGTGAACCATATAGGCGAAGCAGAGCGCGGTCATGAACTCGACGACCGGATAGCGCCAGTGGATTTTTGCCTGGCAGTGGCGGCAGCGGCCTTTCAGGAGGGCGTAGCTGAGGAGCGGGATGTTGTCGTACCACGCGATCTGGTGTTCGCATTCGATGCAGGCTGAGCGGGGGCGGACTACGGAGAGGTCGCGCGGCCAGCGGTAGATGCAGACGTTGAGGAAGCTGCCGATGAGCAGGCCGAAGAGTCCGGCGAGGAGAACGAATGTCAGCATGAGCGATAGGCTTCGAGGGTGGCCTGAACCATGTGGTCTTCGGTAAATTTTTGCAGCACGGTTTGGCGGGCGTTTTGTCCGAGGGCGGGATGGATGCGGGGGAATGCGGCGGCTATGGCTTCGATGTCGTTTTCGACCAGGATTCCGTTGACTCCGTCTTCGATCAGTTCGGGAATGCCACCGGTGTTGCTCGCGATTACCGTTACGCCATGAGCCATTGCCAGCAGGATACCCGACCCGAGTCCTTCGGACTGCGAAAGATAGACGAGGGCGCGGGCGTTGGGCAGTTCGGCGGCAAGGTCGGTGGAGCGGTGGAGGGCGATCCCGGCTTGTGCGGCGGCGGCTTCGGCGAGAGCCATTCCTTTGGCGGGGTCGAGGGTGAAGGGGGTCAGGATTTTGTCGCCATGGGCGGGCATTTCGGGGATTTCGACTCCGTCGTAAACCACGGCTATGCGTTCGGGCTTTACTCCCGCGCGGGTAAGTTCGTTGGCTACGAACCGCGATACGGCGAGGAATTTGGCGGGCTTTGAGTACTTCCAGCGGGAGAGGGCCGAGGTCTTTACCGGGAACGCTACGCGGCGCGAC
>Ga0302319_10007777_pt1 | contig 21019 bp, 13 predicted proteins | sample Bog_T0_2_FD_203319 | JGI IMG/M metagenome (GOLD analysis project Ga0302319, IMG submission 203319) | Peat permafrost microbial communities from Stordalen Mire near Abisko, Sweden - Bog_T0_2 | ecosystem: Environmental > Terrestrial > Soil > Wetlands > Peat | place: Sweden: Abisko, Stordalen Mire... | reverse complement strand
GGCTCCGTCGCCAAACTGCTGGAAAAGCTCGAGCGCCAGGACCGCGAGAAGAAAGAGCGACAGCAACGCGAAGAGGCTGAGCGACGGCAGCAGGCCACCGTCCTGCCGGAGATCCAGGCCGGGGCCCTACGGCTCCACGCCAAACGTAAACACGGTCTCCGAGTGCAGCGTCTCTCCCGGCTTCAGCAGCGTCGAAGGAAACTTCGGATGGTTCGGTGAGTCGGGAAAGTGCTGGGTCTCCAGGCAGAACCCCGCATGGATCGCGTACTTGCCGCCGAACTTCCCGGTCTTGGTGCCGTCCAGGAAGTTGCCGGAGTAGAACTGCACGCCCGGCTCAGTGGTGGTCACCGTAAGCGAGCGGCCGCTCGCCGGATCGACGGCCTTCGCTGCCAGATGCAGCCCCGGCCCGGCGTTGTTGAGCACGAAGTTGTGGTCATAGCCGCCGGCGATCTTGAGTTGTTCGTTCGGCGTGTCAATCCGCGCGCCGATCGCCGTTGGCTTGCGGAAGTCGAACGGCGTTCCCGCCACCGGCGCCAGCTCGCCGGTAGGGATCAGCCCGGCATCGACCGGCGTATAGTGGTCGGCGTCGATCATCAGCAGCGTCGGCAGAATCGTTCCCTTGCCGTCGCCCGCGAGGTTGAAGTAGGCGTGGTTGGTCACGTTGATCACGGTCGGCTGGGTGGTGGTGGCGCTGTAGACGATGTGCAGCGAGCCCGACTCAACGGTGTAGCGCACATGCAGGGTAAGCTCGCCGGGAAAACCCATGTCGCCGTCCGGGCTTACCAGCGTCATCTCCACGCCGTGCGGAATCTCCTTCGCCGTCCAGACCTTGGTGCTGAAGCCCGCGGGCCCGCCGTGCAGCGCGTTGCCGTTGTTGTTCGGCGGAATCTGGTACGTCTTGCCGTCGATGCGGAACGCGCCCTTCGCGATGCGGTTGCCGTAGCGTCCGACGATGGCCCCGAAGTACGTGCTGGCGTCGCTCTCATACTGCGCGGCGTCGGGATAGCCGAGCACCACATCGGCCTTCTTGCCGTCGCGGCCGGGAGCATCGATGCTGACGATGCGCGCTCCATAGGTGGTGATGCGCACCGTCAGATCGGCGCTGCTCAGCGTGTAGAGGTACACAGGTATTCCCTCCGCGGTCTTGCCCCATGGGGACTTGGTTACAGCGGCCACAGCCGCCGTACTTGTGGTCAGCAACATGGCGACCAGTATGGATTGTCTCAGCTTCATCGCTTCTCCTGTCCGTACGTTGCATCCTTGCCGTGCTTGCGCAGATAGTGGCGGTCCAGCAGCGCCTGCGAGACCGCTGCCGCCTCGCCGCGCAGCGTGAGGGTGTAATACGCCATGCGCGCCACGGCCTCCAGCACCACGGCGTTGTGCGCCGCCTCATTCGCTGTGCGGCCCCAAGCGAACGGCGCATGGCCCGCCACCAGGCACGCGGGCACCGCCATGGGGTCGATGCCGGCGCCGCGAAACGTCGTCACGATGGCCATGCCGGTCTCGTGGACATAGTCGCCCTCGATCGCCGCATCGCTCAGCGGCGCGGTCACCGGCACAGGGCCGTGGAAGTAGTCCGCATGGGTTGTGCCGAAGGGAGGAATCGCCAGCCCCGCCTGCGCAAAGCTGGTCGCAAACTCGGAGTGCGTATGCACCACCGCGCCGATCTCCGCGAACTCGCGATAGAGGAGGGTATGGGTATCCAGGTCCGAAGAAGGCCGCAGCGTGCCCTCGACGACCTTTCCGTCGAGGTCGGTGACTACCATGTCCTGCGGGCGCAGAGTGTCATACGCCACGCCGGAAGGCTTGATCACCACCAGCCCCTGCGCGCGGTCCACGCCGGATGCGTTGCCGAAGGTGTACAGCACCAGCCCCCGGCGCACCAGCTCCAGGTTGGCCTCCAGCACCGCTTCGCGCAGACTCTTCAGCAGCATCTTGCAGTTCCTCCGCGAAGCTTCGCGTCCTTGGCGACCTTCGCGTTTGAAGTTTCTACGAGTGCCGGTGCATCGACCAGCCGAGATACTTACTCGCAGCTTCTTCCACTGGCGCGGCTACGGTCGCGAAGTTCGCCGCTACATGGTGCTCAAAGCCGTTCTCGCAGATGTACCGCAGCAGATCCTGCATCTTCGGAATCTCCACCACGCCCGCGCCGCCGAAGGTGTTCAGCGGATCGTCGGTGAAGCGGCCCTCGCCGACGTAGCCGGTGATCTTCCCGGCAAAGTCATCGGTGGAGAACCGCGCAAAGCTCATCGCCCCGGCCTTCACCGTGCCGTCCAGCGTGCCGTGGGTGTTCTCCTTGCCCACGGTGCCCGCGATGATCAACTGGTAGTCCATCTTCACGCCCTGCTTGAAAAAATGCTTGGGCAGATTGGAGCAGTGGAAGCATACCGCCTTATTAGGGTCATCGCCGTAGTTGTTGTTCCAGTCCAGCAGAGCGCTGGGCGACTCGCTGGCCAGCGTGAGCGCGTACATGCTGATGGTGCCCAGCACGTCCACCTCACAGGCGGAAGGAATCAGGCTCTCGCTCATCATGCTCATCACGGTGCAGGGCACGATGCCGAGGAACTCTTCAATGGAGGTCCAGCATTGCACAGCGCTGACGGTCAGTTCGCTCTTCGCCATCCAGTCGTCGATCACCGCGCCCAGCTTGGCCATCTTCACCAGCGCGGCCTCCGGCGTCTCCCCGACGGGAATGTACTTCTTGATCGCCGCCAGCTTGGCCTGCGCCGCATCGTCGCTGTCCTTCATGCGCCCGATGCGTCCCATCACCTCGCTCAGGTCGAGCGTCTCGACGGTGATGCCGCTGCGCTCCAGCAGCTTCTCCGAGTAACGCACGGTGTTGAAGGCCGTGGGCCGCGCGCCGATGGCGCCGACGCGCAGGTTCTTCATCCCGCGCACCACGCGGCACGTCGCGGAGAAGTCCTTCAGGTCCGCCGCAAACTCCGCGGAGTCCGGCGCCTCCGTGTGCAGCGTCGTCAGCGTGTAGGGAATGCCATACTGCCGCAGGTTGTTGCAGATGGACATCTTGCCGCAGAAGCTGTCGCGGCGGAAAGCGATGGACATCTTGCCCGCGTGGTCGGGCGTCGCCTGGATCAGTACCGGCACCTGCAGGTTGGCCAGCCGCAGCGTGTCAGCGAGGCCCCGTTCTTCGCCGAAGTTCGGCAGAGTGATGATGATGCCGTCGATCTCCGCGGCATGCTTCTGGAACAACGCCGCGCACTTCTTGGCGTCCTCGTAGGTCTCGACCGCGCCATGCGCGGTCTCCTCGGGCGTCAGCACCACCGGCTTGATCCCTGCGGCTTCGAGTGCGGCAATCATCTCCAGTCGTCCGCTCGTGGCCAGGTGGCTGGGGAAGAACCCACGGTTGCCCACCACCACGCCCATCGTCATCTGCCTGCCCATCGTCAGTCCCTGTCCTCGTCGCCCTGGGGCGGGTATTCCATTAGCGGTAACGTTTTCTGTTCTGACAGAAGCCGCAACTCAACCTACTGCCAACGATCTAGCCTTTGGAGGCATCGTCACGCCGAGGCCGGAACCTCAGCGTATAGAACGCGCCGAAGAGCGTCAGCAGCAGTCCCCACCAGAACGTGGGATGCAGTTGATGCAGCACCGTCGGCGCCTCATGGACGCCGAACCACTCCCACGCGCCATAGGGCAGCAGCACGGCGCCATAGGCCAGCGTCATGATGCCCACGAAGAACCAGATGGACAACATCTCGCCACGTCCCGTGCCCTCTGCCATTGCATCCTCCGTTCGCGCAGACCGCGCGTGGTCAATCGTTATCTTAGAAGAAAATTATGTTCAGAGCGATGAATACCACGCTCACCACGCCTGCCCAGAAGATCGGCTTCTGCCAGATGGTCATCGCGCCGTCATGCGGAATCACGGTAGCTCCATAGACCAGGCCGTTCAGCTCGGCGTCGGTCTTGGGCGTCGTCATCAGGCTCACGATGACGGTCACTGCCACGCAGATCAGCCAGCTCCACAACGCACGGAACATGTTCTCCGCCATTGGCTGCGCGTCCGCCGAGAGTGCAATCTGCGAGAGCGCGTGGGCCTTGTGCGCTACGCTGCCCGTGCTGGTATAGAGGAACATCCCGATCGACGAGCCTGTCCCGGCGAGCAGCCCCAGAAAACCGCCCCAGTTGGTGGCACGCTTCCACAGCATGCCCAGGATCACTGTCCCGAACAGTGGCGCGATGAAGAAGCTGAACAGCGCCTGCACGTAATCCATAATCGACGCCGCGTTCATCACCAGGTACGCCGTGGCAATCGAGATCAGCATCCCCACCACGGTAGAAAGCCGCCCCATAAAGACGTAGTGCTGGTCGGTGGCCTTCTTGTTGACGTACGCTCCGTAGAGGTCATAGGTCCACACCGTCGAGAACGCGCTCACGTTGCCCGCCATGCCGCTCATAAAGCCGGCCACCAGCGCAGTGATGCCCAGCCCCAGCAGTCCCGGTCCGCAGTAACGGATCAGCATCAGGGGCAGCACCTGGTCGTAGCTCGCCTCTCCCGTGTGCTTCGCAATGTCCGCCGGCACCAGGTGGTAGGCGGGATGCCCGTTGGACATCAAGCCCAGCGCCAGCAGCCCCGGCAGAATCACAATCAGCGGCACGGCCATCTTGAACGCCGATCCGATGATCGGCGCCATCTTGGCCGCGCGCAGATTGTTCGCGCTCAACACGCGCTGCACCACCAGAAAGTCCGTGGTCCAGTAGCCGAACGAGATAATGGCGCCCAGTCCAAAGACGATGCCCACCCAGTTGATGCCCATAGGATTGTCCTTGAAGTGGCCGAGCGTGCTCCACAGATGGGTGTACTGCGTACTGCCCACGTTGGTGGCGATCTGAGCTTTCAGGTTGGTCCAGCCGCCGGTCTCGATCAGCCCGAGGATGGGAATCAGCGCCGCGCCCGCCCATATCAGCACAAACTGCAGCACCTCATTGATGATCGCGGAACGCAGGCCGCCCAGCATCACATAGATGCCGACCGTCGCCGCGCCCACCCAGATCGAGACGGTCATGTTCCATCCCAGCACCGTCCGCATCACCACGGCCATGGCGTACATATTCACGCCGCTCATCAGGATGGTCATACCCGCGAAGCTCGCCGCGCTCAGCCCGCGCGCGCCCTCGCCGAACCGCAGTTGCAGATAGCCCGGCACAGAGTGCGTCTTGGAGATGTAGTAAAACGGCATCATCACGATGCCCAGGAACAGCATCGCGGGAATCGCGCCGATCCAGTACCAGTGCGTCGCCAGAATGCCGTACTGGTACGCCGAGCCCGCCCACCCCATCAGCTCCAGCGACCCCAGGTTGGCAGAGACGAAGCTCAGCCCGGCGATCCACGCCGTCATCTCCCGCCCGGCGAGGAAAAATTGCTCGCTGGTGTTGGTCGACCCCTTCACATAAAACCCAATGAAGATGACGACCGCAAAGTACAGAACGAGGATCGCAATGTCGACGGGGGTAAGGCGCGTCAGCTGATGCGAGACCGACAAGAGGGCCAATCCGGCTGGTTGAGGGTTCATCGTCGCGGCACGGTCTCCGGCAGATTGTTGCTTGGTGCTTCAAATGTGGATGGCGAACAAGGCAGGGTTGCGCATGGAGACCCCGCGTGGAAGTCGTTATTCTAAGGATGCAAGACTTACACGGCCCAAATGAGCGTGTCAACCAAGTGCATCTTGTGTCCATGGCAGATGCTGCCGTCTGGAATGGCAGTACGCTGTCTCTCTTGGTTTCCCGGTAAATCCTGTCATAATGACGCTTTGGACCCTATTGAATGAAGCGCCCCGCAAAAAGCGCGCATCGACAGAAGATAGACATCCGCGGCGTTGCCTCCCACGCCCGTGTCTCGATTGCAACCGTGTCGCGCACCATCAATCATGTGCCCACGGTCGACCCGCTGCTGGCGGCGCGTGTCTGGAGCGCCGTCGCGGAACTCAAATACTTTCCCAACACCCAGGCGCGCGCGCTCGTCTCCGGCAAAAGCAAGCTGCTCGGCCTGATCGTCTCCGAGATCACCAACCCGTTCTTCCCGGAGCTCATCCAGGAGTTTGAGCGCTTTGCCGTCGAGCGCGGATACGAGATCCTCATCGCCTCCACCAGCCACGACGTCAGAAAGATGGACATGTGCTCGCGCCGTATGTTGGAACGCAAGGTCGACGGCGTGGCGATCATGACCTTCGGCATTCAGGACCTGCTGCTGGACCGCTTTGTTACGGAGCGCATTCCCGTGGTCTTTATGGATATGGTTTCAAACCATCCGCGCAGCAGCGTGCTCTCCGTGGACTATCGCGCCGGCATCCTGGAGGGCGTTGCGCACCTGGCCGCGCTGGGGCACCGCAAGCTCGGCTTCATCAGCGGACCTCTGCGCCTGCGTTCGGCCACCACCCGCAAGGAGGCGTTTCTCGAAAGCCTGCGCGCGCACGGCATCAAAGCTAATCCATCCTGGGTGGTCGAGGGCGACCACACGCTGGACGGCGGCCGCGACGCCATGCAGAAGATCCTGGCGCAGAAGCAGTGGCCCACCGCCATAATGTGCTCCAACGACATGACAGCCATCGGTGTGCAGCACGCGCTCTTTGAAGCAGACCTGAAAGTGCCGGATGACTTCTCACTGATCGGCTTCGACGACATCCACCTGGCTGAGTACACCATTCCGCCTCTCACCACGGTGCGCATGGCCTGCGTGGATCTTGCCCAGAAGGCGGTGGGCTGCCTGCTCTCCCACGTGGAGCCCAACGGAGCTGAGCCGGAGACCGCGGCCAGAATCACAACCCGGCTCATCGTTCGCGAGACCACAGGCCGCCCGAAGTCTTCGCTCCCTGGCCCGGCAGCCAACGGCGCACGTTCGCAGCGCAAGCGATAGAGCATTTCCCTGTCGGCTCATCTCTAACTACTCCGCCAGCACGGCCTTGGTCAGGTTGCGCGGGTGATCCACGTCGATTCCATGGTTCACGGCCATGAAGTAGGCAAAGAGCTGTAACGGAATCACCTCGGCGATCGGCAGCAGCGCCTCCCGCATCTCGTCCACAAAGACCACGTTGGCCGCCAACGAGGCCACCATCTCGTCGCCCGCGTTCGCGACCGCGAAGATCTCCGCGCCCTGCTCGCGCATCTCGCGCATCAGATGCACGACCTTCTCATACCGTTCGACGGACTCGGCGTCCGAGCGGTCCACGGTCGCAATCATCACCAGCGGCGTGGCGTCGCTCACCAGCGCATTGGGGCCATGCTTAAGCTCGCCGCTCGGATACCCCTCCGCATGGAGATACGCCGACTCTTTCAACTTCAGCGCACCTTCACGCGCCACCGCGTAATGCACGCCGCGCCCCAGGAACAGAAAGTTCTGCGTCGAACGATACTGCTCCGCGATGGAGCGGACGGAGTCTTCCCAGCCCTGCAGTTGCGCTGCGATGCGTTGGGGCAGCCCGCTGAGCTCCACGAGCCGCTCCTGCAACTCGTCCGGAGTCATAGCCTCGCGGCACTCCGCGGCCAGCAGCGACAGCAGATAGAGGTTCAGTAGTTGCCCGGTGAAGCTCTTGGTCGCGGGGATCGCCCGCTCGCGCCCGGCTTCGGTTGGAAACGATACTGCCGCCTCGTCCGCCATGGTGGAGCTCGTCACGTTGGTAATCGCCAGCGTCGCATGCCCGGCAGCTTTGGCCTTGCGCAGCGCGGCCAGCGTATCGGCTGTCTCGCCCGACTGCGAGATCACCATCACCACCGCGTTCTTCAGCGCCTTCTCTGACCGGTAGCAGTATTCGCTGGCATACTCCACATCCACAGCAATGCCGCTCAGGTCCTCGAACATCAGCTCGGCCACCAGGCCGGCGTGGCGGCTCGATCCGCTCGCCGCGATGACAATCTCTCCGCGCGCCGCCTGCAGCCACGTGCGCAGAGGACCGCACATCTCCGCGCTGAAGCTCGTGCCCTCTGTATAGCGGTGCAGCGTCGCAGCAAGAGTCGCCGGCTGCTCGTGGATCTCGCGCAGCATCCAGTGGCGATAGGGAGACGGGCTTTGCGGATCTTTCAACTTGTCCCTCACTTTGTCAGTTCGACATCGGCTGTTATTCCTTTGCAGAATACTGCCCGTCGTTTGTTGCTCGGGTGAAACATCGGCAAGAACTTGCCCAGTTCTTGTCTGTCTCGTTTAGTCTGGTGCGATGCTTTGCCTCAGACGCTGTCTTCGTACCGTCAGTCTATCGTTGGCGCTTGCCGGCGTCGCTGCTTCCATCTCTGTTCGTGCTCAGCAGCTTCCTCCGCCGGCGCCCTTTCCCGAGGTCCCTCCAACCGCGCCTCCGGACTCGCTCACCATGCAGGACCCCGCGACCTTTCCCGAGGTCAAGATGGACTTCCCCATCGCCAAGGGTCCGTTCCAGCCCACCTGGGACTCCATCGGCGCGAACTATCCCGGCAATCCGGCCTGGCTGCGCGAGGCCAAGTTCGGCATCTGGGTCCACTTCGGGCCGCAGTCGGCGGGGGAGAGCGGCGACTGGTATGCGCGCAAGATCTACCAGCCGGGAACTCCTGCCTACCAAAACCATCTGGCCAAGTATGGTCCGTCGTCGGTCTCCGGCTACAAGGATATCCTTCACATCTGGAACCCCACCAAGCTGGATCCCGCGAAGCTGGTGCAGACCTACCACGACGCCGGCGCGCGCTTTCTGCTTATCCAGGGCGTGCATCACGACAACTTTGACAACTGGAACTCCACCTACCAGCCGTGGAACTCGGTCAACATGGGTCCGCACCGCGACCTCCTCGGCGAATGGTCCAAGGCTGCGCACGCCGCGGGTATGCGCTTCGGCGTTGCCTTTCACCACGAGTACACCTGGTGGTGGTATCAGCCGGCCTTCGGCAGCGACACCACCGGACCGCTCGCGGGCGTTCCCTATGACGCTCATGAGACACTCGCCGACGGCAAGGGCAAGTGGTGGGAGGGCTACGACCCGCGCCTGCTCTATGGCATCGACCTGCGCGCTTATAAGGACGTCGCCAACGTCAAGTATCGTCCGGAGAAGGGCATCTTCCAGGACCACCTGGGCTATGCCAACTGGTATGCGACCCGCTGGGCGCTGCGCATCGAAGACGTCATCAGCAAGTACGACCCTGACTTCATCTACACTGACGGCGACTCGACCCAGCCGTTCACCGGCATCATGACGGGCACCGGCTACAAGTGCGACTGCATGCAGCGCGTCATCGCCGACTTCTATAACCATAGCCTGCAGACCCGCGGCAAGGTGGACACCTTCAGCATCGTCAAGTTCCACGGCCCGCAGAGCGGCCTTGCCACCACCTTTGAGGGACGGTTCCCCGCCGACATCAAGACAGACCAGATGTGGATCGGCGAGAACGCCGTGGGCGACTGGTTTTATGCTCCCCACTTCACTTACAGCGCGCGAGGCCTGGTGCTCTACCTGCTGGAAGTGGTCTCCCGCGACGGCGAGTATGCGGTCAACATCGCCATTCGGCCCGACGGCTCGCTCGATGAAGGCAGCAGCCAGATGCTGCGTGAGGTCGGCGCCTGGATGAAGATCAACGGCGAGGGCATCTACGGGAGCCACGCATGGCGCAAGTTCGGCGAGGGTGCGCCCGACGCCACCGGCAAGCTGCTCACTCTGCCCCAGCAACAGATCGGCAAGGCCCAGGCTGACTTCCGCTTCGGCCCCACCGATTTCCGCTTCACACAAGGCAAGGACGGCTCGGTCTACGCCTATGCGCTGGCAGTGCCGCAGCCCGGCGCGACCATCACCATCACCTCGCTGGGAACGGATGCCGCCCTGCTGCCCGCTCCCATTCACTCCGTCACCCTACTGGGCAGCACAGCCAAGTTGGTCTGGCATCAGCAGCCCGGCGGCCTGGTCATCGTTGCTCCCGCGCAACTTCCATCGCAGATCGCGGTCACGTTCAAGGTCCAGTGAACGAGCTTGCCATGGGCCGAGAAGTTGGTTTACGTTAGCGGTAACGCATCTCGACCGCAGCCATCGAGACGGAGGTTCCCCATGAGCGCAGCAACTCCCACCGCAGCACCCGACGGTCTGGCGATTGAAGATAGCTGGAGCGAGTTCGTCGCCGGCCGCTATCAGGAAGGCAAGAGCCAGGAGGAGTTCCGCAACTACGACGCCGCCGTGGTGCCCTCCGTCGCCGAGTTCTACAAAGCCAACCACGAGCAGCAGACGCTGGACTTCGTGCTCGGCAAGGAGCGCGAGTACTTTGCGCTGAACAAAGGAAAAAGGAGCATCTGGGAGGCGGCTGAGTTCCTCAACACGCTCGTTGATGAGAGCGACCCTGACACCGACCTCACCCAGATTGAGCACCTGATGCAGACCTCCGAGGCCATCCGCGCCGACGGCCATCCGCGCTGGATGGTGCTCGCCGGCTTCATCCACGACCTCGGCAAGGTGCTCTGCCTCTACGGCGAGCCGCAGTGGGCCGTCGTCGGCGACACCTTCCCCGTCGGCTGCGCATGGTCGGACAAGATCGTCTTCCCGGAGTACTTCGCCGCCAACCCCGACCGCAACCGTCCCGAACTCCAGACGAAGTATGGCATCTACGAGCCGCACTGCGGCCTGGAGAACGTGCATATGTCCTGGGGCCACGATGCCTACATCGCGCACGTCGTCAAGGACTACATGCCAGAAGAGGCGCTGTACATGCTCCGCTACCACTCCTTCTATCCGTGGCATCAGCAGGGCGCCTACAGCCACCTGCTCTCCAAACAGGATGAGGAGATGCTGCCCTGGGTGCTGAAGTTCAACCCCTATGACCTGTACTCCAAGGGCGCGGCCAAGCCGAACGTGCAGCAGTTGAAGCCGTTCTACGACGATCTCATCGCCGAGTTTTTCCCCGCCCAGATTGCCTGGTAGATAGAGCTGGTAGCTCTCAGCTTGGCCCCGCGGGCCTCGATGCAAACGGCCAGCTTGCCTGTTGCCTCGCGCGTAGCAGAAAAACTGCAATCCCCGCCGCCAGAAACACTCCTGCCAGCGCGATGTAACGCGCTCCGCTGGTCACCACAATGTAGCTCCAGCCGCTCAGTGCAATCAGCGCCGGCAGCGGATACAGCGGCATCTTGTAGCAGTCCATGGTTTCGCGCCGCTGCTGCCGCAGCACCATTACCGCAATGCACTGTGCCGCAAACTGCAGCAGAGTCTGCGTGACGATTAATGCGGTGATCAGGCTCTGCAGGCTGAACAGACACGCCAGCGCCGAAGACAACCCCATCGCCAGCAAGGCAATGTAAGGAAAGTTGCCCTTGCGATGCAGGCGGCCGAAGATGGAAAAGAACTGCCCGTCAACGGCCGCCGCATACGGGATTCTGGAGTACCCCAGCAGCCCCGCATAGACCGATCCAAACGCCGCCAACAGAATAAGGATGGTGATGACGTTGCCACCTGCTGTCCCGTAGATCCGCACCATGAAGTCCGCAACCACCGCCTGCGAATGCGCTGCCTCCCGCCACGGCAGCACTCCAACGATGGACACGTTCATCCCCAGGTACAACAGCGCGATAACTACGATGGAGAACAGCACCGAACGCGGAATCGTCTTCTTCGGCTCACGCACCTCATCGGCAATAAGGCACACGTTGAAGTAGCCGCTGTAGTCGTACAGCGAGATCAGCGTCGCCGACCCCAGCCCGAGAAAGAACCCCCGGTCGAGGTGAAACGCATTCGGCGGAAATTCGAAGGCCATTGCGGAATGGAAGTGCGTCGCTCCGGTCAATATGACCCATGCCGTCGCGCCAATCACAATCACAGCCATAACAATGGACAGGCTCGCGATGGAGCGGATGTTGCGGTAGAGCAGTGCGGTGCTCACCAGGCAGACGGTGACGGCCATCGTCACCGCGCCCGCGCGCTGCATGTGCGGCAGCAGGTATCCCGCATACTGCGCAAAGCCAACTGCTCCGCTGGCAATGGTGATCGGCCCCACCACAATCGCCTGCCAGAGAAACAGGAAGCTGAACAGCCGCCCATAGCTGTGCGGCCCAAACGCTTCCAGCAGATAGTAGTAGGGCCCGCTCGAGCGCGGCATCGCTGAGCCCAGCTCTGACCAGACCATGCCGTCGCACAGCGAGATAAAGGCTCCGAGCACCCAGCCGAGCATCGCCTGCGGTCCACCCATCGCCGCCAGCGCCAGCGGAATGGTCAGAAACGGCCCTACCCCAATCATGCACAGCATGTTGGCGGACGATGCGCCCCAGAAACCGACCCTCCGCATCACCACCATCTGCCCCTTCCCTCGCTGCACCACCGCGGCATGACAGGTTGTATCCTCGATGCTGCATGCAATACATCCTCTTCTGCCTGCAAGAGGTTAGTCCAGCTTATCTCTCCGCGGAGCTTCCATGGCAGTCCGTCTGAAAGACATTGCGCGCGAGTTAAATGTCTCCGTCATTACGGTGTCCAAGGCCCTGCGCGGCAATACAGATATCAGCGCGGCCACCCGCCAGCGCGTCCTTACGCGCATGAAGGAGCTGGACTACCAGCCCAATCTCACCGCGCGCAGTCTGGCCACCGGACGCTCGCTCATCGTCGGCCTCATTGTTCCTGACCTGCTGAATCCCTTCTATACAGAGCTGGCGCAGTCGCTGGGCAGCGCGCTGCGCAAACACAGCTACGGTCTCATCGTCTCCTCTTCGGAAGGAGACCCGGAGATGGAACAGGCGGAGATCCGCATGATGCTGGCGCGCGGCGTCGATGCGCTGCTCCTTGCCTCCTGCCGGCCCGCCGCGCAAGGCATCACCGCAGCCGACAAGCACAACACACCGTTCGTGCTGCTGGACCGTCCGTTCCCTCGCCTGCGCGCGAACTTCGTCGGCACCGACGACTACACCGGCGGCCGCCTCGCCACCGAGCACCTGATTCAGCTCGGCCGCAGACGCCTGGCGTACATCGGCGGCCCAGCCCTCAATCCAAACCTCAACTCCCCCGCCGACCGCTTCCGCGGCTTCCGCAACGCGCTGCGCGATCACGGAATCGCGCTGCGCAAGAACTTCATGATCTCCAGCCCCATCCTCGACGCCTCCAGCGACAATGCCGGCTACCAGATGATGCAGCGGTTGCTGCGCGGCCACTCAAGGCCCAACGGAGTCTTCTGCCACAATGATGTCATCGCCATCGGCGCGATGAAGGCCACGCTCGACGCCGGGCTCGCCATCCCCGCTGACATCGCCTTCGTCGGCTTTGACAACGTGCGTTACTCCCGCTACCTCCAGATTCCGCTCACTTCCGTCGACCAATCCACCGCGCACCTCGGCGAAGCCGCCGCGCAGCTTGCTCTCGACCTCATCGCCGGAAAGAGGGACAAGCCGCGAACGGTGCTTCTGGCCCCCACGCTGGTTGTTCGCCAGTCCACCGTCGGCAACGCTCTCCCGCAAAAGCCCGCCATCGAGAGGGCGGCGGCAGCCGGGAAGAAGTCCGCTCCCGCGAAGAAGCGGCCAAAGCGCTAGGCCGCCGGGGCAGCGCGCACCATACAATCGACAGCATCCCTCCTCCGAGGTCCTCGAAGTTCCTTGCCCAGTTCGCTGCCCAGTTCGTCTTCAACTAAATCGCCGTTCCGCATCCTGGATGCGGTTTCAGATGCGCCTCCTGTCAGGACCAGCTTCGCTCCGTTCCCCGAAGCCGCCGCTCTGGAGGAGCGGCTGCGACCCACCGTTCGCGGTGAAGTCCGCTTCGACGACGGCGTCCGCGCGCTCTACGCCACGGACGCCTCCAACTACCGCCAGGTCCCCATCGCCGTCGTCACACCGCTCGATGCCGAGGACGTCACCGCCACGCTCGACGCCTGCCGCGCGTTCGAGGCGCCGGTACTTTCGCGCGGCGCGGCCACCTCGCTCGCCGGGCAGTGCTGCAACACCGCCGTCATCATCGACTTCTCGCGGCACATGCGCGGCATCCTCGCACTGGACCCGCACGCCCGTACCGCGGTCGTTGAACCTGGCATCGTGCTCGACCGCGTGCGCGAGGCAGCCGAGCAGTTCGACCTCACCTTCGCTCCGGACCCCGCCACGCACAGCCGCTGCACGCTCGGCGGCATGATCGGCAACAACTCCTGTGGCACGCATAGCCTGCTCGGCGGCAAGACCGTGGACAACATCGAATCCATGGAGATACTGCTCTACGACGGCACGCGCATGACCGTCGGCGCGACTAATGAAGACGAGCTCACAGCCATCATCTCCGCCGGGGGCCGCAAGGGAGAGATCTACGCCGGCCTCAGGAGCATCCGCGACCGCTACGCTGCGCTCATCCGTGAGCGCTTTCCGCGCATTCCGCGTCGGGTCTCCGGTTTCAACCTGGACGAGCTGCTGCCGGAGAACGGCTTCCACGTCGCGCGTGCGCTGGTCGGCAGCGAAGGCACCTGCGTCACTGTGCTCAACTCCACGCTGCGTCTGGTCGCCAGCCCGCAGCACCGCGTGCTGGTCGGTCTCGGCTTCGCCAGCACCTTCATCGCCGCCGATCACGTCATGGAGATCCTCGCCCACCAGCCCATCGCCTTTGAGGCTGTTGACGATCTGCTGCTCGACCTGATGGAGCAAAAGGGGCTCGCCGTCGAAGAGCGAAAGGTGCTGCCGCGCGGCGGCGGCATTCTGCTCGTCGAACTCGGCGCGGATAGCGCCGAAGAGGCATCGGCCCACGCCGCCGCTCTCGCTGAGTCCGCACTCGCCTTCTCGGATCGCCCCAACATTCGCATTTTTTCTCAGGAGGAGGCGCGCCAGGCCTGGTTTGTGCGCGAGTCCGCGCTGGGCGGCGGCTCGCTCGTCCCCGGCCGACCTGAAGGCTGGGAGGGATGGGAGGACGCCGCCGTCGCTCCCGCGCAGCTCGGCACCTACCTGCGCGCGCTGCGCACGCTGATGTCGGAGTACAGTTATGTCTCGCCGCTCTATGGACACTTCGGCCATGGCTGCGTCCACCAGCGCATCAACTTCGACTTCCGCACCGCCGCCGGCATCGCGGACTACCGCGAGTTCATCGACCGCGCCGCGGACCTCGTCGTCTCCCTGGGCGGCTCGCTCTCCGGCGAGCACGGCGACGGCCAGTCGCGCGGTGCGCTGCTCGAAAAGATGTTCGGCCCGGAGCTGATGGCCGCCTTTCGCGAGTTCAAGGTGCTGTGGGATCCCACTAACCGCATGAACCCCGGCAAGGTCATCGGCACGGCGGATACTCCTGTACTGCGACCGCAGGACAACCTGCGCCTCGACGTCGCGCATCCGCCCGCATACCCGGCACAGGAGGCGCGCACGCACTTCAGCTTCTCCGCCGATCATGGTTCGCTGGAACACGCCACGCTGCGCTGCGTCGGCGTGGGCGCGTGCCTCAAGCAGGACACCGGCACCATGTGCCCCAGCTATATGGCCACGCGCGACGAGCAACACTCCACCCGCGGCCGCGCCCATCTGCTGTGGGAGATGCTGCAGGGAGACATTATTAAAGGTGGCTGGCGCAATGAGCAGGTGAAGTCCGCGTTAGACCTCTGCCTCAGCTGCAAGGCCTGCAAGACCGAGTGCCCGGTCAACGTGGATATGGCCACCTACAAGGCCGAGTTCCTCGCGCACCACTATGAAGGCCGCCTGCGTCCGCTCCACGCGTATGCCTTTGGCTACATCGACAAGCTTGCGCGCCTCGCCTCCATAGCTCCGCTCGCCGCAAACCTCTTCGCGCGCCTCCCGCCCACAGCCGCACTCGCGAAGAAGCTGCTGGACATCCATCCCGGCCGTTCGCTGCCGCGATTCAGTAAACGCACTTACACTTCGCTTGCACAGAAGCTGCCGCAGCCCGCGGCACCACTGGGCGACGTCCTGCTATGGGCCGACACCTTTAACAACTATCTGCACTCCGGCACTGCCGTCGCCGCGCACAAGGTCCTCGCCTCGGCGGGCTTCCGCGTGCATACCTTGCGGCGGCACGTCTGCTGCGGGCGTCCACTCTATGACTTCGGTCTGCTCGACTCCGCACGCAAGTATCTCCTCCACGCGCTCGATGCCCTCGCACCCACGCTCGCCGCAGGCACTCCCATCGTCGTCCTCGAACCCAGTTGCGCCAGCGTCTTCCGCGACGAGCTCACCAACCTGCTGCCCAACGACCCGCGCGCCCCCCAGCTGAAGGCCGCGACGATGCTACTCAGCGAGTTCCTAGTCAGCGAATTTGTAGCCCAGCGCGCACCGCACTACAAACCACCCGCGCGCACTGGAACGTTCGTCGTGCAGGGCCATTGCCATCACACCGCGCTCATGAAGATGTCCGCCGAGATGCAACTGCTCGCCGCCACCGGCGCCGAGGTCCGCCTGCTCGACTCCGGCTGCTGCGGAATGGCCGGCCCCTTCGGTTTCGAGCGCGAAAAGTTTGCGGTCTCGCAGACCCTGGCCGAGCGCGGCCTGCTGCCAGCCGTCCGTGCCGCGGACGCCGACACCGTCTTCGTCGCCGACGGCTTCAGTTGTCGCGAGCAGATCGCGCAGAACTCCAACCGCCGCGGCCTGCACCTCGCCGAAGTCCTCGATTCCACTCCGTCATAGTCCTCCGCGCCCTCAGCGAAACCTTTGCACCTTTTCCTCTGCGCCCTCCGCGAAACCTCCGCGACCTCCGCGTTAAAGTCTTTCGCCATTGCCTGCGCTACTCTCCGCACCAGAAACACAAGAGGCCTCCCAACTGGGAGACCTCTCGCTCTTCACTACCCTCTACGCTCTACACTCTGCTCTTAGAAGATGATCTTCCCGACGAACTGGGTATTGAACGGCTCTCCCGGCCCAATACCGGGCGCTCCGAAAAACGCTCCGATCGTGGAGGTGATGGAGGCCTGCGCGCCCGTCTGCGGAGCGCCCACGGGTGCCAGATTCACGCGGTTGAAGATATTGAACATCTCCGCACGCAGTTGCAGAGTGACATGTTCTGCGATCTTTGTGTCCTTGATGATCGAGAAGTCAACGTCCGAAAAGCCGGGGTTATAAAACTGATTGCGGCGCTGCGTGCCGAAGGTTCCCGCGGGCGGATCGGTAAATGCGTTCGGGTTGAACCACGTTACCGACCCGGAGCCGCCTGAATACACGATGGCATGAGAGATGCTGCGGTACAGCGACACTCCTGGCACCAGGTTGGCCCGATCCGCGCCGTCTCCGTTGCCCGAGGCGTCATAGCTCGCGACAACACTGAACGGCTGTCCGCCGTGCAGGCTCATCGCGCTGTTGAACTCCCATCCCCCGGTCAGCCGTTCCGGCCCGCGGCTCGCCTGTGGAAGCTTGTAGTTGAACAGCGCCGAGAACGTATGCCGGGTGTCGAAGTCACTGTTCCCGTACTCACCGGCTGGATTGTAGCTGTTCTGCGGCAGGTAAGGGATCAAGCCCGTCTCATAGTCCAGCGCATGGGACAGGGTGTAGGTCGCCTGCGTCGTCAACCCGTGCCAGGAACTGGTGCGGATCAGCGCCTGCAGCGAGTTGTAGTTCGCGTTCAGGTTGCTGCTCAACTGGTTCACATTCCCGATGTTTGGAAACTTTGCGTAGTAGGGCCGCGTCGTCTGGTCCTCGGGGTCGGTGGCACTCACCTTCTCCGGGTTGATGTCCAGCACCGTGGTCAGCTTGCGCGACAGCGTTCCCAGATAGCCAAGCTGCGCAATGATCTTTCCGCCCAGCTCGCGCTGCACATTCAGGTTGTAGCTATAGGTGTAGGAGGGGCGGTAGTTCGGGTTGATGGAGTACGCGTTGGTCACGCCTGCTCCGGCCTGCGCGGCCGCCAGCGTGGGAAAGATGGCCACTCCCTTCTTGATCACCGCACCGCCGCCCGCATTGGTAGGCAGCGCCTGCGCCGTGACCACCGGCGCGGTTCCGGCCAGGTTGTTGCCGATGCCCAGCGCGCCACCGTCCGTAGTCCCGCGCAGATTCAGGATGGACAACATGTAGACGCTGTCGAAGAACATACCACCTCCCGCGCGCAAGGTCGTCTTGCTGTCCATCGCATAGGATGCACCCACGCGCGGGCTGACCGATCCCTTGAACGGGTTGTACAGGTTCGTTGTGTTCGTCCCCTGGATGGCGAAGCCACCAGCATAGCTGGCGTTGAAGCTGGTGAGGTCGCCGCCCGAATCATGCACCGACTGCGCATAATCGTAGCGGACGCCATAGTTCAGGTTCAGCTTCGAGGTAATCTGCCAGGCGTCCTGCCCGAAGATGTCCCACGTGTTCTCATACACGGTGCGCTTTTGGTTGCCCTCGGCAATGGTGGCGTTGTTGGTGGAGATGCACCCGGCCAGGAAGTCGGCCAGAAGGAAGACGTTGCCGTCCGTCACGGCATTGTCCGGTGTGTTCAGGTTCTTCGTCGCCAACGCGTCGCAGGCCGCAGACCCGGTGGACTTCCCAGCGGTGATGTTCCACGGTCCTTGCGATCCATCGAAGGTAAAGTTGCCCCGCGCTCCGGTCTGGTAGAAGTCGTAGACCTGCGCCTTGCGGAACTCGCCGCCGAAGCGAAACTGGTGCTTACCCACGGAGTAACTCACCGCGTCATCAAAGTGGCCCGTGATGTCCTGGCGTCCCTCCGGCGGCGTCACGCCGATGGGGTCGAAGCCGCTGCCGCTGCCTGTGAGGCCGGAACTCGAAGCCGTTGGCCCAATGATCAGCTTCGGAGAGCCCAGCAGGGATGCATCGGTCACACCCGTGTTCAGACCGAGTGCCACGGGATTGTAATTGTGCTGCGCATCCGAGAACACCTGGTCGAAGTAGCTCACGCCGAAGAACGCCTGGTTGGTCAGCTTCGCGGAGAAGATGTGGTTATAGATGGCCGAGTAGTTTTCGACGTGGATCGGCGCCACCTCAAAGTACGGGCTCAGTTCGGACGATGTTGGCGCAGTCTGGTTGCCGTCGCCAAAGTAGCCCTTGAACGAAATGCTGTTCTTGTCGTTGATGTTGTAATCGATCTTCACCAGCGGGTTGAAGCTATGGCCGTTCTCCGTGCCCGGGTTGAAGTAGTTGGGCGAGGTCGCTCCGCCGGTTAACGCCGACGCTGGCCACAGATTCGCCAGCAATGCGGTCGAAACGGGATTCACAGGGATGCCATAGAAGTTCAGCACCGCCGTGGCCTGGGTTTGGTACGCCACGGTAGGCTCCGTCTTCGGCTGCGCCACCCCGATGACAAACCCCTGGTGCTCATAGCTCAGGAAGAAGAACAGCTTGTCCTTGATCAGCGGGCCGCCAAACGATCCGCCATAGTCGATGTCGCGCGTCTCGCTCTTCTTTGACCCCGGTGGCAGGAACGGTGTGTTCGCCGCGAAGTACTCATTGCGGTTGTAGTAGTAGCCGTCGCCGTGCCATGTGTTCGTGCCGGACTTGATGGAGAGGTTCACCGTACCGCCCGCGTTGCGTCCGGTCTCCGGCATGCCGCTTGTTACAAAAGAGAACTGCTCGATAGCATCCAGCGGTAGCACGATGCCCGCAATGCCCGAGACACCGCCCTGGTTCACGGCCGGGATGTTCCACCATAGGTCGTTGTTGTCTGTGCCTTCAATCTGCCAGTTCACTTGGTTGGTGCGGGTGCCATTGACCTGGGCCGCCCCAGCGCCGCCGCCGATGGAGTACCCCGCAAATCCCGGCGTGAATTGCAGAAGCTGCGTGAAGTCGCGGCCGTTGTTCGGCGCGTCATTCACCACCTGCGTGGGGATGTCCGTCGTCAGAACCGCCGAGGTTGTATCCAGCGCCATTGCGCCGGCGTCCACCTCCACGGTTGTACTCGTGGTTGCAGGCGCCAGCTTCACCGGCAGCGTATAGGTCGTTCCGGCCGACACTTCAATCTTGTCGTACTTCGCCGTCGAGAACCCCGGCACCGTCACCGTGATGCTATAGCTGCCCAGGGGCAGGTCCTGGAACGCGAACTCACCACCGGAAGAGCTCACGGTCGCATGGCTCACACCGGTATCGGCGTTGCTCACCACTACGTTCGCGCTGGCGACCAGCGCCCCGGAGGCGTCGGTCACAGTCCCGTTGATACCGCCGCGAAACGTCTGCGCGTTCAGCGGAAGGGCGGTCAGAAGGAAGGCAATCATCCAGGCAACGAATACTGCGGAAGCTCTGCGGGCTGTCATGGTCATGGTGGCATCCTTTGGCAAATGAGGTGAAATAAGGCCGGCCCCCTTCATGGAGGGGGTGTGGCTAATTTGGCGTGATGCAGATACACGTTCGCTGCCGCAACCGAGGTCGCGAGACGCATACAGCACTTTGGCCCGAATCCTCCGGACCGCGTCATGGGGGTCCGAAGCGCTAAAAATCTGTGTTTCTGGAGAAGTACCTTAAACATAGGTCGGGTCGCGATTTTTTGCAAGACCGTTAGGACAGTCTTTGTCCTCGCGTAGACTGGACTCAACATGCCTCCCGCCATCGCCGCCTCTGCCCTCACCCGCACCTTCGGCGACTTCACCGCGGTCGACCACGTCGATCTCATCGTGGAGCCCGGCCAGTTCTTCGGCTTCCTCGGCCCCAACGGCGCGGGCAAGTCCACCACCATCAAGATGCTCACCGGCCTGCTTGCTCCCACCGCGGGCAGCATCCAGGTGCTCGGCCAGGACCTCTTTGCCGACCCCCTCGAAGTCAAGCGCCACATCGGCGTCGTGCCCGAAGGCATGGCGCTCTTTGGCAAGCTCACCGCCACCGAGTACCTGCACTTCGTCGGGCGTATGTACGGCCTCGACAAACCCACCACGCTGCAGCGCAGCGCCGAACTGCTGGAGTTCATGAACCTCGCCGACGAGCCGAAGAAGCTCATCGCCGACTACTCGCACGGCATGGGCAAGAAGCTCGCGCTCGCCGCTGCCGTGATCCACGGGCCAAAGGTCCTCTTCCTCGACGAGCCCTTCGAGGGCGTCGACGCCATCGCCGCCAACACGCTGAAGACCATGCTGCAGAACATGATCGCGCGCGGCGCCACGATCTTCCTCACTTCGCACGTGCTGGAGATCGTCGAGCGCCTCTGCTCGCACATCGCCATCATCCAGCGCGGCCGCATCGTCGCCCACGGCTCGCTGGACGAGCTCCGCG
>Ga0302319_10007775_pt1 | contig 21021 bp, 16 predicted proteins | sample Bog_T0_2_FD_203319 | JGI IMG/M metagenome (GOLD analysis project Ga0302319, IMG submission 203319) | Peat permafrost microbial communities from Stordalen Mire near Abisko, Sweden - Bog_T0_2 | ecosystem: Environmental > Terrestrial > Soil > Wetlands > Peat | place: Sweden: Abisko, Stordalen Mire... | reverse complement strand
CAGCATTGACGGCCCATCCGGCAGCCCGCCACAATCGCAAGCGAAAGATGCGCAGGCCTCAACCTACGCGTGTGGCCCCATCACCCCGAATAGCGGGAAGCCGTATTTCTTCGGCACGGCAAACGGATCGAGCGTGGTCGCGGCGGAAGGGCGGCTCGCCCGGTTCGACCCCCTCCCGGTGATGGACGCGTATTTCGACCGCATGCTGTCCCTGCTGGCCGCGCACGGAATTCCGGTGGAGTTCGTTGCGATGCCGGTGAATGAAGCGACATGGGCGCACGTTAGCCCGACCCTGCGCGATGGCTTTGCCGCCTACCTTGCGGGGTATGCGGCCCGTTATCCGGACTTTCATGTGGCGCAGCCGCTGATGCCGCACTGGCCGGACACGGCGTTCGGCGATGGGTTCTCCCACCTCAATCCCACCGGCGCGGCAAGGTTCAGCGCCGCGTTCGGCGGCTGGCTGCAGCGGCGGCTGGCCGACCTTGGATCGGCGGACCAGGCATCTCCGAGCACCAGCAGCGCCTGGTCGTTGAACGCAAGCCCCGCGACTCGCTAGGCCAGCGCATCCGCTGCGTCAGCGCCGTCAGAGGCTCTCGCCGTCGGCGGACGGGCCGCGGTGCCGTGCGCTTGCCACCCGCTGACATCGGGTGGTGGTGGGATCGACAGATAGGCCAGCCGTTTCATTTCCTTCCGGCCGCGCATGACCGAATCGAGAATCAGACCGCACGTGACAGACAGGAACGCCATCATCACCAGGCTGGCCGCCAGCACGGCGGTGGGCAGCCGCGGCACCAGACCGGTGCGAAAGAATTCACTGACCACCGGTCCGCCAGCCGCGACAGCCACAACAAACAGCAGCGCCGCGGCCGCCGAGAAGAACTGCAACGGCCGCTCTTCCTTCACCAGCACCACGATCATGCGCAGGATGCGAACGCCATCCACATAGGTCCGCAGCTTGGAACCGGAGCCGGCGGGACGGTCGCGATACGATGCGGGCAGTTCCGCGATCGGCATTCTGAGTTCCAGCGAGTGCACCGTGAGTTCCGTCTCGATCTCGAAGCCTGCCGACAGCGCCGGAAAGGATTTGACGAAGCGACGGGAGAACGCCCGATAGCCCGATAGCATGTCGGAGACGCGCTTGCCGAAGATATTGGCCACCATCCCGGTCAGCACCGCATTGCCGAGACGGTGCCCGCGCCGATAGGCCGCCGCGATCGAGGTGACGCGGGCAGCATTGACCATGTCCAGCCGGTTTTCCAGCAGCAAGGCCACAAGCTGCGGGGCGGCAGCGGCGTCGTAGGTGTCGTCGCCATCCACCAGCACGTAGACGTCTGCCTCGATGTCAGCGAACATCCGCCGCACCACATGGCCTTTGCCCTGCAGCGGCTCCGTCCTGACGACAGCCCCCGCCGCTCTGGCGACCTCGATGGTCCGGTCGGAGGAGTTGTTGTCGTACACGTAGACGGTTGCGGTCGGCAGGTGGGCGCGGAAGTCGGCGACGACCTTGGGCAACGCGATTTCTTCGTTGTAGCACGGGATCAGAACCGCGACGCGCACGCCGTCCGATAGCAGCGACATTGAGTCAGGTCCTTTGGCTATGGGCTCCATATCGGCGCCCGCGGAGTCCGGCTGCGAAAATCATGCGCAGGGCGAACCCATGACGTTCCCATTGCGTGTCCCGGCGAGATGGCCGCTATCGACGATGGCCGCACACGGATAGCGAAACCTATCTTGCCCGTCCAGCCTGGCGGCTATCGGGGCGGCGGGCGTCGCCCGAATGCTATTTGCCGAAGCATCGGCGGACGAGACTTTGACAGGATGGCCGGGCGCGTTGATAAGCGGCATCGGCAGTTTGCTCGGCAGCCGATGGGGATTTAGACGTGCCACCGAGACCGAGCCGCACGGCGGCGATGGAGACGCAGCGCGGTCGGCCAAGATGGCACGGCGCTATCGAGAGCGGCGCCATTCTGGTCTGCATGCTGGCCGTGGTGGTCGCCCTGCAGTTACGCGGGGGCGCTTACGGTGCCGGATTCAGCGACGACGATTCATCGCACGTTGTATCCGGGCTGATGGTGCATGACTTTCTGGTGAATGCCACGCTGCGCTCGCCGTTATCGTTTCTTGTTCACTTCTACAGCCATTACCCGCTGGTCGGCATCGGCCATTGGCCTCCGCTCTACTATGGGTTGGAGGGCGTCTGGATGCTGGTTGCCCCCGCGAGCCATACGTCCCTTCTGGTCTTGTCGGCCCTCGTGACTGCGGCGACGGCAACGCTGACCTACGCTCTTGCCGCTCCCAGGTCGGGAAGGCTCCTCGCGCTGGGTGCTGCGCTGGTGCTGGTCGCCTGTCCGATCGTCCAGGAGGGCAGCAACGCGGTGATGCTCGACATGCCATTGGCATTGGTGAGCCTGCTGGCGGCCATGACCTACGGTCGGTACCTGCGGCGCGGCCTGGCACGTGATGCCGCCACGTTCGGGATTGTCGCGACTGCGGCGATCATGGTGAAGGGCAACGGCATCGCGCTCGGGTTGTTGCCGCTCTTTGCCGTCGCGATCGGTCGACGGTTCGCGCTCCTGCGGACATGGGGGTTCTGGCTGCCATCCCTGATCGTCGGTGTGCTGTGCGCCCCTTGGTACGTGCTGACCTATGGGTCCGCTGAAGCGGGTTTCCGTTTCGCCTGGGGACTTGACTACATGCGACTTTCGCTGGCCGCCAACTCGGAGATCCTGCTTGCCGCGGTCGGGCCGCTGCTGCTTGCCGCCGGGGTGCTCGGTTTCGGCCAGGTCGTGCTGGGGGCACGATCCGCGCCGAAAGACCCGGTTCTGGTTTCGCTCGCTGCGCTTCTCGCGGCGTTCTTCGTGTTTCAGATGATCGTCCCTGCGGCGATCCAGGATCGCTACCTGGCACCGGCCCTGCCACCGCTGCTGATCCTTGCCGCCGGCTTCGTGCACGACGTCGCGCTGTGGGCACGCCGCCCATGGGTCGCTCCCGCCCTGGGCGCCGTGCTGCTGCTGTCGTTCCTCCCGGCTGCGGCCGGGATTCCGACGACGAACGGCGTCGGGTTGGCGGCGGCGGCCCGGGCGGTCTGGGGAACGCGCGTCGCGGACAACCCATCGGTGCTGGTGGCCTTGGGGCCAGGACTTGAGAGTGCCGCGATTGCAGAACTTGCTTTGGACGACCCCAAAAGGCCGAGCCTGTTTGCAGTGCGAGCCACCCGTCTGCTGGGCGCTGGTGGATACAACAATCAGGACTATGCACCCCGCTACCAGACGCCGCAGGAGGTCATGGCCGCGATCGACGCCAATGCGATACCGCTGGTGTTGTTGCGCACGGACGACCGCCTGGGCGGCTGGACACATCTGAGGCAGATCGACCAGGCCCGGCACTTGTTCCCCGACCGCTTCGAGCTTGTCTGGCAAGGCGCGGGCGCCGACCCGTTCCTGCTGTTCCGGGTTCGCGGCAACGACCGACTGAAAGCCGACACGAGTCGCCTTGAGTCGCTCAGCGCTCCGCGGAAGCTTGTGCCGTCCGCGGACCGGCCGGGGTCACCTGAGCCTTGATGAGACTACCGTGCGGTGAACGACCCTATGGGGCCTGATCCGGAGCGTTATCCCTCGCGGGCTTTCGGGCGATCACCCGCAGAGCAGTCGGGCGGCCGGTCAAGCGCTCAACGCCCCACTGCAACGGTTGAAGCAGAGCGGACACAAGGATGAACGGCAAACCGTTGCGCCCGCCCATCAAGTTGGCCGCGGTGCGACCCATCGTTGGTAATGAGATATCAATCTCACGCTCGATCGCAAGACCGCGTTTTTCTACAAGGGTCCTCAAGCCGGAACGGCTGAAATGGACCCTGTGATAGGGCAGATACCAAGTGTCCCAAAAGCGCCCAAAGACTGACGTCCAGGCACAATCAATATAGGGGACCTCAATGACGATGTGACCAGAGGGACGAACGAACTGCAGCAACCGCTCGACCAATGCTTGCGGATCGTCATCATGTTCGACAACATGCATTGCAAGCAGCAGATCGGCCTTGCCGACCAGGTCGTCCATCTCCGAAAAAGAACGATACTCGGCCCAGCCGAGATCACGTGGCGGAGCCGCGTGAAAATCGGCAGCGATGACGCGCGTACCGGCTGGCAGCGAATCAGCAAGGCAGCCTGTGAACAGGCCGCTTCCGCAAGCATAATCAATGACGCAGGCTGGCGTTGTTCCAACAGATGCGAGCAGACGCTGCGCATCACGGCGAAAGGCGGTCGTCTTGATAAGCTTGGCGAGCCGGCCTGTGCGGGGTTGGAAGTCCTGGCTGGTCCGATCAGCATAAAGCGAGGCCGTATCGGCAAGCCGAGGTAGCGTTATGCCCATGCCGCAGCGTCCGCATCTTGCCACAGTCATTTCGCCATGGTGGCCGCTCCGATCCATGAAACGGCCGGTTGGGGTGAACGAACAAAGTTGATCGCGATCGAATAGGCAATCTGCCTCGATAGCATTTCCGTGGCTATTGTCGATCCGAGTTGCCTGTTTATTCATCCCGCTACCTGTCGAGTTTGGTTCGCTTAGAGTAGCCGCCAGCGACCACGGATGGCCCAATGCGCCGACGCGTAGTTCCAAAGGAAAAGCATGATTGTCGTTATGGGAACCGCGATAATCACAGACAACCCAAGGCCCGTGCAGAGAACTGCCAATGCCAGAAAGTAAAGTGGAAACCCAGCCGCAGCCCCAGAGGCAAAACGCAGGAAATCACGCAATGAGAGCCGTTGCCTGAACGTGAATTTGGCATGCAACAGATACCCAAGCGGCGTCACGATAGCAAACGACAGGAATGACATCGGAACATAATGGCCGCCTGCCAAATCACCCAATATCATCACCGCGTTATTGGTGGCGGCACAAACCGCGCCGACGATCGTATAGCGCAGCGTTCTCCCGGCGAAATGGACCGACTGGCGGGCGTCGCTGCTCATGCGCCCGCACGAAAGCCGTATGCGGCGGATGAAAGGTCCGATGCCCATGCTCAGAACGCACCGGCCAATCTCGCCCGCAAGCGGGGCGCCACCCGGTCCACGATCCGCGAGTCCCGCACATAACGATGGATGCCTGCCGGCCCTAGCCGCAGCACCCCAATCGCCGCTCGCCACAAGCCGCTAAGATCGCCACCGGATGCCGCCGCGAGGGCCGTATTGACCAGGATCGAGGCCCGTCCGGCGCGCTCGATGCCCTCGGAACGGCGCGGAAGGTCGGGGAGGTGCCGGTCCAGGACGATCTCCATCTGCGCAGTGAAATCGGCGACGTCACGGCTCCCGGTGACGGTGAGTGAGCCACCGTGGATGCGAAACCCGGTCGTCACGCTGTCGTGATAGCAGACCGGACCGCGGGACGCGAGCTTCAGCCAGATGTCCCAGTCCGCCGTGTACCAGAGCGCCTCATCCAATCCGCCGCAGGCGAGCCACGCATCCTTGCGGAACACCGGCGCCGGCGCCGAGACGAAGTTCTGAACCAGCAACCGCTCCGTCACCAGGGACGATTCAAGGGCGGCGTTCGTCGGCAAGGGACAACGCCACACGCCGAGCCTGCGTGACTCCCGATCGATAACCGCACTCGGAGCGAGGTGAAGGGCAGCGTTCGGTGCCGCTTCGATCCACCCCCGAACCGCAGCGGCGCGTCCGGGAAGCCATAGATCGTCCTGATGCAGCCAGCAGACATGGGTCGCTTCGGCGATCTGGACGCCAAAGTTGGTCTTGGCCGGCCACATCAACAAGTCGGGACGTTCGAAGACACGCAGATGGAGGCGGTCCGAATAGGTCCGCACAATGTCGAGCGTCGCGGGCGTGGGGCTGCTGTCGATGACCAGAATCTCCACGCTGCCCGCCGCCTCGGCCACAACGGAGTCCAACGCGGCACCGACCCATTGCTCTCCGCAATGCGTCGGCATCACCACGGTAAGCCACGGCGCGGCAGCAGGATGGCTAACAGTCATCGCCGCGACGCCATGATCGCCGGGCAGACGTTGAGGAGAATCATGTTGCTCAAGCCCCTCCATGACGCTTTCTCAGCGGATTGGTCCATAACACAGGGCGCCCGAACAGTGCCCGCATCCAATCCGCCCGTTCCGCTGCTCTCGGCAAGCTGGTCGAAGGGACGCCGAAGCGGCTCGATCCCGGTCACTGACACGCCACTGGGACCAACCGGCCCGGTTGTTCCCACCGGTAGACCTCACGGCCTAGCCGGCATGCCCGCGCAGCCGCATCAGGCGCATCAGCGCGACCGAACAGCACCCGCGCACCGTAATCAAGATCATTCCGTGTGAAATCGCGGTTCGAGGCGTAGACTTGACGGTCCTGCCAAGGCCAAACCCAGAGCGAGCGGCTGGGCAACAAGACGATCGCCCGCGATTCCGGCTGCGGCCCGTTGAAGACTGCGCGGCGCAAATCGAGGTACGCGTGAGTCGTTACGAGTAACACGCAGAATGCGCCCGTGGCGAAGACCAGACAAGCCGTCGTAAACCCCTCAAAGGACACCCGACCCCGACCGATGCGAAAATATCCGGCCTCGTCGACCAATCCTCGAGCGATCGTAAGGATGGAGAGCGGCCAAGCCCAGAACCAGTAGCGCGGCCCATACTGGTGGCCACCGGTAAACGGCACCAGCGAGTAGAACAGTATGGCAGCCGGAAACAGGAAGTCGTAAAAGCGACAGGTCCGATGCCTGATTGTTACGACAAGTGCCATCCCGGCCAGAACCAGGACAGGGAGCCCGCCAAACTGAGCCAGGCCGCCCAGCCAGTACAGGTCCTTGAAGCCGGCATGCACCAACGTGGCGCCAACGCTGTCGCCGAAAACATTGATATCTTCGGGAACGACCCACGTGGACGTGAGTTGTAGCGGGCTACCGGTGACGCCAGCGTTGTAGGCCGCAAGGCAAGCGACAAACGGCAGCGCGCCGAGCATAACCAGCAGACCATCGGCAACGACGCGCAATCGTCGTGCCACCACCCGATCAATGGCATAGGCCAACGCCACAATGGCGAATACGTCAGGCCGGCTCAGGAGCAAGGTGCCGAACAGCGCGCCAATCAACAGCTTGAGACCGATGCGCGGACGTTCCTCGTCAGCCAACTGAGCCCATACGATGCAGGCGACCAGCGCGCATGCCATCGTCTGCGGAAACAATGAGCCGCCAAGGAACAGCGTAAACGGCGTCAAGAGGACAAGGACAAGCGCCGGGTTTCGAACGATCGGAGCCACGTCCAGCTTGCCCAACGCGGCCACCAGGGCCGCGCCGAGCAACACAGTGAGAAGTGGATTGGCAAGCCACATTATTCCCAGCGCTCGAAACGGCACGAGCAACGCCGACCATGCCAGCGGATACGGGCTGAAGGTCCGACCTTGATTCACCAGCACGTGGAAGTTCTGAAACAATTCCGGATCAGGGGGCGCCGGATTCGACAGACGGCCGGCCAGCAATGTGTCGGCGAGCACTGTATAGCTATATTCGTCGCCTGAATTCGGCCAGGAAACACCAGCCAGCCAGCCAGCGGCGAGGCACCCTAAAAAAGCCAGCGCGATCGTGAACGAGGGCTTTCGCCACGGCAGGTGCCAGAACTGATTCGCCGCATGGAACGCAAGAACAAGGCCAAGCGCTCCGACGGATAGGCGGATGGCGTCCAGTCGGTTCTCAGTACCGAAAATGCTTGGAAAGACCGTCTCCGTCAGCGCGGCCAGCATCCCTGCTGCCGCCAGCACCACCGCGGCAACCCAGGTGGGAAGCCGAACCGACACACCCGAGCCGGCCGCAACGGTCATCGCTCATGGCTCGTGCCATCGCGCGAGCGTCTGATCGTCAAAAGGGCCATGAACAAGGCACCATACGCCGATTGCACTGCCAACAGCATCACGGTGACTGCCAGAATGACGAGCCGCATGCTGTGCGATGGATCGAGTGCGCGGAAGCCTGCCGCCCGCCAATCCAACACGGAGCCGAACGCGATCATCACGCCAACAGCGAATGCGGCCAGGCTCACGAGCAGCGCCCGCTCCAGGGTCACATGACCGAGGACGCGCTCGAAGCCAGGATCGGGCGGCACGATTCCTTCGTGCTTGCCGTGGATTTTGGCGCAGACCCAGAAGATCATCGACTGCCAGCCGATGGTCGTCACGGCCGATGCATACAACAGCGTGTTGATATCGAAGCCGACGGAGCCAATGACGATTGGACCGAGCAACAGCCGCAGCATCGCCAGCGCCCCGACGCCAAACACGACGGCACCCGGATAGAGGAACAGGCCGCGCGGGCTGAACAGCATCAGGAAGCGTAGATGCCGCCAGCCGTCGCGCCAGCTCCGCAGGTGCGGCGGGCGTGAGCGGCCATCGGGCGACAGCGTCGTCGGCACCTCGGCCATGCGCAGCTTCGCGATCGTGGCCTTCACCACCATCTCGCTGGCGAATTCCATCCCTGGCGCCTGGAGATCAAGGTTCAGGATCGCGTCGCGATCGAAGCCACGCAGCCCGCAGTGGAAATCGCCGCACGGGCTGCGGAAGAACACCCGTCCGACGGTGGTCAGCACGGGATTGCCCAGATAGCGATGCAGCGGCGGCATGGCCCCCGGTGCGATGCCACCCCGAAAGCGGTTCCCCATGACCAGTTGGTAGCCGCTGCGCAACTTCTCGATGAACGCGTCAAGGCGGCTGAAATCGTAACTGTCGTCGCTGTCGCCCATGATCACGTAACGGCCACGCGCCGCGCGGATCCCGCCGAGCAGCGCGCTGCCGTAGCCCCGCTCCGCAATCGGCACGACCCTTGCGCCATTCGCCTCGGCGATCGCCTGAGAGCCGTCGGTGCTGCCGTTATCGGCGACCAGAACCTCTCCATCGACGCCGGCGCGGGTCAAAAACCCTTGCGCCTTGCGAACGCACACGGCAAGCGTCTCGGCTTCATTCAGGCAGGGCATCAGGATGGTCAGCTCGCAGGTGATGGCTGCAAAGGCTGCGCCGGCATCCCGGAGTGCCGGATGTTCTTTGACTTGCTGCACCTGGGCTCCAGTATCCGTAAAGGACGCCCCTCATTGCCACACCGCACAGGCGGATGTCACCACTTATGCAGGAAATTCACCTTGATCAAATCGTTGGCAGCGGCGATCCGCAAGAGGCACGACTTCTTGCAGAAGGCTGGCCGCGCCTTCCGCAGCCGCGGCAAAGCCGGCCTGAACCTGCGGTTACTCGATGTCCTCAAGGCTGAACTGCTCGGCTTCCTCATCGTAGCTGAACAGCTCGGCATACCGGCCCCAGCCGATCACGGAGCGTAGGGTCTGATCGGCGTAGTCGGGGGACATATGGTCCTCCAGCTCGTCACGGAACCGCACGGCGGAGGCGCGGTGGTTCCAGCGCTCGTCCAGCACCTGGCGGATCATGGCCGCCAACGGCACATGCGTCCGCAGTGCGTCGGCGAACAGGCGCTTGCGATCGTCGGTCTCGGCGTTGACGAAGCTGCGGCCCTGGTCGGTGAGGTGGATGTCGCCCTCCTCCACCACGGCGAAGTTCAGCAACTGCAGCGTCTCGCCCAGGGGCAGCAGCTCATCGGCCTCAAGCTGCAGCGAGCCGGCCAGCGCCGGCAGGTCGGCCCGGCCTTCATAGGGGGGGCCGGCCAGCGTCTCCATCAGGCCGGACATCATGTTGGTACCCACCAGCATCAGCGGCATGGCGATCGCCGCCGGCGCCAGCGCCGTCGCGGCCCGCAGGCCCGGGGCGGCCCGGCGGGTCATCAGGGCGTAGATGTCGTCCACCATCTGGCGGAACGCCGGGTCGAGCCGGTTGCGGGGATGCGGGAACGGCACCACCAGCTCGCTCGCCACCCGGCCGGGATTGGTCGAGAACACCAGGATGCGGTCGGTCATCAGCACCGCCTCCTCGATGTTGTGGGTGACCATCAGCACCGACTTCACCGGCAGCCTGCCATCCGACCACAGGTCGATCAGATCGGTGCGCAGCGTCTCGGCCGTCAGCACGTCCAGCGCGGAGAATGGCTCGTCCATCAGCAGCAGGTCGGGGTGCACAACCAGCGCGCGCGCCAGCCCGACGCGCTGGCGCATGCCGCCTGACAGCTCCTTCGGGTAGGCGCTCTCGAAGCCGCCGAGGCCGATCAGGTCGATCGCCGCCTCCGCCCGCTGCTCACGCTCGACCCGCGGCACGCCGCGCGCTTCCAGGCCCAGCTCCACGTTCTCCTGCACGGTGAGCCAGGGAAACAGCGCGAAGCTCTGGAACACCATGGCGACGCCATCGGCCGGGCCCTCGATCTGCTCGCCCCGCCACATCACCCGCCCGGCGGTGGGCTTCAGCAGGCCGGCGACGATGCGCAGCAGCGTCGACTTGCCCGAGCCCGAACGGCCCAGCAGCGCGACGATTTCGCCCTCGCGCAGCGTGAGGTTCACGTCGTCCAGCACCAGAAGGTCGGCGTTGCCGGCATCCTTGCGATACGATTGCCGGCAGGCCTGAACCTCCAGCAAGGTCGGATGCGCGGCGACGATCGTGTCCATGGCGTTCACCTCAGGCGAGAGTCAGGCGGCGTTGCGCAAAGGCGTACAGAGGCCGCCAAAGCAATCGGTTGAACAGCAGGACGAAGCCCGACATCACCGCGACGCCCAGCACCACGCGGGCCATGTCCCCCTTATCGGTCGCGTCCGCGATGTAGGCGCCGAGCCCGTGCGCGGTCAGCTTCGTCGTCCCCCAGGACACGACCTCGGCCACGATCGCGGCATTCCAGGAGCCGCCCGAGGCAGTAATCGCGCCGGTGACGTAATACGAGAATATCCCCGGCAGGATCACCCGCCGCCACCACAGAAACCCGCCGACCTGGAAGTTCTTCGCCACCTCCTGCAAGTCGCCCGGGAATGCGGCGGCGCCGGCAACGACGTTGAACAGGATATACCACTGGGTGCCCAGCACCATCAGCGGCGTCAGCCAGATATCGGGGTTCAGATGGAAGCTGACGATCGCCAGCACCACCGGGGGAAACAGCAGGTTGGCCGGGAACGCGGCCAGGAACTGCGCGAGCGGCTGCACCCGGCGCGCCCAGACCGGGCGAAGCCCGATCCACACCCCGATCGGCACCCAGATCAGGCTCGCCAGTATAATGAGTACAATGACGCGCAGCATGGTAATCAGACCGAGCACGAACACCTGCCGCAGGTCGGTCCAGGACAGCTCGGTCGCGACGTAGCTGACGAGGCTGTAGCCCGCCCACCCCAGCACGGGCAGCAGGGCAAGCAGACACAGCACGTCCACCACGCGGGATGGCTTCTGGTTCGCGGTGGCCGACCGGCGCCGCAGGAAGGACAGCCGCAGGCCGCCGATCGCCCCGACCGCGTTGCCGACCGCCTCGCCCGCGAGCTGCAACAGCCTGGTGCGGCGGATGATCCGCAACACCCAGGGGTCTTCGGCGGTCGCACTGGCGGTGGTTTCGAAGCGGAACTTCGCCGACCAAGCGACCAGCGGGCGGAACAGCAACTGATCGTACAGCAGGATCACCACCAACATCGCCGCGATCGCGTACAGCACGGCGTGGATGTCCCGCTGTTCCAGCGCCAGTGCCACATAGGAGCCGATGCCGGGCAGCTTCCAGGTGTTGTCGCCGACCGAGATTGCCTCCGACGCGACGACGAAGAACCAGCCACCGGACATCGACATCATGGTGTTCCACACCAGGCCCGGCACGGCGAACGGCACCTCGAGCCGCCAGAACCGCTGCCAGCCGGTCAGATGGAAACTGTCCGACGCCTCCGCGAGGTCGGCCGGCACCGTCTTCAGCGACTGGTAGAAGGAGAACGCCATGTTCCAGGCTTGGCTGGTGAAGATCGCGAACACCGCCGCCAGTTCAAGCCCCAATACCTGGCCGGGAAACAGGCTCATGAAGAACACGACGGTGAAGGTCAGGAAGCCCAGGATCGGCACCGACTGCAGGATGTCCAGGATCGGCACCAGGATCAGCCCGAGCCGCCGGCTCTTCGCTGCCGCCGTAGCGTAGGTCAGAGTAAAAAACAGCGAGGCCAGGATGGCGGCGAACATGCGCAGCGTGGTGCGCGCGGCGTAGCTGGGCAGATTGGCGGGATCGAGACTGATCTCGGTGGCGTGCGGAGCGTTCAATGGCACCAGCGCGCCGTGCCCGACATGGACCAGCCCGACGATGGCCGAGAAGACACACAGGATGGCGACGACATCCCACAGGTTCGGCAGTCGCCGGCCCATGGCCAGCGAGGGATAGGCGAAGCTCGACATACGGTCTCGGCTGGTTGAGGGCCGGCCCTGTTAGCCCGGCCACCCCCTGCTGTCACCCCCGAGACTGTTGCCGTTGAATGACAGTCAGACGGTTCCCGTCGAGCCGAAACCGCCGGTGCTGCGCCCGGTCTCGTCCAGCGAGTCGACCTCCTGCCAGACGGCGCGCACCACCGGGGCGAGCACGGCCTGGGCGATGCGCAGGCCGCGCTCCACGGTGAACGGGGCGTCGCCGGCGTTCAGGACGATCACCTGAACCTCGCCGCGGTAGTCCTCGTCGATGGTGCCGGGCGCGTTCGGCAGCAGAATACCATGGCGCAGCGCGAGACCCGACCGTGGCCGGATTTGCAGTTCATGGCCCGCCGGCAAAGCAACGACCAGCCCGGTGGGGATCAGCGCCCGCCCGCCCGGAGCAATCGTCACCGGCGCGGTGACCGCGGCGAGCAGGTCCATGCCGGCGGCGCCGGCGGTGGCATAGGACGGCAGCGGCAGGCCCTCGGCATGCGGCAGGCGGCGGACGCGGATTGGCATCGTCATCGCGCGATCATGCGGCGGCCCGGGGGGCAACGGAAGGCCGGGTCTTCGCGGGCAGGATAAACCGGCTATTGCAAGGAGGCATTGCAAGGTTCGGCCCGCCAGCCGGCACGCGCCGTTCTCACGCCCTCCCGCGCCGGCGATTGGCCCGGTTTCCTGCGCGATTGAGCCCGCTTGCTGAAGTTCGGCCACAGAAATGTCCTGTAGTCGGCTCATTCGGGTGGTGATATTCATCAACTTGGCGGGCGGCCATGCGGGCCGGCCCTTGCCAGTTCATGAAGTAGGAGGAGAGTTGCTATGAGTGCAAATCTAGCCAGAGCGCTTTGGCTGTCGGTCGTCGCGTTCGGGTTTGCTGCAGCGCCTGCGATGGCCCAGACCGCGAAGCCGGTTGCCACCCATCACCACGCGACCCACGCCGCAACCCACCACGCGACCCACGGCAAGTCCGCGAAGGGCAGCAAGGGTTACGCGTCACACGAATCGTCGACCGATCAGCTCAACGCGCAGAGCCTGTCGGCGGCCCGGCAGGGCCAGTCCTTCGCACCGGGCGGATCAGCGGCACCCGCCGCCCCGGCCGCCCCGGCCGAGGCGCCCAAGTAGCCTGTTCGTAATCGCATAAGCCTGGCAGGGCCGGGCCTTCCCGTCAGGATGGCCCGGCCCGGACTGCCTTCAGCCGTTCAGGTCGGCAAAGCATTTTCCCGCTGCCGCCATCTCGCGCAGCAGCGGCGCGGGTTCCCAGCCGAGACCGGATTCCGCGTGCAGCGCCTCGACCCGCTTCAATACCGCCGGAATGCCGATGCTGTCGGCCTCGTGCATCGGCCCCCCCCGCCATGCGGGATAGCCGTAGCCGTGCACCAGCACCACGTCGATGTCCGACGGCCGGGCGGCGATCCCCTCCGATAGAATGCGCGCTCCTTCGTTCACGATTGCGGCATGAACGCGGGTCTGGATCTCCGCATCCGAGACCTCGCCGCGCTCGATGCCGCGCAGCGCGGAGGCGCGTTCGATCAGGGTGACAAGCTCTGGGTCCGGCTCGCGCCTGCCCTCCCGGTGCAGGTAGAAGCCGCGGCCGGTCTTCTGGCCGAAATGACCCTGCTCGCAGATCCAGTCGAACACCGGCACGGTGCGCTCACGCGGATCGCGCGTCGCGGCGCGGCGCTTGCGCATCGCCCAGTCCACGTCCAGCCCGGCCATGTCGAACACCGCGAAGATGCCCATGGCGAAGCCATAGGATTCCAACGCCGCGTCCACCTGCGCCGGCAGCGCGCCGTCTTCCAGCGCGAACTCGCACTGCGCCCGCCAGCGCGCCAGGAGGCGGTTGCCGATGAACCCGTCGCAAACGCGGGCCACCACCGCAACCTTGCGCAGCCGCCGTGCCAGCATGAGCACAGTCGCCAGCACCTCGGGCCAGGTGCGGCCGGTGCGCACGACCTCCAGCAGGCGCATCACGTGCGCGGGGCTGAAGAAGTGCAGGCCGACGACGCGCTCCGGTGCGTCCACCACGTCGGCCAGTTGGTCAATGTCGAGATACGAGGTGTTGCTCGCCAGAACGGCGTCCCGCCGGACGATGCGCGACAGGTCGCGGAAGACGGCACACTTGGTTTCCAGGTCCTCAACCACCGCCTCGATCACCAGGTCGCAGTCGCGTAACGCGGCCAGCTTGGCGGCATAGCGGATGCGGCCCACGCGCTCCTGGTGCAGCCGCTCGGACAGCCGCCCGCCGCGAAGTTGCCGGTCGTAGACTTCCCGCACCCTGCCCTCGGCCGCCGTCTTCGCGGCCTCGTTCGCTTCAACCAGCGTCACGTCGATGCCGGCATCCGACAGCGCCACCGCGATGCCGGAGCCCATTGTGCCGCCGCCGACCACGCCGACATGGCGCACCGGCCAGGCGGCGATCCCGGGCGGCGGGCGCGCCGCCACATGCTCGGCATGGAGCAGGTGCCGGAGCGCCTTCGCCTGTGGTCCGTTGCGCAATTCGTGGTTGATCGCCTGCTCGCGTGCGAGCCCTTCGCCTATGGGAAGTTCAAGCGCCGCCTTCACCGCATCGATGGCGCGCAGCGGCGCGACCGCGCCGCGTGCCTTCTTGCGCACCTGCGCCACCGCCGCCTCGAACGCTGCGCGGTCATACGCCGGGATGCCGCGATCGGAAATCCGCGACAGGTGGCCAGCGTCGGCGAGCTGCCGGGCGCGCGCGATTGCGGCGTGACGCAGGTCGGTGGCAACCTCGTCCACCAGGCCGAGCGTCATCGCCTCGTCGGCCGGCACGATGCGGCCGCTGGTGATCAATTCCAGCGCGGCAGTGGGGCTGAGGACACGCGGCGTGCGCTGCGTGCCGCCGGCACCGGGAATCGTGCCGACCCGCACCTCGGGAAAGCCGACCGAGGCGTCGGGCGCGATGATGCGGGCGTTACAGGCGAGCGCCAGTTCGAACCCGACGCCGAGGGCGGTGCCATGGATCGCCGCGACCACCGGCTTGGGACAGGTATCAAGCGCCCGGAGGAGACCGTGAATGGTCGGCTCGCCGCCATCGACATCGCGCATATCGGCATCGGCGATAAACGCGGCGCCTTCCCCGGCGATGACGGCGGCTCGCAGCGTGGCGTCGTACGCGAACTCGGAGAACACGCCGAGAAGGCACTGCCGAACCGGCAGCGACACGGCGTTGACCGGCGGATGGTCGATCAGAATAAGGGCAACATCGCCATGGCGCTCAAGCCGCACAGGTGCTTTCTGCATGTTTTTTCTCCCGCGCCCGGCGGCTCAGAAACCGAACATGTGGTCGAGCGAAAAGCCGCCGGCATTATCCATCAACCCATGATAACCGAACAGCCGGCACGTCGTATCGCGGATCAGAACGTACCCGTCGGTGCCGGCCTGCATCAGCGCCGCCGCACAGAACAGCTCATGCGGCCACACCATCGCCGAACCTGAGCAGGCGATGGCAATTCGTTGCTCCGCGATCATCTCTCCGGTTTCATTGTGCAACTGAACTGCGGTGTCGGACCGCGCGTGGAACGGTGCCGAGGCGGCGTAGATCAGCACCGCGTAGCTGCGCCGCCTTGCATCGCCGAGTTTGAGGAACAGCCGCGTGGACAGACCGGGCGGCGGACCGCCGTAGGATTGCGGTTCATCCTTGTAGGTCATCAGCGTGTTGAACATATGCGCGCCGAAGCTGGATTCGGCGGCGTGGCCGGAGTGCCGGTCCTCGTAGCGGAACAGCGCATGCAGCCAGCCATCCGCCGTCCCGCCATCGCGAAAGTCGTAGACCAGCTCCGCATGGCCCGCTTCCAGCGCGATGTCATCAAGATCCACCGCCACGCGATGATCGCGCGGCAGGCAGCCAAGGAAACGGCTTTCGACGTTGCCACCATCCTGGTCGAAGATGTCGAGCCGCACGGGCAGTGCTGTTTGCGACTCGGCCATCGGTGTCGGCTGAACGATGGTTCGGAATCGCGCGCGGGGCAGCACCGGAAATGGTAGCAGGTAGCCGCGGCCAAGCTCTTTTGGCAGCGACGGAATGGCAGGATCGGGCTGCAGATCGGCACGCTCGACATTGACATGCGCGATGCGGGTGCGGGCGTTGCGCGTGACCTCGTAGCGCGGCCGCACCACGTGCCGCCCGGCACGCAGCTCGATCTGTGCCGGCCAAACGACGCCCGGCAGCAGCGATGCAACGTCGATCGCCTGCGTTGCGAAGGGTCCGACCGATTGGGGCAACGGCACCGGCTGCTCCGCGCCCATCCGATCCAGCGTGATGGCACCCGCCGGGATCGGCACGGCATGACTGTTCTGCAGCCACAGGATCACGCGCTCATCGTCACGCGGCGCCGGCAATCCGGCATAGCGGTCCGAGGGCCAGGCGTTCGCATCATGGGTGCAGGACAGGCTTGCGCCGTTGTCGCTCGCATAGGTGTCGAGCGCGTATTTCACCACATCATGCCCCGCGGCGCCGATCGCTTGGATGAACAGTTGCCCGGTGAAATCCCCAAGCCCAAAGCGCTCGCGCACCGCGCGGCTGTCGATCGAGAAGCCGCCCGGTCCAGCGGGAATCCGCTGTTCCCAACTGGCGAGGGGCGCGCCGGACTCGCCGAACAGCCGCAACCACAAGCGGATCGCGCCTGCGCCGTAGCCAGCCCAGTAGTTCGCCGAGACCAGCCGCGTCGATAGCCCGTCGGCATCGCGGAAGAACGCGAAGTTGGTGGCGAAGTTCAGACGATCCAGGTAGCGACCGCGCGCCGTCAGCATGTCCGCCGGCAGCTTCGCCTCATCGAGCGTCAGCACTGTGGCGCCCGCCGGCAACAGCGACCCAATACGCGCCGCGATGCGGGCCGCATCGAACGCGACAATCAGCACGGTGCGCGCACCACTCTCCGGCAGCTCCGTCAGCTTTCGCGCGGTCTGGCCGGCGCAGGTCTGCCCGACCAGCGTCACGTCGTGCACGAACAGTCCTGTGACACCGGGCAGGCCGGGGTAGAGCGCGAGCAACACATCCGCGATGCCGTCCGGATCGTGCAACGCGACCGGCCCTGCCGCGCCGAGCCGCGCGTACAGACGCTCGATCGCCTCGGCCGCCAGCGGATGAGCAAGCGCCTTGTACAGGACATTGCCGCCGGCACGTGCATTGAAGGTCTCGATCCGCAGCATCTGGACTCTACAGCCCGAGCCGGCGGCGCATCTCGGCCGCGGCTTCCGGCGTGTCATCCAGCGGCGTCACGTGCCACGGCTCGTACCGGCCGGCGAACCATTTGGCCCGCCCCTCGGCGACCATCATCTCGGTGAACAGGCGCTGGCGGCGGGAGCGACCGGGCAGCGCGGCCATCAGCACCGGCGCCCGCGTCGCCGCCGCTTCGGAAATCATTGAGACGCTGTCGGCGGTGACCACAATGGTATCAGCCAGTGCCAGCATGCCGAAATACGGGTTCTCTCCGGTGCCGTCCCAGACATGCCCGCCGAGCGGCTCCAGCGCCGCGCGCAGCAGCGCCGTGACCGCCGGATCGGTGCGCCGCGACGGCGTCACCGCGACGCCCACGCCATCCCGCCGCATCATCGCGACAAGCTGTCCGGCAAGTTCCCCGCCGACCGCTGCATCCAGCCGGAACCGGCCGTTGCTGCCGCCCACCAGCACGGCGACCAGCGGGCGCTTCAGATGGGCGAAGCGCTCGCGCCAGGCATCCGCGGCGGCGGCGAGCCGCGACGGCGTCGCCCGGTGCAGCGCGGTGCGGGTGACGAACACGTTGGGGCCGGTCAGCTCGTCGTGCCGGTTGACCACGACCAGGTCGAAGCGCCGCGGGTTGATCCTCGGGTTCTGCACCTGCACCGCCGCGCGGCTGAAGCGGCGCAGCGAGGCGATCACCGCCCCGCCCATGCCGCCGACGCCGATCACCAGCTCGGGGATCGGCCGTCGCACGGCATCCGGCACCGCGGCCAGCGGTTTGGGCCAGAGGCTGGCCGGAATCCACTTCCACGGCGCGCCCGGCGTCATGACGCGCATTTCGGGGTCAAGCCCGGCAGCCTCGGCCAGCCCGAGCGCCTGGGCCTGCAGCCCGGCAAAGGGTTCACTCAGAATCCACGATGGCAACACAGTCGTCATCTGCGCGGTTTTCGGCGCCCCGATGGGCCGCGTCAACCAGTGGGCAAGCCCGCGCCCGGCGCCTATTGTGCCGCAAGAGGACCAATGCCCTACGATACAAACCCCCTGGATGCCCGGACCGCGCCGGCTCGCCGCAGTCTGACCCAATGGCGCCGGCTGCTGGGCGCGTGGCTGCACGACCGCAGCCAGTTCCGCGAGCCGCGCCTGAAGCGGACCTGCCCGATCTGCGGCTATCACGGCCTGTTCATCAGCGTCGGCCACCCGCCGCGCTGGGACGCCCGGTGCCTGAACTGCGGCAGCCGCGAGCGCCATCGCCTGACGCATCTCTGGGTGACCGAGGGAGGCGGAGACCGCCTCGCCGGCAAGCGCATCCTGCATTTCGCGCCGGAAAAAATCGTGATGCGGCAGATGCGCGGCAATCCGTTGTACGAAACCGCCGACCTGCTCCAAGCCGGCGTCACCCACCAGGTCGATATCACCGATGTCGCGCTGCCCGACGCCAGCTACGACGTGGTGATGGCGCACCACGTGCTGGAACACATCCCGGATGATCGCAAGGCGATGCGGGAGATGTTCCGCCTGCTGAAACCGGGCGGCGTGGCGCTGCTGTCGGCGCCGATCAACGCCACGCGGCAGCAGACCTACGAGAACCCATCGGTCACAAGCGCCGAAGCACGCTATGCGCATTTCAGCCAGGCGGACCACGTCCGCTACTATGGCCTCGATTTCGCCGATCGGCTCGCCGAGGCGGGGTTCGCGGTAGAAACGTTCCGGCTGCCACCCGAGCAGGAGGTCACCTACGGCCTGCTGCGTGACGAGTGGATCACCATAGCGCGCAAGCCGGGCTGACATGGCGGCACAGCGGGTTCTGATCATCAAGCTTGGCGCGCTCGGCAATGTCATTCTGTCGCTCGGGCCGTTCGCCGCGATCCGCCGGCACCATCCGGACGCCGAGATCACGCTGCTGACCACCGCCCCGTACGTCGAGTGGCTGTCGGCCGCGCCATGGTTCGACCGCATCCTGGTGGACCAGCGGCCGGACTGGTGGGACTTGTCCAGCCTGCTGGACCTGCGGCGGCGGCTGATCGAGGGGCGCTTCGACCGGATCTACGACCTGCAGACCTCCGGCCGATCGAGCCGGTACTTTCGCTTGTTTCCTCGCGGAAGCCGGCCGGAATGGTCGGGGATCGCGCGCGGCTGTTCGCACCCCGATCGCGACCCGGACCGCGACCGGCTGCACGACATCGACCGGCAGTTCGGCCAGCTTGCCCAGGCTGGGGTCCAGACTCCCGCGCCGCCTGACCTGTCGTGGAGCGAGGGCGACATCGCCCGTTTCGACCTGCCGCCACGCATCGCCCTGCTCGTGCCGGGCAGCTCGCCGCACCGGCCGGGCAAGCGCTGGCCGGCGGAGCGGTTTGCCGCGGTCGCCGCCCGCCTGGCCGCGGACAGGATTGCGCCGGTGGTCTTGGGCTCCGCGGGGGAGCGCGACCTGGCGGCGGCGATCGGCGCCGCGGCCCCGGATGCGTTGGACCTGACCGGCCGCACCACCCTGCCCGACCTCGCCAGCCTGGCACGCGCCGCCGAAGTGGCGGTGGGTAACGACACCGGCCCGATGCACCTGATCGCCGCCGCCGGCTGCCCCTCGGTGGTGCTGTTCTCGCATGATTCCGACCCGGCGCTGTGTGCGCCACGCGGGCGCAGCGTGACCGTGCTGCGCCGGCCCGATCTCGCCGCGCTGTCTGCAGAGGCGGTTTGCGCAGCGGTCTTCGAGCGATCCGGTCGCACAACGGAACTGGCGGCGGGTTGAGAGTCCGCGCTCAGCTTGCCTTGCTGCCGCTTCAGCCCTCGTGCGCGCACCCGTCACGCGAGGGCCGTCCGATAAGCACGACGGCGCTGGCGACAGCCCAGTTCATCGGTTGATGGAAACCGGAGCAGGCGCCGTGAATGCGATCAGCGACGCGCCGGGATCGACGTAAAGCCCGCTCGCGACGTTATCATGTTGACATGACAGCGAAATCGCCGTGGTCTGGACCGTGTTCACTGCGGCCTGAACTGATACCGTGGCCACCAACGGGCGGTTGGCCGCTGGACCGATCTGGGTTGCGGAAGCATCGAGTTGGCCACCTCCGTCCATGATCATGCACCGAACAATATCGGAGTTGTGAAAACTGACGACCGATGCCTTGCCGAAAATAATCCAGCTCCCGGGCTGAAGCTGAATTTGTGTGATAACCTGGGCTGCCTGGGCATCATTTGGCAGCGAGACGGCCGAACTTGTGGTGTGCTCAAACGCCGATGCGGCATTTGCCGGGGATAGTCTCAGCAGTGCCAAACTGCAGACAAGCGAATAAAGCAGCTTGGACTTGTGAAACATGCTGTTATCCCTTTGCGACACTCTTCTAGACTTGTAGGCGAAACATCGCCAGCGTGAGTGTCGCCAGCGTCGGGGGGCTTCCCGCAGAGGTGCCGCATTCGGCAATGCGCGATCGTGTCGTGCCCGGTCCGGTCTGTCAAGCGATACACACCGGCAACAGGAGTTCTCAGTGCGAAAGAGTCGCGCTCGCGGCCAGCCTGGGGAAGGTGAGTGAGGCAACCACCGGCTGACCGAGTCCAATTTGCCACATGTTGTGGGTT
>Ga0302319_10007774_pt1 | contig 21028 bp, 16 predicted proteins | sample Bog_T0_2_FD_203319 | JGI IMG/M metagenome (GOLD analysis project Ga0302319, IMG submission 203319) | Peat permafrost microbial communities from Stordalen Mire near Abisko, Sweden - Bog_T0_2 | ecosystem: Environmental > Terrestrial > Soil > Wetlands > Peat | place: Sweden: Abisko, Stordalen Mire... | reverse complement strand
CTTCACCCTCCACCCCCGCCACGAACACACCGGATTTACTTTGATCGCTTTGATTCGGCTGGATCTACGCTCCCGCATCCGCCGCGGCGCCAGTCTTCTCACCTTGTCACCCACTCACCCACTCACCTTGTCATCCGCCATCCACGGTTTCCCCTTTCGCATACCCCACTCACGTTCTCATCGTAGCATTCGCTTCTGCCTTTCATACTTCATACTTTCCCCATGACCCTCCCCGAGGCTTTTCAAATCGCCCTTCAGCGCCACCAATCCGGGCAGTTGGAGGACGCCGAGGCGCTCTACCGCCAAATCCTTGCGGCGCAGCCCAACCATCCTCAGGCGCTGCACTTGCTGGGTCTCATCGCCCACCAGGTCGGCCGCCATGACGCCGCAGTCGAATGCATTCGCCAAGCCACCCTCGCCGATCCGATGAATCCCATCGCGCATTCCGACCTCGGCGTAGCCTGCTACACGATGGGCCAGCTCGGCGAAGCCGTGACCGCTTTTCACCGGGCGCTCGAACTCAAGCCCGATTACCCGGAGGCCCTCACCTATCTGGGCGCTGCGCTCGCCGCGCTGGGTCAGTTCGATGAAGCCGTGGACGCGTGCCGCCGTGCCCTCGAACTCAGTCCCTCCTCCCCGGACGCCCATATCAATTTGGGCATCGCGCTCAAGAACCGGGGCGAATTGGACGAATCCATCGCCGCGTTTCAGCGCGCCCTCCAACTCAAACCTGACTCCCCGGAGGCCCTCAATAATCTTGGCAACGCTCTCAAGGATCGGGGCGAGTTGGACGAATCCATCGCCGCATATCGTCGCGCTGTCCAGCTTAAGCCGAACTACGTTTCAGCCCATAGCAACCTGGTTCACACCCTCCGCTACCATCCGGGTTACGACGCCGCGGCCATCTCCGAGGAGCAAGAACGCTGGAATCGGCAATTCTGCGAGCCGCTCAAACAATTCCAGCAACCGCATACCAACAACCGCCAGCCGGGGAAGCGGCTCCGGATTGGCTATGTGTCGCCGGATTTTCGGGACCATCCGGTGGGGCGCCATGTTCTGCCATTGCTTGAGCGCCACGACCGCGAGCAGTTTGAGATCCTTTGCTACTCCGGAGTCGCCCAGCCCGACTGGATGACCGAACGTCTGCGCGCGCTGACCGCCCCCGCCCGCAACGCTTCGCGTAGCGATGCGGGCGGGCAATGGAGGACCACGGTCGGCGTCTCGGACGACGAATTGGCGCGGATGATTCGTGAGGACGGCGTGGATATCCTCGTGGATCTGGCGATGCACACCAGCGGCAACCGGCTGCCGCTTTTCGCCCGGCAGCCGGCGCCGATGCAGGTGTCCTGGCTTGGCTACCCGGGCAGCACGGGTCTGCCCTGCATCGCTTACCGGCTCACCGACTCCCGCATGGAGCCGCCGGGATCCCGCGGTCGCGGGACGGCGGAGTCCTCTGAGGAACCCATGCGCCTCCCGGACTCCTGGTGCTGCTACGAACCGGTGAACGACTCTGCGGAAATCAATGCCCTCCCGGCATCATCAGCGGAAGGCGTGACCTTCGGATCGCTCAACAACTTCGCCAAGGTGAACGACGGCGTGCTGGCGCTCTGGGCGCGAATGTTGGCTGCCGTGAAAGGATCGCGGCTTTTGATGTCCTGTCCGGAGGGCGCCGCGCGGAAACGAGTCCGGACGTTCTTCAGCGCGAGGGGCCTTGCGGCGGAGCGCGTGGAATGCGTGGGCATCCTGCCGCGTTCGGATTACCTCCAGCTTTATCACCGGATCGACCTCGGGCTGGACCCATTTCCCTGCAACGGCATGACCACAACTTGCGACGCCTTGTGGATGGGCGTGCCGGTGCTGACATTGCCAGGGGCGACGCCCGTCTCCCGCGCCGGCCTCAGCCTCCTCTCGAGCCTCGGGCTCGGGGAATTGGCGGCGTCATCCGAAGAGGACTATCTGCGCATCGCGCTGGAACTGGCCGCCAATCTCCCGCGCCTCGCGCAATTGCGGGCCACCCTGCGCCCCCGAATGCAGGCCTCGCCGCTCATGGACGCCCCGCGTTTCGCCCGGAATGTCGAAGCCGCTTACAGAAAAATGTGGGAGCGCTGGCGCCTCGGAAATTCACCCGCCCGCGATGAATAGGCGCCCGCGCACTTCGCCGTCCGACCCGTCCGACAGATTTTCCCTCTTCCATCTTCCATCTTCCATCTCGCCCCCATGACCATTGCCCAGAAACAGCGACCCGCCGGTTTCCCCTATTCGCGTTCCTTCGTGTCCATTCGCGGTTGATCCCCAGCGCGCCAGGAATTACAAAACTGCAATGTTTTGAGCGCATTGTCTTTTCGTTTGTCTCACGTTCCCCCAGCCAATTGCCAATGCCCCACCGTCTCACGAAGTTTCTCGCCCTCCTGATCGCGGCCTTCGCCGCCGCTCTGGCGCATGCGCAGAACGATCCGGCCTCGGAGCCCGCGGTCATCGCCGTGGGCCGGACGATGCCGGCGGTGGTCAACATCAATACTGAACGCATCGTCCAGCGCGCCGTGCGCGATCCCTACGACGAGTTATTCAACCAGTTTTTTGGCGGCCCCATGCGCCGTCCCCGGATTTACTCGCAAAAAGTGCTCAGCCTCGGGTCCGGCTTCATCGTCGATCCCGCCGGCTACATCGTCACCAACGAGCACGTGGTGCAGCGGGCCGCGGAGCTGAAGATTTCGGTCACGACCAACGACGGGAAAACGTATTCCGCCCGCTACGTCGCCGGCACGATGGAAGCCGATCTTGCCTTCTTGAAGATCGACTCCAAGGAGCCCCTGCCCTTCATCAGCCCCACCGATCTTTCGCCGAACCTCCTCGGCCAGACCGTGCTCGTGCTCGGAAATCCGCTCGGGTATGGCAGCTCGGTGGCCCGCGGCATTCTCAGCGCCAAAAACCGGACCGTGGCGGTGGAGAACGTGGAATACAAAAACCTCATTCAGACGGATGCGGCCATTAATCCCGGCAACAGCGGAGGGCCCGTGGTGGACATCGCCGGCAAGCTCGTGGGCATCAGCTCGGTGAAAATGGCCTACACGCCGCAGGGCGTGCCGACCCAGGGGCTCGGCTTTGCGATTCCCGGCGAAACCGTGCGTGAGAAAGTGGCCGAGTTCAAAACAATCGCCGCCGAAAAGAAGGCCCCGAAGCCGAAGACGCTCGTCGAATCGCGCGCCCGGAAGCTCTTTGGCCTGCAACTCCAGGATCTCACGGAAAAACTCGCGGAGACTCTCGGCGTGGACGCGGACACCGGCGTGCTGATCGCGGACGTGGATCCCCATACACCGGGTGAAAACGCCGGAATGAAGCGAGGGCTTGTCATCTACGAGGTGGGCCGCTACCAAGTCACCTCCGCCCAGCAGGTCGAGGACTTGTTGAACACCGTGGACGCCGGCGTGCCGGTGGACTTTACCGTTGGCGTCACCCGCCGCGCGGGAAGCCGGAACGTCCGTCAATTGCAGACGGTCCAGCTCACCGCCCGATAGAATATTTCCCCATGATCAAAGTAGAAAACCTAACCAAACGATACGGCGGCTTCGCCGCCATCAATGAACTCAACTTCGAGGTGGAGAAAGGAGAAATCGTCGGCTTTCTCGGGCCCAACGGCGCCGGAAAAAGCACCACGATGAAGATCCTCACGAGCTTCCTCCCCGCCACCTCGGGCCGCGCCACCATCGGCGGATTCGATGTCTTCGAGCAATCGATCGAAGCGCGAAAACGCCTCGGTTACCTCCCGGAAAACACTCCGCTCTACACGGACATGCGCGTCGGCGAATACCTTCGCTACCGCGCCAATCTCAAAGGCGTTCCCGGGCGCAAATTGCGCCAGTCGGTCGGCGACGCCCTCGAACTGTGCAGCCTGCGCGACGTGGAGCGGAAGATCATCGGCGCCCTTTCGAAAGGCTACCGTCAGCGCGTCGGCCTGGCCGACGCCCTCGTCCACGATCCCGAACTTCTGATTCTCGATGAGCCGACCATCGGCCTCGATCCCAATCAAATCCGGCACGTGCGCGATTTGATCAAGAATCTCGGCGGAAAGCGCACCGTGCTCATCTCCACGCACATCCTCCCGGAAGTGGAGATCATGTGCTCCCGCGTGATCGTCATCCACAAAGGGAAGATTCGCGCCAGCGACACCGCGGAGAACCTCCTGAAGAATCACCGCGCCACTGGCAGCATGCGGATCGAGGCCAACGTGGGCTCCGATAATGCCGCCGAACTCCTCTCCCGGCTCCACGGAGTAAAAGATATGACCACCGAGCAGGAAGGCGCCTTCAGCGTTTTCCAATTGCGCCTCGAAGCCAACACCGATCCGAGCACGGAAGTTTACCAACTCGCAAGGGACAGGAATTGGAGCCTTCGTGAACTGACCCGCCGGCGCTCCACCCTCGAAGATGTCTTTGTCGAATTGACGCACTCTGACAGCTAACTCGCGCGCGGTCTCGTTCGTCTCCGCCGCCCTGAAGGCCACGGAATCCCCCTGATTCTTCAACCGCGGCGGCGATTCGGAACGAGAGAATTCGAAGGGTGACCCCTTCCAGTTTTCCAGTCCCGGAAACAGAGACCGCCTCCCCCACTCCATTCGTTTTTCGCCAAATCCAGTCCTTTTTCACCCACCCATGAAAACCTTTTTTACCCTCCTCGGACGCGAGGTGAAGTCCTTCTTCTACTCACCCATCGCCTACGTGGTGCTGTTCTATTTCCTGTTTCTCTCGGGATTTAACTTCTACAGCCAGATTTCCCTGATGAATGGCTACCCCACGGAAGTCACCGTGGTGGAAGCGTTCTTCATGCCCGCGCTGTTCTGGTTTCCCTTCATCCTTAGCTTTCCGCTTATCACCATGCGCACCTATTCGGAGGAGTTCCGCATGGGAACCATCGAGCCGCTGACCACCGCGCCGGTCACCGACTGGCAGGTGGTGCTGGCGAAATTCTGCGGAGTGCTCGTGTTCTACGTCATTCTCTGGGCGCCCTCTCTCGGCTCCTTCACGGTCTTCCAATATATCACCGGCAAGACCGCCGCGAACGCCGCCGGCGCGTTTTGGGGCGTTTATCTCCTGCTCTTCCTGATGGGGTGTTTCTACATCGCCATCGGCTGCCTCTCCTCCGCGCTCACGAAGGACCAGATTAACGCCGCCACGATTTCATTCACCACGATTACGCTGCTGCTGTTCCTCGGGTTCCTTCCCGACATCATGAACATCACGGCGCCGGCGATCAAGAGCTCCTTCGCTTACATCTCCACGATCCAGCACATGCAGGATTTTTCCAAGGGGATCATCGATTCCCGTCCCATCATCTGGTACGGGTCGATGACGATTTTTGTCGGCTTCCTCACCTTGCAGGTCTTTCAGGGCCGCAAGTGGGATGAAGGCAACGGCGTGTTTGCGATTGTGCTCGTGGTCCTCGGCATCGTGGCCAGTTTCGCCTCGTTTTACGCCATCCAGCATTGGACGACCTCCGCGAAGCTCGGGATTCCGACCGCAGTCGCCGTGGGAGCGTTGTTCATCGGCCTGGGCTATCGGCTCCTCCTTGGAATCAAGGGCAATCGACTGCAAATCGGCCTGAACACGCTTCTCCAGATCGTGATCGTCGCCGCGATCATCCTCATGGTGAATTACCTCGGCTACCGGCATTTCAAGCGCTGGGATTTCTCCCGCAATCAGAAGTATGCGCTGACCTCACAGACCAAGAGCCTGCTCAAAAGCCTGAAACAGCCTGTGAAAGCCGTGGTCTTTTTCTCCAATGCCGCCGAGATCCAGCCCGATGTCATCTCGCTGCTGCGCGAGTATGAGTACGCCTCGGATAAGAAATTCCAAATGGAGATCGTCGATCCCTACCGCAGCTTCACGCGCGCCCAGGAATTGCAGACGAAGTACAAATTCGGCGCCAACGAGAATATCGTTATCCTCGATTTCAACGGCAAGAGCAAGTTCGTGAACGCCACAGAGATGGCGGATTTCGAACAACCCGATCAGATGTCCATGATGATGGGCCAGACCCAGCCTAAGATTAAGGACTTCAAAGGCGAACAAGCCATCACCAGCGCGCTCTCCGAGATTACCGAGGGCAAGCCAAACAAGATCTATTGGGTTGGAGGCCACGGCGAGCCCGATATCAATAGTCCGGATCTCAAGGTCTTTACGGAAAGCCTCAAACGCCAGAATGTCCAGTGGGAGACCTTGAACCTTCTGAACACGTCCGCCATCCCGGATGACGCTCGAGCATTGATCGTTTGCGGGCCAAAGTACGACTTCTCGGCGCTCGAACTAAAACTCGTCACCCAATTCTGGGAAAAGAAAGGCCGCTTTTTCATCCTGCTGAATCCATATGCGCGGACTCCAAATCTCACGGGCTGGCTAGCCGCTTCGGGATTACTCGCGCAGGAGGATCACGTCATCGGGCTTGGCAATTTCCTGGGTGTGGATGAAAACGGCAATCCCAAGATTACGAAGGGCGTTATCAAGGAAGCTCAATTTGTGATCGTGGACAGCCACACGAAGATCACGAAGGATATTGAAGGCGCCAGCAAGCGCCTGTTTGGCACGACGGAGTCGCTCGCCATTGATCAAGCAAGGGAAATCGCCGCCAAAACGCGGATCATTCCCCTGCTTCAATCGGTGCCGGGTTTCTGGGGAGAAACCGACCTTGCCGGCGATGAAGCGCAGGCCACTTTCGATTCGAAAAAGGATCACGCGGGGCCTCTCAATCTCGCTGTCGCCGTGGAGAGAGGCGGCGTGGACGACAACCGCGTCAAGGTGGAGACCGCGCGCATGGTCGTGGCCGGCAACTCGGAATTGCTGGACGCTAACGCTTACCGGCTTTCTGAAGGCCTCAACGTCGACTTCACGATGAATGCCATCAATTGGCTGCTCGATCGGGAAGAGATGGCTGGCATTGCTCCGAAAGAAAAACAAACCGTCACCCTCAGCCTCGATGAAAAGCAGATGGGACATATCTTCCTCGGCGTCATGGTCCTCATTCCCGGAATCGTCGCGCTCCTCGGCTTGACCGTATGGTGGCGCCGCCGGGCTTGATCCCCGCCAGAAACAAGCAACCACAAGACTTAAGAAGACCGGTCAGATGAAATTCAAAAACACCCTCCTCCTTCTCGTCGTGGCGAGCGCGATCTTCGCGTTCATCTACTTCTGGGAAAACAAGCAGCCCACCACGGAAGAATCCGCCAAAAACGCCGGACGCGTGGTCCAGTTCGATCGCGACAAGATTTCCGCGATCACCGTTAAGAACACCGATACGCAGATCGATCTGCGCAAGGAGAAGAATGACTCCTGGGTGATGGACAAGCCCGTGAAGGATTACGCGGACACTCTCGCGGTCAGCCAGCTCTTCACCGCGGCGGAATCCCTCAAATCGAGCGATACCGTGGGCGACGCGAAGAACGGCGCGAGCCAGGAGCAGCTCAAGGAATTCGGCCTCGCCAGTTCGGAAACGCGGCTGACCTTCACCGGAGACGGCCAGCCGAAGGAAATCATCTTCGGCAAGGACGCCGCGGTGGAAGGAAAAAGTTATGCCAAGCTGGAAGGTTCGAACCTGGTCTATATCATCGGCAATGACCTGAAGAGTCAGATCACCAAGAAGGTGGATGAATTCCGCGACCACAAACTCACCGAGTTGGTCGCAACGAAGGCGGACAAAGTAACGTTCAAGACTTCGGCCGGCGAAATCGAACTCGAAAAAAAGAAAGACCGCCATTGGGAGCTCTCCAAGCCGTTGAAGGCCCGCGGCAACGACCAGAGAATCGGAGACATCGTCTCCCAAATCGCGAATGCCAAGGTCGAGTCCTTTGTCGCCGATTCATCAAACCTGGGATCTTTTGGGCTCCAGGAGCCGCGCGCCACGGTCACGATCCATGAGGAAGAGAACGATCAGCCTGCCGTGCTGCAGATCGGCAAGCCGCTGGAGAAGGACACGACGAAGATCTATGTGAAGCTCGCTTCCCGGGCCTCCGTGCTCGTCGCGCCGAAATCGCTCGACAACCTGGTGGCCACCAAGCCAAACGATTTGCGCGACCGCAACCTCGCCCGCATCGAGCCTGACATCGTCGATCGCATGACGATCGAAAGCCCGGGCAAGGAAAAGATCGTGCTGGCGCGCAAAGGCGAATCCTGGGTGCGCAAGGACGGCGATAAGGATGTGCCCGTGAACGTCGCGGCCGCCAAACGGCTGCTCAGCGAATTGCAAACGCAGCAGGTCACCGACTTCGTGGCGGACCTGGCCACCGAGCTTCCCAAATACGGACTCGATCAGCCGGCCGTCAAAATCACTCTCAGTTCCTACCTTTCGGAGAATACCCCCGAAGCCAAGGCCGGTGAAAGGCCCATCCTCAGCGTGCTTTTCGGGAAGACCGAGGGCCCCAATGTCTATGCGAAGCTGGACGATGAACCTTTCGTCGTTAGCGTCTCGAAAGGGATCCTCGACTATGCGATGACCGATCCGCTGCAATGGCAGGAGCTGTACATTTACAAAAACAAACCAGAAGACATCACCTCAGTGGAAGTGGCTCACGAAGGGCAGCCCACGTTGTCAGTCGAGCTCAACAAGGACAAAAAGTGGACTCTGGCCAAGGGAGAGGGAAAGCTGGACGAGATCAACGTGAAGAGCCTGGTAAACACCCTGTCCACACTTCACGCCGTCCGCTGGGCTGGCGCCATCACTCCGGAATTTGGCCTCGACAAGCCGAGGCTGACCGTAAGCTTCAAGACAAGTAAGGACACCACCGGCAAACTCTTGATCGGAGCCAAAACGCCCGATGAATTGGAATTCGCCTCCGCGGAAGGACTCACCGGAGCCTTCGCCTTGAGCCATCCGGATGTCAGCGCCCTGGATCTGCCGCTGATCGAGAAGCCGCCCGGGACGCCAGGATTCGCGCCGGCCCGTGACACGCCGAAGCCCACGCCACCGGCGCCCGCCCCAGCGCCACCAGCGCCTGCTCCTGCAACACCTGCGCCCACCCCGACAGCGCCAGCGCCTGCTCCTGCGACACCAGCGCCCGCTCCCGCGACACCGGCGCCCGCTCCCGCGACACCAGCGCCCGCTCCCGCGACACCAGCGCCCGCTCCCGCGACACCAGCGCCCGCTCCCGCGACACCAGCGCCCGCTCCCGCGACACCAGCGCCCGCTCCCGCGACACCAGCGCCCGCTCCCGCGACACCGGCGCCGGCGCCCAGCACACCAGTGCCTGCGGCGCCAGTTCCCGCCCCAACCTCCACCCCTGCCCCGCCCGCCGCAGCTCCGGTTCCCAGCGCCCCGGCGCCTGCCGCTCCGCAGGCTGATGCTCCGGCGCCCGTTCCGCCGCCTCCCGCCAGTCCGGCGCCGGCGGCAGAACAATCACCGGCCAAGTAGCGCACGACTCAAAGATGGCTCGTGGGGACACTGCCGAGAAAAAGGCGGTCTCGCCCCTTGGATTCGATCCGCAATGGAGCAAACAATGCGGCCATCGATCAACCGCAACGTTCCTCCTTTTGAGCGGTGGAGCGAAGACGCCGCCCGTTCGAGCATCCCTAAAAAAGCCCCGCGACAAACGACGCCATCCGCTTCACGCTGGGCTCCAGCCTCTTGAACTCCCGGAGGATTCCAGCAGCATGGAAACGCCATGTCGCCGGCTTCCTCGCCGTGCAAGCGAGGTGAAGCATGATGAATTTGGCGGGTGTGCTCATCGCGTTTATCTCCGATGCCGTTCCATTGCATAACCCATGCCAGTTTTCACCGCACCTCCGCTGAGGCCCCCCGCAGTGTGTGAGTAAAGGCGGCGCAGAGTTGGAGGGAATTTTGGATGCGCGAGAAGGCTCGTTCTCGTCCGGAGCGATTCCAGATCGAGGACGAAGACGGCGTACGAGGCCGATTTCCACAGGCCACCCGCCAGTTGGTTTCCTTGCGCCTTTTTTAGCCACACCCCTCGGCAAAAAAATCAGGAGGACGGGGTTGCGCGCGGCCGAAGGATGCGATCATCGATCAGCCAACCGCAATTCCCGCCCTCCTGACCACCAATCAACAACAACTTGCTTAGTGCACGCTTGGGGAACTCCGGTCGCCGTAGCGGAAGGGGTCCGTGCTAAGGGCGAGCATGACTCGCTCCGCGGCATTCTTGAAATCAAACGGTTCCGCGTATCCCAGGCCGGGCGCGTAGATCGAGCCGTGCGGGCCCTGGAGATTGCTGCCGCCCGCCACGTCAAATTCGTAAATCACGTCCCCGCTCGCTCTGCCCTTGCTCGCGTCCTTGGAATCGACCCATCCGTAATTATGATCCAGGTCCCTGACCCGCACGTGGATGAGCACATACGAGCGCCCCTGCCCAAAGGGAACGGGAATCGCGCGCAATGCCGGACTGCCGGCATGCACCCATTCCAGGTTGCTCTCCACCAGCCACCCGGTGTGCGGTGTTTCGTCATCCGCCAGCACCCGCGCTGGGGCCATCTCCTCCATCTGCTGCTTCAAAGCCTCTGAAAACGCCGCCGGCGCGAGGGAGCGGCGGATCGCCTTCTCCGCATTGCTGCCATAGGGGCGCTCGACCGTATTCTCGTGGCGGCCCTTGTAGACCGCGTCATCCGCGATCGCGGAGCGGATGTAGATTGCGCGCGGCTTGGTGGCGCCTGTGGCGACGTCAACGTGGACGACTTTGACACCGGCGCACCCGGTGAGCGCGCACACGGCGCTAAGGACGAGGAGGGTTTGTTTCATAGGTTGGGAAATAGCTTCTCTTCCGGAATGCAATTTTCATGCCGCGCTTGCGGTTTTCGGTCGGGAACAAATCATCGTGCGCCGCCACGGCCCAGTTTGAATCCACCCGGCGGCTCACGTCCCCGGCAGCGAGATGCCCCGCACTTTCTTATAGAGCGAGACGGCATAGCTGTCCGTCATGCCAGCAACGAAATCGAGCATTTTCATGAGCCGCAGCGCCGGCGCCTCGTCGGGCTGGCCGCCCGGCCCGAGAAACTGGCCCGGCACGAGCCGGAGCAGCTTCTTACTTCGCATGGAAGCCCTGCCGGCCAGGCGCGAGACATCCTCCAGCGCGCCGAAAAACACGTCCAACAACCCTCCCAAAACTTCATAACCGGCGACCTCGATTTCCACGCCGCGCAGGGTGGAATAGATCGTCTGTTTGCTCTCTTCCTTGATCGCGCGCAGAGCGGTCCCACAGGGGATCAGATCGAGCAATTCCTGGTCAAATTCGCCGCGCAAAATCGATTCCTCGCTTTGCAAAAAAGCTTCCGCGGTTTGTTCGATGGCCGCTCCAATGGCCTTGGCTCGCAGAAATGCGATGCGTTCCTTTTCGTCCCGCATGCGCGCCGCCCGATCGCGATCCTTGGGATCGCCGCTCACTTCGAGGAACGCCTCGAAGACCTTCGCATAGTCCAGGTGCTTGAGCCGAAATCCGTCCTCGAAATCCACCAGACGGTAGCAAATATCATCCGCCGCCTCGACGAGAAACGCCAGTGGATGCCGATGCCAGCAGGCGCCGATGCCACCGCGCGCCAGCATGCCGGTCTTCCCGGCGACTTCCGCAAAACATTCCCGTTCGCTCTGGAAGAAGCCGAATTTCTTGAGGCTGACCCCGCTCCCGACATCCGCGGGGAGCAGACTTTCCCGCGGATATTTGGAAAACGCGGCCAGCGTCGCGCACGTCAGCCGCAGCCCCGGATTATCCGGCATCTGAAGGCGCACGATCACCCGGAAACCTTGCGCGTTCCCCTCGAATTTCTCCACGTCGGCGCGCTCCAGGGCGGTCAGTTCCGGCTTGATTCTGCCGGTGGCATGCGAGTGCGAAAACCAATGCTGAATGGCATCCTCTCCCGAGTGGCCGAAGGGAGGATTCCCCAGATCGTGCGCCAGAGCCGCCGCCGATACGATGGCCCCGAAATCGCTCGCATGATACTCCGGCGCGAGCCCGTGCCTTTTGACAATCTCCGCGCCCACGCGCGCCCCAAGGGACCGGCCCACGCTGGCCACTTCCAGGCTGTGGGTCAGCCGCGTGCGAACGAAATCATTGTCCGCGAGCGGAAACACCTGCGTCTTGTCCTGGAGGCGGCGGAACGCGCTGCAAAAGATGATGCGGTCCGAATCGATCGTGTAGGGAGGACGCGCCGGGTCGGGCGCGCCCGCCGTCCTCGCGCCCAGACGATCCGCGCAGAGCAGTTGCCGCCATTCCATTGTCTTGTTCTCGTTCATGGACGTTGAACCCCCGAGCGCTGGACAAAGAACTGAAGCGCCGTCTCCCCCAAAAGCAACGCCACAGCCGCGAGGATGAACCAGTGAAAAACCGGCTTCCCCTGGATCAGATCTTCAAAATCCTCGTGGCCCTGCACGAAATAGCCATTGATCCCGTTTTCCCCGAGCCGCTCGGGAAGCAATGCGCGGTCGATGGAACGGAGATCGCTTTCCTCGGGAGGAGGGTTCACCGCATAGGAATGGAGCATCCGGCTTTCGCGCACGGTGTAAAATCCCAGTTCCTCCGGAACGAACGAAAGGCCGGCGCGCTCACCCATCGTCTCCACTCTGGCATCCGCGGGCTCTCCCGAGGGCTTCCGCAGTCCCCCGCCCTGCAGGTCCCGTTTCCAGATCTCGTCATTGACCGCCTCGCCGATGATCGACGACGAAGCCAGCGCTTCTTCGTTCGCCAGGTTCTTCACGATCTCCTGCATCCACGCGGGGAAAATGCGCTGACGGGCGAGATTGCTGGAGAATTCGCTGACCGAGAAGTTCATGAGGAGAAGCGTGCCGAGCCCATGGTTGAGCGAGGCCATGGCCGGTGTGTCATCGGCATAAGTCAAAAGAACGTTGCCGCTCCCCGTGCCCGCGGCATCGTAGAGATCATAGAACTCGAGCAATGCCAGGTTCTGCCGGAGTTCTCCTCGAAACAGGCGCAGATAGCGGGATTTGAAATCGCCCCGGATGATCTGCTGCGCGCCGGCGCCGATATTCTTCGCCACCCGGCGCGCCCCGAGTCTCAGCGGCATGCGCGAAGTGCCCATCCCCCGCTCGATGGCCGCGAGGTTCGCCGGATCGTTCGCGCCATCCAGGAAATAGACGACGCCCCCGCCGTGAAACATGAAATCAGCCACCAACTTGCCGGCGTCGTCGGACAGCGGGCCGGTTCTCGTGAAGAATACCTTCCTCACCAATGCGAGTCGGGCGTTCGTCAATTCCGCGGTCCGGAGGTGCTCCGGGCGCAGCGAACCGGCCTGGCCTTCATAGGGGTTCAGCGCGGTCTCGAGAAAATGCACGGCGTCGCGCTCCGGCTCCGGAGTATCGGAGACGACCAGAATTCCCTCCTTTTCCAGGACGGGAATCGTGAGAAAGAAGTGATCGTCCTCGGGAAGATCATCGGGCGGCAAACTGATCTCGCACTGATGCAGCCCCGGCCCGCCCGGAGGGACGGGCAGCGTGATTTTCGCCGTGCTCCACGGCGGCGCCGTCACCTCCTTTTCAAAGCTCGTCCTGCCGTCGAGCACCACCTTCACCGACTCGTCCAAAGGCTGCTCGCGGAAATTGCCGACCTCGATTTCGAGCGTGACGGTGTCGCCCGCGATCACCTGGGCCTGGCTGACCGTGGCGCCGAGGATGGCGTGGTTGCCCCGGTTCGGCGGCGCGCAATCGACAAAGAAAGTGCGGCTCTGCGGCGGGAGCGCGGTGAAGTCCACGTTCGCCCAACTTCGGCGCTGAAAGTCCGAGAGATAGTAGATCTCCGGGCGGCGTCCATCTTTCAACAATCGGGCCGCGAGGATATTGGCCTGGCTGAAATCCGCGCGGCCCAGGCCGGGGGCGATCCCCATCACGAAATGCCTGGCCTCATCGAGCCGGGGCGAAAGCTCGAAGAAGCAGGCCTTCGGCGTCTGCCCGGCCACGATGACGTTCACCAAATCCTCCGCTTTGAGGGTCGCGAGAATCTTGTCCGCTTCGTTCTCCGCGCGCCGCCGGCTGTTCATGCCGCCGGCTCGATACTCCATGCTCAGCGAATGATCGATGATCAGCACCACGGCGCGCCCTCCGCGCGGCGCTTTGGAGGAGCCGAATCGCGGGAGGAGAGGCTTGAGAAAAGCCAGGAGCAGCAGAACGAGCAGCAGGGTGCGCACGAGCAGGAGGAGCAGATGCCGCCAGCGAAAAATCCGCGACCGCTGGGCGATCGTCTCGCGCAAACGCTTGATCGACGAGAATTCGAACAGGCGCGGATAGCGCAGGTTCAACAGGTGAATGACCAGCGGAATGCCTGCGACCAGAACGAGGCCCGGAAGAAGCGCGAGATTCGGGAAGGTCATGCGCGTTTATCTCGTGCGCGGGGTGTTTGCGCGGAAGCCAAGATAGGCCTCGATCGCCTCGATGTAGGGCCTCCGGGTGTCGATCAGCCGATGCTCGATTTGCCGGAGGTCCGCCTCCCGGGCGAGATCCTCGATGGACTGCTGCATCCGCTCACGATAGGCGCCGCGGATTTCCTCCAGATCCACCTGCACGGTTTCCGCCGTCTCCAGGTCCACGAATTTTGCGGCGCTCATGTCGGGGAGCGTCAGTTCATCGGGATCGACGACCTGGAGAAGGAGGATATCGAACTTGCGATGGATGAACTGGCCGAGCGCATCCAGCAGGGAAGCCGTGTCGTCGAGGAAATCCGAGAGCACCACGATCCGCCCCCGCTTCTTGAACAGCGCATGGCACTCCCGCAAGGCGCCGGCGATGCCCGTGGTGCGGGCGGGGCGCACGCTCTCCAGTTCCGTCACGATCTGATGCAAATGCCGCCGCGTGCCGCCGGGCGCCAGATATTGCGAAACCGTCTGCGCGAATAGAACGAGCGCAGCCTTGTCGCCCTGCGCCAGCATCAGGTAGGCCAGCGCCGCGGCCACCCTCGCCGCCATGGTGAACTTCGAGGATCGTCCCCCGCCCGCGTAGCGCATCGAGCCGCTGGTATCGAGCATGAGATACACCGTCATATCCGTCTCTTCCTCGAACTGCCGCAGATAAAGCCGGCGCGTGCGGCCATACACGCGCCAATCCAGCCGCGCGACGTCGTCGCCGGGCGCATACTCCTTGTAGTCCGCAAACTCCGCGGCGGAGCCGCGATAGGGCGACGGATGTTTTCCCGAGAAGTATCCCTCCACCACAGCTCGCGCAAAGACGAGCAGGTTCTCGAAACGCTCCAGCTCCGCGATATTGAGGAGCAGCGGCGGCGGTGGCGCCGCCTTCCGGCGCAACTGCAGCAAGCTGGCCACGGCGGCGCTCGTGGCGGACGGCTTGGGAAGCGGCGGAGGAGGCACGAGGCGTGATGGAAAATGGAAAATGGCAGATGGAAAAGGCCCGGAAGGCGGCGGCGGCTAGTAACTCTTTTCCTTCACCTGTTTGAGCAGTTCGGCGACGATATCGCGCGATTTCCGGCCGGCGCCGGTGGCGCGGTAGTTGGTGATGACCCGGTGCTGCAGCACCGGCAGCGCGACTTCGCGAACGTCCTCCGTCTCCGGAGCCAGCTTGCCCGCGAGGAGCGCGAGCGCCTTCGCCCCCAGGATCAGATACTGCGACGCGCGCGGTCCGGCGCCCCACTCCACGAAATCACGGGTGACCTGCGGCGCGCCCGGATTCGCGGGGCGTGTGGCGGAGGCCAGCCGCACCGCGTAATCGAGCACGTGATCGCCCACCGGCGCGGCCAGCACCAGACGCTGCGCGGCCAGAATCTCCTCGAGAGACGCCACGGACGTCAGCGCCTGCGCGCCGCGGAGCGTGGTGCGGCGGACGATTTCCACCTCTTCCTCGTGCGCCGGGTAATCCATATTCAGCGAAAACATAAAGCGATCCAATTGCGCCTCCGGGAGCGGATACGTGCCCTCCTGCTCGATCGGATTCTGCGTGGCCACCACGAGGAATGGATCGGGAAGCGGCCGCGACTTCCCGCCCACGGTGACTTTGTGCTCCTGCATCGCCTCGAGCAGCGCGGATTGTGTCTTGGGCGGTGTGCGGTTGATTTCGTCGGCGAGCAGAAGATTCGCGAAGACCGGTCCCGCGAAGTATTCGAACTCCAATTTGCGGTCGCGTTCCTGGAGCAGCTCCGAGCCCACGATGTCGCTCGGCATGAGATCGGGCGTGAACTGGATGCGATTGAAACTCAGCGTCAGCGTCTCCGCGAGGCTGCGCACGAGAAGCGTCTTCGCGAGCCCGGGGACGCCAATGAGCAGGCAGTGTCCGCGCGAAAAGAGGCTGGCGAGCAGCAGCCGGATGATCGTTTCCTGCCCCACCATCACCTTGCTCAATTCCGAAAAGATCCGCGTGGACACATCTCTCACAGCCTGCGGGGAAAGTTCGGTCATAGATAATGGGAGTTGGTGATTGCGGACGGTATCTGAGGGTTTGGGCGTTGCCAATCGTGGATCGCACGAGGCGTGATGGAAAATGGAAGATGGAATATGGAAAAGGTCCGGATAGTCCTCTTCGACGTCATGCGGCGATTTTTGGCCGGTGGTCCGTGGCGAGATCGGGCGAATGCACTACGCGACAGCGCCCTTGAACTGTCGCGGCAGCGCCAACTGCATAGCGGCAGGAGCCGCAATCCGACCGATCTTTGCTGAATCTCGAAGCGGGCCGTTGCGGCGGCACTCCCAATCCAAGTGATCCAAGTGTTTTTGTCGGTTTTGACGGTCGAGGACTTGGCGGCGGGTGAAGGAGATGGGATGACAAGGTGAATGGGTGAAAGGGGTGAATGGGTGAATGGGTGACAAGGTGAGACAAATTTGCACGCCGGCGGATGCGGGAGCGTGGATCAAACCGAATCCAAGCGATCAAAGCGATTTTGGCGGTTTTGACGGTCGAGGGCTTGGCGGTGGGTCCAACTGGTTCAAGCCCAATCCAAGTGATCAAAGTGATTTCGTCGGTTTTGACGGCCGGGGGCTTGGTGTTGAGTCCAACCGGATCAAGCCCAATCCAAGCGATCAAAGTGATTTTGCCGGGTTTGATGGCCGCGGTCTTCGCGGTGAGCCGAGGCTCCGTCATGAGGCGCGCCGTGGCAATTCGCGCGCGCCGCGGGGAAGGAATATTCCCCGTTTCAGCGAATTGTTTTCGGCGGAGCGGCTCTGCATTCTTTTGCTTCACGAGTGCGGGCCATGCCGGAACGGTTTTGGTTGTCCAGCACGAAATTCGGCAAATGACTAAAAAAGTCGCCTCCGCCGCTCCATCCCAGAACGACGGCTTCGCTCCCAAAGGCGCTTTGGTCCCTTGGGGCAAATTCTGTTTTCTCGATCTGAACCGCAAACACGATGCCGGGGACACCGGTTCCGAGTTCGACGTTTGGCAAAAGGGGTCCGAATGGCGCCGAATTCGCTTCTTGATGAGCGGTTCGCAGCCTATCGCAACGATCCAACGCAGGCGTCCACTTGGGAGGATGTCAAACGCCGCTTTGCTGCCCGCCGCGGCTGATGCGGGTCGAACTTGCTTCATGGCCCAGCGCGGGGCGCAACCAAAGGCATTTGAAAACGCAGAGGCCGCAGAATGCACTTCGCGGCAGCGACCACGACGACGTGAAATGCACCGCGCGAATGCGCACACCCCAAGGTCCAGTCCCCTCGGTAGCGCCTCCATATCCCGACATCTTTCCGCAGAAGATCTGGTCGCGGAACTCCGTGCAACAGAGGAGTGGAGATATGGAGAGCGAGAAATCAATATTCGCATGGCGCGTGAGGACGGGTGAACGTGTTTTCTCGTAATTCTATGAACTCTTCTTCGAAATTCGTTCCCCGCGTTGCTGTCGTAGCCGGGGTGGGCTCCGGCCTTGGAGCCTCTCTGGCGCGCCGTTTCGCCCAAGAGGGCTGCCGCGTCGCGTTGTTGGCCCGCTCAGCCGATTACCTCGACCAACTCGCCGCCGAGATCAACACCGCCCGTGGGCCTGGAACGGCACTGGCTCTTCCGTGCGACCTGGCAAGTCCTGAGCAGATCGTCGCCACGTTCGGGAGAATACGGGCGGAACTCGGCCCCACGGATTTGCTGGTCAACAATGCCAGTGGCGGCGGTGGCCCAAGGGGCGCGGGCCTTCTTCAATTGGAGCCGATCGATTTTGAGCGTGCCTGGCGGATCGGTGTTTATGGAGCACTGCTCTGCTCGCGTGAAGCGGCTCGTGATATGCTCATGGCCGGCCGTAACGGCGGCGCAATTTTCTTCACGGGAGCGACCTCTTCGGTGCGCGGGGCAGGGATCGCATTTTCCAGCGCCAAGTTTGCCTCGCGTGGCCTCGCCCAAGCGCTGGCCCGTGAACTCTGGCCGCGCGGCGTCCATGTCGCTCACGTCATTGTCGACGGCATGATTGCAGATCCGACAGATGGTCCGGCCGACGGACAGGAACCGTTGATGGACCCCGAGTCGATCGCGTCCACTTATTGGCAGCTTGCCCTCCAGGAGCGGAGCGCCTGGACGCTTGAACTCGACCTTCGACCCGATCGAGAAAAGTTCTTCGAGTAGAGTAACTTCGTCGAAATGATACCGGCGGCCTATTGTTCGCCTCCCGGCACAGCGGGCTTCGCCGCGGTCATTCCTCGCTGAACGAGGACCAGGGCCGTCACCATACCGAGTGCGAAGATGGTAAAGACCACCCGGAGGCTCAGCCCCCGATCGGGGATCGTGTCGAGCAGGAGACCCATGAGCGCTACGCTGCAACCTTCACGCATCCGGCATCAATGTTCTGGCGCCGCATTTCCACGCCGTGACAGGAGCACCAGGTCGGCCGCTTCCTCGGCATCCCTGAGAAGCGTCTTGCGCGGCGCGCCTAACTGCGCACGCATGGTCAGGCCACGAGCAAAATCAATGAGCTGGATTGCGCGGACGGCCACAGGAAAGTCGGACGGGATTTCTCCAGCGGCGATCCCGTCCCGGAAACGACCTTCCACCAGCGCCACGGCGGCAGCGGCAGCGTTCTGCAGGAACTGCCGGACCTCAGCGTCGTTCACAATTGGCGCGACGCACACGAGAAGACAGCCTGGGGCAGAACCTTTCTCGGTCGCACTTTCTACGGCTTGCCTCAGGAAGCCGGCGAGCGAGTCGCGAAGAGACCCCGGCGAGAGGAGTGCCTTCGCAGCGAGAGCGCCCTTCCTCTCTGCATACGCCCTAAGGGCGCGCATGAATATCGTCCGCTTGTCCCCGAAGACGGCATACAGGCTCGGCCGTCCCACACCCATCCCGGCGACGAGATCGTCGATCGTCACTCCGTCGTAGCCCTTCGACCGGAACACCTGGGTCGCCTTTTCCAGCGCCCATCCCTCATCGAAGGTGCGCGGTCGTCCACGGGGCCTGGCGGCTTTTTGAATCATTTAGTTCGCAACTCTTTGACCATGACTATTGCGCCAGTATATAACCAAATAGTTCAAAATTAGCAAGCGGAGCCTTGCGACTCGACCTTCAACATTCACCAAAGAGAGACCCATGGAACATTCAATCGCACTCGTCACCGGCGCCACCTCCGGGCTCGGTTATGCGGCAGCCCTCACACTTGCCGGAGAGGGCTGGCGCGAGATCATCGTCACTGGCCGCAGCCTGGCCCGGGTCCAGGAAACGGCCGCTCAGCTCGCGGCGGAGACCAAAAGACAGGTCTTCACGCCGCTGGAGCTGGAGCTGGACACCCCGTCCAGCGTCCAGTCCGCCCTCGCCGAACTCGCCAAGCGAGGTCGGCCGATCGATTTCCTACTGCTCAATGCAGGGTTGGTCCCAGGTAAGAAGCGCGTGATCACTGCGGCGGGCGTCGAGGCTTCTCAGGCCCCGCTGATCGGCCATCATCAACTGACTGCCGGGTTGCTTCGCGCCAACCTCCTTAGCCCCAACGCGCGGATTGTTATCGCCGGCGCGGAGCCTGCCCGCGGTGGCGTACCCATGTTCAAGTACACCGACGTGCCAGCCTTCGCGGCCAAATACTACCGGGGCGACCAAACCGCGGCTGTTCAAGCCCTGCTGCGCAACGGGCCGAACGTGAAGTACGTGCCCAACAATGCGTATGCCGACGCGAAGCTCATTATCGCTTGGTGGGTCGCGGCGCTGGCCCGCCGGCTGCCCGCCGGCATGGCCGTGTACGCCGTATCGCCCGGTGGGGCGACCGACACCAAGGTGGTGCGAAACGCTGGCCCGTTGTTGAAGTATCTGTTTATCCCAATCGTGAACCGCTTCCTCGCGTTCGACGCGACCTTCACGACCGGCGCCGAGATTCCGGTCGATGGCGGTTGATCGCAACTGTGAAGGCAGTACGCGAAATGCATCGAACTTTAATCTGAAACACGAGGTAAGAATAGGAGATTTCAAGCGTCTCTTTGCGGAGCGAGCGACGCCTTCAGTGAGGTAATTCCGTTTTCGGCGAGTACGGTCCGTAGGGCAGAGTCGTCTTGATGCTCGAAGATATTACTCAAGCTGAAATTGCCTCCTCTGGCGCTTAGAGCTGACTGCCCTTGAGGAGTTTCATGCAACCAGGTGCATACAGCATCAGTGAGAAGGCTGTGGGCCACCGGTTGAGTGACCTTGTCGCTAATTTCGATCGTAATATTGGCTACGGTCAGAACTCCTTCGTTCTCGGATCTGGTCAGAACAAACTTGTGGCAGTTGCTGACCGCAATGGGCGAATGAGCTTCGGAGACGTCTTTGGATTTCATTGGCAAGAGTGTTGGAATTTCGAGTTTCGGACCTGCGATCTAGTTGCGAAATTAAATAGCAGGATCGAGGACACTTCCCATTGTACCGCGGGTCGCCCGCAAAACCAAATGACAGTCTCAAAGCAATTGTTTCTTTAGGCGCCGCCGGGCAACGGTGGTGGAAGGGCTCCGACGTACGCCACCCTCGCGAAGCACTTCACGTCTGCGGCCTTTTGCCAGCCATCCAATCCCTCTCTCCAGACCAGGCAGTTGCCTAGAAGGCGACACTCCAGGAAGAGCTTTTTTATCGTGGCGAAAGTGACCGGGCCGCCCGGACGATAGCCGGGGGTGCAGAAATGCCACATTGCACGGGTGTTGAGGTACCCAACTTCAGCAGAAGCACAGGTGTG
>Ga0302319_10007773_pt1 | contig 21034 bp, 19 predicted proteins | sample Bog_T0_2_FD_203319 | JGI IMG/M metagenome (GOLD analysis project Ga0302319, IMG submission 203319) | Peat permafrost microbial communities from Stordalen Mire near Abisko, Sweden - Bog_T0_2 | ecosystem: Environmental > Terrestrial > Soil > Wetlands > Peat | place: Sweden: Abisko, Stordalen Mire... | reverse complement strand
TGAAGGTGGTGGTCAAGGGGGCGGATGAAACAGACTACCAGAACATGGTCTCCGTCCTGGACGTCCTCCAGCAGCTCGACATCACCAAGGTCGGCCTCGCCACCCAGTAGGGAAATTTCTCAAAGCCGGGCGTTATTTGGAAAATCAATTTGCCTGAAACGCCTGACGAAACTGAATTCAACTCTCGATGATATCCAACTCGATGGGGTCAACTTCGACATGCCTTTTCCGCAGCCATTTCACAGCGGCTTCGATGATCTTCCGCTCGCCGGTGAGTTCCAGCGCGATGAGGCCAACCTTGTCGGTGATGCTCGCGCTGCGGATGTCGAAAATGAGGTCGAATTTTTTGCTCAACTCCCAGATCAGCGGCCGCTTGGCACGATCCGCCGGAAAAGTAAGCCAGTAGCGTTGCGATTTTTTGGCCATATTGGATTCAAGTCAGGATGGATTCGATGGGCAGATTGGGATTGAGGCCGTGTTCCTTCAACCACACTGGGTTGAAAAGCTTGGACTGATATTTTAAACCCGAGTCGCACAGGAGGGTCACAATCGTCTGACCCGGCCCGTGCTCCCGGGCGAAGCGCACCGCGCCCGCGAGGTTGATGCCGGAAGAAAGTCCGAGGAACAAACCTTCCTCGCGCAAGAGTTGATAAACGATGGTCAGCGCCGGTTGATCTGCGATGCGATAGGCGTGGTCAATGACAATGCCTTCGAGATTTTTGGTCACGCGCGACTGGCCGATGCCTTCGGCGAAGGAATCACCGTCCTTCGTGTTGGTGTTGCCATTCGTGAACCACGACCACATGGCCGCGCCGTAAGGATCGGCGCAAACGGCGGCGATCTTTGAATTTTGCTCCTTCAAATACCGCGCCGTGCCGGCCAGCGTGCCGCCGGTGCCGACGGCTGAAACAAACGCGCTGATATCACCTTGCGTTTGCGCCCAGATTTCCGGGCCGGTGGTGTGATAATGCGCCAGCCGGTTGGCGGTGTTGTCGAACTGGTCCGCCCAGAACCAGCCCTTTTCCTCTGCCAGCCGTTGGGCGACCCGGTTGTAATTGCCGGGATCGCTGTAAGGTTTTTCCAGCACGGTAATGACCTCCGCACCGAGTAGGCGGAGCAGGCTGATTTTTTCCGGAGACTGCGTTTCAGGAATGACAATAATAGTGTGATAACCTTTCGCGTGGCCTATGACCGTGAGGCCGATACCGGTGTTGCCCGCCGTGCCCTCCACGATGGTCGTCCCGGGCTTCAAAAGTCCTTTCGCCTCGGCGTCGGTAATGATGCCGAGCGCCGCGCGGTCTTTCACCGAGCCGCCGGGGTTCATGAATTCCGCCTTGCCCAGAATTTCGCAGCCGGTCAGTTCGGAGAGGCGGCGCAGCCGGATCAGCGGCGTGTTGCCGACATGTTTTTCAATTCCGTAATAACGCGAGGTGCTCACAGTGAATATGCTTTCTGTTCACGCGAACCTCCGGTGTTCCGGTCAGTCGGCCGTTTGATTTTGTTTTGGCGTTCAGCGGGCGCCGGTTTGAACCGTTCCCGTAAATTTATTTCGCGGCCGGCTTGAACCGCAAGGATGATTCCAGGCTTTCGTGCAGCAAGCGCACCGCCGCCACCAGCGCGGCCACGTCAGCCGGCGTGCCGTTGAATTCATCCGTCGGATTCACCCCGGCGGCGGCGCGGGTGCCGGCGGCGATGACGGCCGTCAGCGCCGCGTCCATCAGACCGGCTTCGATGAAATGTTTTTGGAACAGCGCAAACGTCTTCTGCACCTCGCTTTTGGGCTGCGCTCGTTGGACGACCAGCAGTGCCCGCGCGGCCGCAAGCGCGGCGGCGTAGAGCCGTCCGGCCTCCTGCGACTCGCGCGCGTTGGCGAGATCCACCTCAATCAAATCAAACACCCCCGCGCTGCATTCCCCCTGACCGCGACCGGCCAGCGAGAACAATTCGTTGGCGTCCCAGTCTTGATAAAATTCCCGCCGGCTGGCGATGGGCGGAACCTCCTGATGCCGCGCCAGAATTTCCCCGGCAATTTTCTTCCCGTAGTTGTCCACGAACTGCTGGAAGTCGCCCGCGTCGGGAGAATTTTTCCAGGCCAGGAACAGGTCGCGGACAAATGCCGGGGCGTTTTTCGCCGGCACGGCGCCGACATTCGTGCCAAAGCGCGATTTGCCTTCTGCGAGCCGGCCACCGAGCTGCACCGCATAAAATGGAACAAGATTTCCCTCCACGCGGCGGGCCGCGCCGGAAAACCCAAGATTGCCAACCGGATGACGGCCACAGGAATTCGGGCAGCCACTGATGTGAATCGAGATATCACCGAGACTGTCGAGGTCCAGATCGCTCACGTTCAATTCCCGCCGCACGGCCTTGGCAAGTCCGCGCGAAAGGCAGATGCCGAAGCGGCAGGTGGAAGCCCCGGCGCACGCGACAAGATTGCGCAGCACGGGCGCTTCGGGATCGGCAAATCCAAGCGCGGCAAGTTGCTGATGCACCCGAGGCAATTCCGCCGCCGTGATCCAGCGCAAACCCGCGTTCTGCGATTGCGTCGCCCACAAAAAATTGTCGCCATACGCCGCCAAAAGGTCGGCGAGTGCGGTGGTCTTGCTGGCGGGCAGGTCACCCAGCGTCAGCGGAATCTGCACCAGGAAAAATCCCGGCTGCTTTTGGGGCGTAACATTGTGCGCGAACCAGCGGCTGAATTCGTCGGGACTGTTTTTCGCCGTGTTGGCGAGCTGTGGCAAAGGACGCAATTCCAACGGCGCAGGATTGCTGGAGCGCAACGGGGCCAATTCTTTTTCATACAATTCGCGGAACGCTGGCAGCCCGATTTTTTCGACGAGAAACCGCAACCGCGCGAGATGCTTGTTTTTGCGGTCACCGTGCTTGTCGAACACGCATTTGATGGCTTCGGCCACGACCAATGCGTCCTATCCTGGAATAATTTCATGCGCAAACCGGAGAGCCAGCTTTTGCCACCCATGCCGCCGGCGACGTAAACGGCGAATCCATCTACGCTATCCTGTTTGCGCGCGATAAAGCCGACATCGTGAACGGTTGCGCCGGAGCAATCCCTGCGGCACGCGGCGAAGGCGATCTTGTATTTGCGCGGCAACTGGAGCGAGAGCGGATCGGCGAGCAGACGTTCCGACGCGGCCACGGCATACGGCGCCACGTCGAAGACTTGATCGTGGCAAACATCGGAATCCCCGCAGGCCGTAATGTTGCGGACGGTGTTGCCGCCGCCTTTGGTGGCAGGCCGGCGTTGGCGAGCGAACGCAGCGCGAGGATGATTGCGTCCAGCGGCACCCGGTGAATTTGAAATTCCTGGCGCGTGGTGATGTGCAGCAGGCCGTTGCCGAACTGCAGGGAAACTTCGCCCAGTTGCCGCAGATGCGCCGGCGTCACCCCGCCGGCCGGACAACGAACCCGCAGCATGTAGGTGCCGTTCTCGCGCTGCTCATACACGCCCGCCGGAACGCGGACGATGCGGAACTGGCTTTCATTGATCGCGCCGAATTTGAATTGCGCCACCACATTTTGAAATTCATCCAGCTCGGTCTGGATGTGGGCGGAAACCCGGAACGACCAGGTGTTATTCTGATGTTTGCTCATATGCTTCCCGGGTTTCAATAATCATCGGCACGGGCGCGAACGCTTTTCCAGGCCCGGTCATGGGATACCTCCGGCTTCGCCCCGGCTGATCACAAAAATGGCCAGATCCGCAGTGAGATTCGCGTTGGCGAAGACTTCGACGCCATCCTCGGTGTTCAAGGCAATCCGGCGCTGAACAAAAATCCCTTTCTCGCGGCAGAAATCTTCAAAGTCCGCGATCGAAAGAAAGCGGATGTCCTCCGTGTCATACCATTTGTCCTTCAGCCAGCCATAGGTGCGCGGGGCGCGTCCCTCCTCGGCGAGAATGCGGCGCAGTTTGTGAAAGGCCAGGTTTGGAAAACTGACGATGCCGGTCGCGCCCACCCGAAGCATTTCGGGAATCACACTTTCAACGTCCTTCACCGCTGGCAACGTTTGGGAGAGCACGACGCAATCGAATTGCTTGTCGGCAAATGTGTGTAAACCCGCGTTTAAGTCGGCCTGGATGACATCAAGATTCCGCTGCAACGCGCCAAGAATTTTTTGCTCGTCCAGTTCAACGCCGACCAGGCGGCCGGGGCCTCGATGCTGGAGCCGCGCGAGCAGCCGGCCGGTGCCGCAGCCCAGATCCACTACGCTGGCGCCCGGCGGAATCAGTTCCACGATGCGGTCATAATCAAGGCGGCGTTCGTGAAAAATGCTCGTGCTTCCGGGCAGCTCTTCTTTCACGACCCCCGGGGCGTGCGGCGTGGGAGCCAGGTTGTGGATGAAGGCGCGGATCATTTCACCATAGTGGTCAAAATCGTCCGGCAGCAGAAAGGCGTCGTGGCCGCAGTCGCTTTGGATGTCGCAATAGCTCACGTCGGCATGGTTGTGGATCAACGCATTAACGATGGCGCGGGACTGGCCGGGCGGAAACAGCCAGTCGCTGGTAAAGCTCAACACGAGCCAACGGCAGCTGGCCGGATGCAAATTGGCCGCGAGTTGTTCCGGGGTTTCGCCCAGGTCGAACAGATCCATTGCCAGCGACAGCGTGAGATAACTGTTCGCGTCGAAGCGTTCCACAAACTTCATTCCTTGATGACCGAGATAGGAGCCGACGGAAAATGTTTTCTCGAACTCAATCGCCTCTTCGCGCGGATGCAGCCGGTCGCCCTCAAATTTCTGGCTCATGGCCGCCGGCGAAAGGTAGGTGATGTGGCCGATCATGCGCGCCAGTGCAAGGCCAACGGTTGGGCCATGCGGCTTGTCATAATATTGACCGCCATGATAGTGCGGATCGCGGCGAATGGCATTTCTTCCCACGACATCAAACGCCAGCGCCTGACTGGTCAGGCGCGGAGAACTCGCCAGCACCACCGCGCCGCGCAACCGGTCGGGATGCCGCGTGGCCCAGGTAAGCGTTTGGTGTCCGCCGACGGAACCGCCGATGACCGCGACGAGCTGGCCGATGCCAAGGTGATCCAGCAAACGGCGTTCAACTTCCACCATGTCGCCAATGGTGACCGTCGGGAAATCCGGCCCGTAAGATTTGCCGGAAGCCGGATTGAGGCTGCCCGGTCCGGTCGTGCCGCGACAGCCGCCGAGAAGATTCGGACAGATCACAAAAAAACGATTTGTATCCACCGGTTTGCCCGGGCCGACCAAAACTTCCCACCAGCCCGGTTCGTCGCCGTCATTGTGCCGGGCGACATGGGAATCGCCGCTGATGGCGTGACAGATCAGGATGGCATTGTCACCGGCTTCGTTTGGTTCGCCATAAGTTTCGTAAGCCACCGTCACGCCGGGCAAAGTGCCGCCGGATTCCAAGCGGAGCAACTGGCCGAACGTGACACTCTGCGCGTAACGCAACGGTTGCGCGGTGCGAACCGTGTCGCTGCTTTCAAAAATGTCTTTGGCCATTGAACTTGGTTTCCGAAACAACCTTCTTCGCACCGGCGATTTTTAGTCTCGCCGGTGCGCGGGGTTCGGAACTTATTTCTGCGAGGCTTGCAACGCCTGCGCGATGTCGGCCTGAATGTCGGCCACGTCTTCGAGGCCGATGGACAGCCGGATGTAATCGGCGGTCACGCCGGTTTCCTCCTGTTCGGCGGGCGTCAACTGCTGGTGCGTCGTCGAGGCCGGATGGATGACCAGTGATTTGGCGTCACCGATGTTCGCCAGATGCGAGAGCAGCTTTGCCGAATTGATGAATTTCTTGCCGGCTTCCAATCCGCCCTTGATGCCGAAGCCGACGATGCCGCCAAAACCGTGCTTGAGATACTTCGCAGCGATGGCGTGGTTCGGGTCATCCGGCAAGCCTGGATACGTCACCCAGTTCACCAGCGGCTGGCCCTTGAGAAATTTTGCTATCTCCAGCGCGTTGGCGGAATGTTGTTTCTGTCGCAGCGGCAGCGTTTCCAAACCCAGCAGAAACTGGTGCGCGTTGAACGGACTCAACGCCGCGCCGATGTCGCGCAGCAACGTCACGCGGATTTTTAGGATGAAAGCGACGTTGCCCAGGCCGGGCACATTGCTCAAAGCGTCCCAGTATTTCAAGCCGTGGTAGCTCGGATCGGGTTCGGTGAATTCGGGAAACTTGCCGTTGTTCCACTGGAACTTTCCGGCGTCCACAATCACGCCGCCGATGCTCGTGCCGTGACCGCCAATGTATTTTGTCGCTGAAGTGGCGAGGATGTCCGCGCCATAGTCAATCGGCTTCACCAGGCCAATGCCGACGGTGTTGTCCACGACGAGTGGGATTCCGTTTTCGTGCGCGATTTTGGAAATGACTTCGAAGTCCGGCACGTCCAACTTGGGATTGCCAACGGTCTCGACGTAAATGGCGCGGGTCTTCGGCGTGATGGCTTTGCGAAACGCCTCCGGGTCGCGCGAGTTCACAAACTTCACCGTGCGCCCCAGCTTCGGGAACGTGTAATGAAATAATTGATAAGTACCGCCATAAAGATTATTGCCCGCGACGATTTCATCGCCAAGCCGCGTGATGGCCAGCAACGAATAGGTGATGGCCGCTTGGCCGGACGCCACGCCGAGCGCGCCGGTACCACCTTCGATGGCCGCGACACGTTGCTCGAAAACGTCGGTCGTCGGATTCATCAGGCGCGTGTAGATGTTGCCGAATTCTTTCAGTGCAAAAAGATTGGCAGCGTGCTCGGTGTTTTTGAAAACATAGGAGGTCGTCTGGTAGATCGGCACCGCGCGTGACAGCGTGGTGGCATCGGGAGTTTGTCCGGCGTGCAGTGCCAGCGTGCTAAGGCCTTTGGTGGGTGTGCTCATAATTTTACTGTCTATATTTGAAGTGGTTTAATGGATTGAGAATTAACATGTCCGGGGTGAACCGCCGCGGCGGAAAAGCCGCGACAAAATTTGCTCGTTGTTTTATTTTGTTGGGCTGGAAGCCGGCCGTCAGTGTCAAGCGCGGTGCGTGCGGAGGAACCACGACCCACAAAAGCGGCACTGGGGCCGGGCCTCCAGCCTGAATTGTGCGGTTTAGAATTCCCATTTGGTGGTGACGCCCCAGACGCCGTTGGCCTCGTGGTTCAGCACGTTGCCAAAATGGCCGTAGCCGACCGCCAGCGTCAGGTGATTGTTGACAACATAGGCGGCGTCAATCGTCCACCAGTCGCCTTCCTTGCGCACCACGTCGCCAATCGCCGTATAGTCGCGCGGTTGTTGTTTGTATTCTGCCGCCAGCGCGAGGTTGTCCGTGACGAACACCACCACGTTGCCCTCAGCAACAAAGTTGTATTCGTCGGTGAAGCCGCCCAGGCCGTCCCAGACCGCTTCCGTGGCGCGTCCGCCGAGTTCGAGCAGCACCGGACGCGGCAGTTGCGTGAACAGCTTCGAGGCGTAGAGCGTGAAGTCCGTGCCGTCATGATTGGGAATGTGCGCCACGCTGGTCAGTGCGCCGCCGACCTCCTTGTTCACTTCGCTGATGCCGTCGTTGTATTTGTAATGCACCCCGACGGTCAGTGCCGGAATCCATTTCTGGTCGAATTCGCCTTCCTTCAAAATCTGATAACGCGCATTGAAGTTGTGCAATTGGACTTCCTGGGCGTGAGTGCCCAGCACATGCGGCAGGTCGCCCAGGTCAAGGTAGTCCCAACCATAGCCAAGTTCCAAACGCTTGAACGGCGATTCCGTGATGGTCAACACTTCAAGATTCTTATCGTAGCCGAGACTGACGTGGGCAAACCCCACGCTGGGCCGGCCCACCGGTTCGCCGTCCCGCGGCGGATTAACGATGTAGGCCGACAGCGTGGAGAAGATCCCGCCGTTGCCTTCAATCTGATGCAGCGGCAGCGGCGCGGGCTTTTCTGCCGCGACCTTTTGAGTGAGGGTGGGCGAATTGGTGCCGGCCAAGGTGCCGGCTTCATCAGCACTTAAACCCGTCGCCGGCCCCGCAGCAACCAGCAGCGCGATCAATGCGGGGGCGAGATGGGATGAAGTTTTTTTGTTTGTTCGGAGATTCAGTCTGTTTTTCATTCGTCAAGTTTTGTTTCATCAACAGCCCTCCAGTCGTCCGGTATGTGTTGTTTTCGTTGTTTGTTTTTTAATCCAGTAGTCTGGTGATTAGTTAAAATTTAAGTGGCACATTCAAGGCAGGCGCCTCCAGGCGGCATCGCCGCACCTCTCACCCGGCGCGGTATAACGGATTTTGTTTATTGATAATTTTATTTTCATATATACGATAATATAAGTCGTATATTATGGATGACAGAAAAAGGTGCTCACCATTTTTTGCCAAATGCTTTGCAAATATTGTCAATAATGAGGCGCTATCGTTTTGTTTTATGGCTGCTTATCTCCGCCAACTTTTTTCGATAAATGATAAAAAATGTTTGACAAACCAAAATGTATGGTAATAATAACGACATTATAAGTCGTATAATACGGCTTGAATTTGGGGCAATGGGTATTAAACCCTACGCCGGAGAAGCTGACCGGACAACTGGAGGTTTAAATGAAGACTGAACATTTAATATGTCCGTTGTGCAATATCCAGTTTCGAGCCGGCCCTTTTCTGTTTCAAGGGGTCTGAACCGGTTGCTGCTGTTTTGCCGGTTCGATTTCCGGCAAAAAACCTGGGCGCTCCCGGCTCCGGCAATCCTCCGCGATCACGGCTTGTCTTTCCCCGGCCGCCCGGTCGAACTGGCGTCCGCCATTTCCAAAAATCTTTCTGACTTTTCCGACCCTTCGTTGGGAGGTTACAAGCCCCCGAAGGCCGTCACCCGCCGGATTGGAATCCGGCACTCACTCCGCGGGCCTTTGGGAAAACCAAAAACCAAAAACTGAAAACCAATAATAAAATGAAACTGAATCATTACTCACTGGCCGCGATTGCAGCGGCCGCCCTCGGTTCGCTGTCGTCTTCGGCGTCGGCGGATGTCATCACGGACTGGAACCTCATCACGGTCACCGCCACCAAAGTTGCCCCGGCCTTGAACAGCAATCTGGCCACGCGCATTGATGCCATCGAAGCGACCGCGGTTTACGATGCGGTCAATTCCATCAAACAGTTCGGCACGCCCTATCATTATTACTCGCCCAACACCGGTTCCGCCCAGGCGGCGTCGGCCCAGGCGGCTCACGATGTGTTGGTGCATTATTTTCCAAGTCAACAGGCGGCCTTGGACGTTGATTTAACGAACAGCCTCAACAACATCACGGATGGCCCCATTGGCAACGGCCAGATTGTGGGTTCGGCGGCGGCGGTGGACATTATCGCCCTGCGCGCGAATGACGGCTCGGCTCCGAACGTGAGTTATACCAACACAGTAACGACACCCGGAGCGTATCAATTGACACCGAACAGCCCGACGGTCTCCAGTAACTTTACCTTTGCCGCCGGCATCAACGAACAATGGGGGACGGTCACGCCTTTTATTTTGACCAACGGCAGCCAGTTCCGTCCGCCGGGACCGCCGACGGCGGCCGGCAGCAACCGGACTTATGCTTCGGCGCTGAACCAGGTGAAGATTTATGGCGCGACCAACAGCCCCGTGCAAACGGCCGCGCAGGTTCACATCGCCCAGTTCTTCAAGCAGGATGCGGAATTGACGGTGAACGAGGCCGCGCGGGATCTCGCTTCGGCCAACAATCTGTCGCTCACCAACGACGCATTGTTGTTTGCCCTGCTTGACATCGCGGTCGCGGATTCGCGCATCGCGATTTGGGACGCAAAATATGCCTATCTTTACTGGCGCCCCATCACGGCTTTGAACGCCAGTCCGAACGGCACCGTCACCAACGCTTACACCGCGTGGCAGCCGACGATTGTGACGCCGAACCATCCCGATTATCCGAGTGGCCACAGCGGCACAGTCACGGCGGGTTCTGAGATTCTGGCGGCGTTCTTCGGGGACGTGAACACGTTCACGCTGCACACCACCACCGCCGGCGAGTCTCCCCGGACGTTGACGTCGTTGAGCCAGCTGGAATCGGACAACGGTTTGAGCCGCATCTACGGCGGCATTCATTACACCTTCGACAATCTTGAAGGCCAAGCGGTCGGCGCGCTCGTGGCGGCTTACACGCTCGCGAACGGTCCTCACTTGAATCCTTGAACCATATTTAACAACGAAACTTTCCATATTTAAAATCATGAAAAATAATATTCCGCCTTTACTCATTGCTACCGCTTTGGCTCTTCCCATTTTGTCGCACGCACAAATCACGAACCCCGGATTCGAGTCGGGCACGACCGGCTGGGTGAACTCGACAGGAGACGGCACGCTCTTTTCCGCCGTGTCATCACTGGCGAGCCCGGGCTTTACGACAGTCAACCCAACCCAAGGAACTAGCTTCGGCGTGATCTCCGATTATGGCGTGAACGCCTTTGATGGCGTTGACACGGAAACGGTTTCCCAAACCTTCACGGTGAGCAGCGCCGGAATTTTGAGCCTCAACTACCGCTTCCTCACGGACGCGTTGAATGTTCCGGCCTACAATCCTTCCGCGCAAATAACCCTCACTCCGGCCGTCGGCAGTCCGGTCACGCTAGCGGGCATTTCGCGCAACGACCTGCAGGCCGATTCCACGGACGCGGGTCCGCTTTCAGCGGGCGCAGCGTATCAGGTCGGCGGTCTGCAGGTTGGCCAGAGCGCCTGGCAGACGGCGGCGTTTGACGTCTCCTCACTGGTCGGACAATCCGTGACGCTGGCTTTCAGTGTTTCGGAGGGTTCCTTTCCAATCGATTCCAGCCTGAACAGCGAACTGGCCGTTGACAACATTGCCATTTCGCCGGTGCCGGAGCCCAATGTCGGCGCTTTGCTGGCCGGCGGCTTTGGATTGCTCGCCTTGCTGAAACTTCGGCAGAACAAATTCTAATTGCCAAAAGCGCAGGCGGTGGAAAACCCGCCGCCTGCGTTCAAGTCAAACATGAAATCCTCTCTCGAAACCCGGTTGCTGTGGCTCTTCAGCATCTCGGTCTTTGCCGAGTTTGTCGGCCACGGCGCTTTCGGCATCATCGGTAAAAAAGCCTGGGTGGCTTATTTTGGCGTTGTTGGCATTCCCGAACCGTGGGCCTGGAAACTCATGCCTCTCATCGGTGCGGTGGATGTTTCCGTCGGCATCATCACGCTGTTGTCGCCGCGCCGCGCGGTCTTGTTGTATGCGACCGTCTGGGGATTCTGGACGGCGCTGCTCCGTCCGCTGGCCGGCGAACCCATTTGGGAAACGGTCGAACGCGCGGGGAATTTCGGTCTGCCGCTGGCGTTCCTGCTTGCATCGCAGTCCCCCGGCTGGTTTTCAAGACTGGAAATCCGTCCCTTGGATGCCGGATTGAAACACCGGCTGGCGTGGATTCTTCGTGTCACCACCAGCGCCCTCCTCATCGGCCACGGCGTGCTTGCGGCGGCGGTTCAAAAGCCCTTGCTCCAGCATCATTTGGACGCCGTCGGCCTGCCGTTTGTGCCGCTCACCGCAGTGGGCGGCTTTGAAATTGCGCTGGGCCTCGCTGTGCTTTTGGATTCCGCCGGCTGGCTGCTGCTGTTTGTTGCGGCGTGGAAAATTGTCACCGAATCGTTTTACCCGCTCTCTGGCGCGCCTTTCTGGGAATTCATCGAACGCGGCGGCAGCTACCTTGCACCGCTGGCGTTGTTCTTTCTTCTTCATCAACCGCGATCCATCTCCGGTAAACAGGCGGCACATCCGTCACCGCTTGAAGTGGGGCATTCATTTCAAAAAATATGACCACCCTCACAAACCTGTTAGGAAAAATTTTGTTTCCGCGCCAGCAACCGTGGCAGCGCGAACGCGATGCCAGGACTTTGCTGGCCGCCACCGTGGTGGCTCTTGCCTTCGCCAGCCTGGTTGGGCTGATGATCTATTGGCGAAACCATCTGATAAAATTTTGATTCATACCGTGCCCGCAAACATTTTCAAAACCAAAGGAGCCGGCGCGCGGGTGGCGGAACTTCTCCGCCGCCCGCGTCGCAAAACTCACAACCAATTTTAAAACATGAAAACGACCAGCAATGCCAAGGCCGGTCAAGCCGCCGTCGGGGCGAACGGGTATCCGGCGAGGGATCCATTTACGCCGGGAGCCCGGCCCATTTTAAACAAAACAAAATTATTCAGCCTCGAATGAAACCAGCACCGGCAAATTTGAACCATCACGCCACCGCGGCCGTTTTGCCGGATCGCGAAGAAGCATCATCGGCACGCCCCGGATTTGATGAGAAAATCTACGACCAGTTCGTGCCGGATCTGCTCGCCTCCTACGCTTCGGTCGGCGGCCTGAACAATCGCGACGCCCACAACATGCCGTCCACGCGCGCCGTCGGGCAGATCTGTGAGGACCTTCTCCAACTGTTGTTTCCCGGCTTCCACGACGACGACGCGGTGCATCATGGAACCCTCGAGGAACTCACCGGCGAACGGCTGACCAAGGTCGCCTTGCGCCTTGAAGACCAGGTGCGCAAAAGCGTCCGTATCGGCGACCCGAAGAAACCCACCGGCCGGACACCGCCGATCTTGCGCCTGTTCTTTCAATCGCTGCCCGGCGTGCGCGAATTGTTGCGCACGGACATTGAGGCCGCCTACGAGGGTGATCCTGCGGCGTTGTTCAGTGAGGAAATTATTTTGTCCTATCCGTTTATCGAGGCCATCACCATTCAGCGGCTCGCGCATGTGCTCTATTTTGCGGGTGCGCCGATCATTCCCCGCATGATGACGGAATGGGTGCACAGCCGCACCGGCATTGACATTCATCCGGGCGCGAAAATTGGCTCTCACTTTTTCATTGATCACGGGACGGGCGTGGTCATCGGCGAAACGTGCAAAATCGGCCGGCGCGTGAAGCTATACCACGGTGTGACGCTCGGGGCGCGCAGTTTTGCCAGGGACGAGGCCGGCCACATCGTCAAGGGCGGCAAGCGGCATCCGAACGTGGAGGACAACGTGACGATTTATCCAAACTCCACCATTCTCGGCGGCGAAACGGTCATCGGCGCGAACTCCACCATCGGTGCGAACGTGTTTCTCATGCACAGCATCCCGCCGGATTCGCTGGTGGTCTATGAGGAGAAACAACTCGTCATCCGCGACAAATCGGCGCGGAAAACTGAAGCCGGGCATGACTGGATTATTTGAAAGTAGTCAGCCCCGCAATTGCCTCAGGCCTTCGTGATGCAGCGGGTTGAAAGTCATGCCAGCAAACCGGCGGCTGGCCGCCGGGTGCGTGGTGCAAAAGGACTTGGTTTTATTTGAAAAAGACAAGGTTTTGGTGCCACGGGAATTGCCTTTGCGCTGGCCGGAATTGCCTTTGGCGAAACAGGAATTGCTCCCGTTACCACGGGAATTGCTTTCGAAGTGAAAGGAATAGCTTATGCAGAGAATGGAATTGCTTCCGTGAATCAGGGGATTGACAGCAATCCGGCGGGAATCACCGTTGTCACCAAAGAAACTGATTCCGCACAATTGGAGTTGCCTTTGCGGCCCGTGGAAGTGGCAGGTTTCAAACGGAATTGTTTTTGCGGAAAAGGGGATTGCTCATGCGACTGAATGAATTGTCGCCGGAACTAAACCAATCGCCGCCATCACGGAACCAAGTCCCTTTGCGGCTTTTTAACCGCCGCGTGACGCGCAGCGCCTTCTCCAGAATTTATTGAAATAACATAAGCAGTTTTTGAATCGCCCCAATGTCGGTGTGGCGGATGGGTCTCGCCGGTGGTGAAGCAGTTCGTAATCTGCGACAAGTCGGTGTGGCTTTGTGCAAAATGGCAAAGTATATTTTAAGCCGCAATGCGCCCGCCCGGTCCGTTCCTGCCGGTGTTGGCGTGATCTGCGACCCGGCCGGTGGCCCTTTGGGCGGCGCTGGGGTGCTAGTCCAAACCGCCAGCCAGTGGCTCCGCCGGAACCTATTTGCACGTGACTTTAAACTCCATCCCGGGCAATGCGCCTGGTCGGGGCGCGGCCTGAATCGCAAGCGACGACTTGAACAGTCGCAAATCGGCCCCTTGATTTTTATCATTCAATCGTGGTGGGAGAAACTTTCAAAAGGCTTGATTTTATTGGGTAACAGTGTTGACAACGGTTGGTCTCAACCGTTAGTGTTTAAGTTCACGGTAGGCGACAACGCCGCTTTCAAAACAAGCAATCCTTCAGGTGCTGACCAGTCCTCTGGAAGCTCCCATGAAAACGAGAGTGTATTCATGTCGAGTCGTGTCCAGATGCCGGCAGCGGGGTGGAAAACAATTTCCTCCTTATTTGTCCATTTCACGTTCGCGGTTTCCACTTCGTTTCGCCACGCGTGAAACGCGTTGATCCGTATTTAACCGCAACCAAAAATAAACATGAGCAAAGAAAACGAAATCAACTTGAGCCTGAGCGCCGCCGCCGCGCGCAACCTCGCCACCGCCACCGTCACCGTCCCGCAGATGACGGAAATCACCCCGCGCTGGCTGAACAAACTGCTGCCGTGGGTGGACGTGGATGGCGGCGTCTATCGCGTCAACCGCGTCGCCAAGGCCGCGAAGGGCAAGCCGGCAAACGAATTCGGCGAGGTGAAGGTGGACCTGCTCACCGTGGAAAGCGGCGAACCGAAACTGCCGACGACCTTCGTCGATTACGATCAGGACCCGCGCGAATATCACTTGAGCACCATTCAGACGGTGCTGCGCACGCACACGCGCGTGACCGATCTTTACAGCAACAAGATTGACCAGCTCCGCGAGCAAATCCGTCTCACCGTCGAAGCCGTGAAGGAAAAGGAAGAATGGGAATTGATCAACAACCCTGATTTCGGCCTGCTCAAGGAAGTGGATTCATCTCAAACGATCAAGACGCGCAAAGGTGCGCCAACGCCGGACGACCTCGATGAATTGCTCGGCCTCGTCTGGAAGAAGCCCGCATTTTTTCTCGCGCATCCCAAGGCGATTATTGCGTTCGGCCGCGAAGCCACGCGCCGAGGCGTGCCGCCGCCGACGGTTCATCTATTCGGAACGCCCTTCATCACCTGGCGCGGTGTGCCGCTGATTCCCAGCAACAAGTTCGAAGTCAAAAATAACGCGACCAGCGTCCTGTTGCTCCGCGTCGGCGAAACAGAACAAGGCGTCGTCGGCCTCCAGAAAACCGGCGTCACCGGCGAAGTCGAACCCGGCCTTTCCGTGCGCTACATGGGCACGAACGAAAACTCCATCGCGTCACATCTCGTCACCCGCTATTTCTCCGCCAGCGTGTTGACCATCGATGCCATCGCCCGTTTGGACAATGTCGTGGTGAACCATTACTATGACTACAGCGCCAAATCGTGAGCCGGCTCCGGTCGTTGCCGGACCGGCGGCGGGCGAAGCGGCGCACAGCGATCTTGTCGCCAAACTCGTGGCCGAGGCGTTTTCAGGCGTAAGTCGTGGCGCACGACCGGCGGTCACGCCGTCCGTGCCGGCGGAAATTCCGGGGGTTGCCAACTTGCCGGATCTTTCCGGTCAGGACGCCAGAAGCGGAGTGCCGCCGGTGCATCCCAGCCCGCAGCCCGCCGCGCCGAAATTATCCGAGCCGGCGGCCGCGCCGGGAAAAACACCAACGGGCGCACACGCGCCGGAATCCGGCGACAGCTACGCGTTCGGCGAGCCGCGCTGCAACGGCGACTATCGTCCGAAGGGGAAGAAGTCAGATGCGAAAACGGCGAATGACAATTCATTGCTCGGTCTGCCCGGAGCGGAATCCGTGGCCACGCCGGAATATTATTTCCTGCACGGTGGTGATGTTTCCGGCAAGTCGCCGCTCGCCTGTCAGTCCTATCCGAAGAGTGCCGCGCCGATTCCGAAATTCGATGTCGAGGGAGTGCGCCGTGATTTTCCGGCGCTGCACCAGCTCGTCAACGGCAAGCCGCTCATTTGGCTCGACAACGCCGCCACCACCCACAAGCCGCAGGCGGTGCTTGACGCGACCTCTCAGTTTTACGGCCGCGACAATTCCAACATTCACCGCGCCGCGCACACGCTCGCCACGCGTTCGACCGCGCTGTTTGAAGCCGGTCGTGAGAAGGTGCGCAAATTTCTTGGTGCAGCAGATGCGAAGGAAATTGTATTTGTTCGAGGCACGACCGAGGCGATAAATCTCGTCGCGCAAAGTTACGGCCGGAAAAACATCGGCGTGGGCGATGAAATCATCGTCAGCGAACTGGAACATCACGCGAACATCGTGCCGTGGCAGTTGCTCGCCGAACAAGTCGGGGCGACATTGCGTGTCATTCCCATCAATGATCGCGGCGAATTGATTTTGGAAGAATACGTAAGACTGCTCGGCGACAAGACGAAATTTGTTTCCGTCGCGCACGTTTCCAATTCGCTGGGTACGATTAATCCCGTCGAGCAGGTCATCGCGCTGGCCCACGCGCGGGGAGTTCCTGTTTTGGTGGATGGCGCACAGTCCACACCGCATCTGCCGGTCAACGTCTCCGCGCTGGACGCTGACTTTTATGTTTTTTCCGGCCATAAGGTTTTTGCGCCGACCGGCATCGGTGCGTTGTACGGCAAAGCGCCGTTGCTGGAAGCCATGCCGCCGTGGCAGGGCGGCGGTCACATGATCAAGGACGTGCGTTTTGAAAAAACAATCTACCAGCACGCGCCGGAAAAGTTTGAGGCGGGCACGCCGGACATCGCGGGCGTAGTCGGATTGGGCGCGGCGATTGATTATTTGTTCAAAGTCGGCATTCCCGGCATTGCCGCCTATGAACACGCGCTGCTGGAATACGCGACGCAGGCGCTGGCGACGGTTCCCGGTCTGCGCCCCATCGGCACGGCGGCAACCAAGGCGAGTGTCATATCCTTTGTAATTCCCGGGGTGCCGAATGAAAGTGTCGCACGGCATCTTGACAAGAACGGCATTGCCGTCCGCGCCGGCCATCACTGTGCGCAACCGGCCATCCGTCACTTTGGTTTAGAAAGCAGCGTCCGGCCATCGCTCGCCTTTTACAACACGCGGGAAGAGGTGGACGCCTTGGTGCTGGCCTTGCGTTCGTTGAAACGGAGTTGATAGACTGGAATCATGAAAACGATCACGCCCGCCGACCTGCAGCAGATTCTCGCGGCCCACCCGTCATCGCAGGTGATTGATGTGCGCACGCCGGTGGAATTTGCGGAAGTTCACGTCCCGCAGGCGCGCAGCGTTCCACTGAACGAATTAAAACCCGGCTTGCTGCAATTCGCAAAAGACCAGCCGGTCTATCTTTTGTGCCGCAGCGGCCAGCGCGCGACTAAGGCGGCAGAAAAATTTGCCAGGGAAGGGTTCTCGCAGCCGATCGTCGTTGAAGGCGGCACGCTCGCATGGATTGATGCAAATCTTCCAGTCACTCGCAGTGGAGTCAAAGTCATGAGCCTGGAACGGCAGGTGCGCATCACCGCCGGTTCGCTCGTGTTCATTGGCGTGGCGCTCGGCTGGTTTGTGCATCGCGGCTTTTACGGTCTGTCGGCGTTTGTTGGTGCCGGTCTGGTTTTCGCCGGCATCACGGATTTTTGCGGCATGGGTTTGTTGCTTGCCAGAATGCCGTGGAACAAGCGCTGATCGCTTGATTGGGAGGGTTGGCAGACAAACCCATGTGACGTGCCATCGAACCGCAAGGCAATGGCGTCATGTCAGAAGTCGATGGTGCAGTTCAATCCAATTTGCGCCTGAATTCCGCGCAGGCCTTGGCGAGGTCCGGCGCGTTGAGGATGGCGGAGACGACGCAGATGCGCCGCGCGCCCGCCGCCAGCACGGCATCTAGGGTCTGCAAATTGACGCCGCCGATGGCAAACCACGGCACCGTGGCGTGTGCCGCCGCCCAGCGAACGTAGTCGAGCGTCACGGGCTTGGTCGTCGGCTTGGTGCCCGTGGCGTAAACCGGCCCGATGGCGAGGTAATCCGCCCCGGCATCGAGCGCGCGTTGCGCCTGTGCGGGGGCGTGAGTCGAAAGGCCGATGAGCAGACGGGAGTTGGCAGATGGAAGTTGGGAAATGTGCGTGTGGCCGGCGTCAAAGAAATCTTCCTGGCCCAAATGGCAGATTTCTGCGCCGGCTTCTTTTGCGATATCCAGATGGTCGTTGATGACAAAGCCGACGTTTGCGCGCCGGGTGATCGGCAGAATTTTTTCCGCCATGCGCCGGATTTCATCAGGCGAGGAGGTCTTGGCGCGAAGCTGGATCAAGTCGCTGCCGCCGTCGCAGAGTTGTTGTGCGACGAGTTCGGGCGCGCGGCCATGCAGGTAGGCCGTGTCCACGAAGGTGTAGACCTTGCAGTCCGCGAGCGGTTTCATAGCCCAAGTTTGGCAGAATCAGCGCGTGTGTTCAAACGCCATCCGCCAAAACCAGTCGCTGCGGGCGGCGAGCGCGACGAGCGGATTTTGCAGCGCCGGCGTTAGAATGAGGCGCTGCAGCCACTTGGCCCACATGAGCCGGCGCGTAAAGGCGGCGTCGCAATCGCGCGCGACTTTCTGGCGGGCTTCACTCCAGGAAATTTCGCCGCGGCTCCAGGCAACGAGCGGAGTGACGGCCAGTTCCGCCGACTCGAAGGCCATGGACATGCCATTGCCGGTCACGGGCGGAATCATGGTGACGGCGTCACCCACGCAAATTTCGGCGTGCGCGGTGGCCCGTTGTGGCCGCAACGAAAGCCCGGCGATCGCACATAACGAATTTTGATCGAACTCCGCTCCAGCCAGCCGCTGACGCAGCGGCGAACCGGCCTGGCCGCCCAGAAGTTCGCGCCAGTTTTTTGGCCTGTCCTTTTCATTCGCGCGTTTGCGGAACAAACCACAGACGTTCACCTCGCCGCCGTTGATCCGGCACAGGCCGACGTAGCCGCGCGGCGAGACGTGCATCTCCAGATCGGCGGCGAGCCTGACCTTGCGGGCATGAATCTTCAGGCCAAACCAGCGGGAACCATTGTGCTCCGACTGCACCCGACGGCCCGTGGCGCGCACGCTGCCTTCACCGGGATTTTCCGGAGGCGTGGGTTTGCCCTCAATCAATTCACCACCAGATTCGCGGAACTTTTTTGCCAGCACCGCGTCGAGGGTGAAGCGCGAAAGACAGATCGCCGGCGACGGCAGCGGACGGGGCGAGGTGAATTGGGTTGCGGAACAAAATGCCGTGGTCTGCGCGGTTATGGCGCCGGCCTCGTCGAGCAATTCACGCAAGCCGAGCCGATCGAGCGTCGCCTGGCCGCGTCCGCTGATGAATTCGCCACAGACGCGATGACGCGGATAACGGCCCGCTTCGTGAACCGTCACCGGCACACCGTGTTGCCGGAGGCCGATGCCGAGCGTCAACCCCGCGAGACCGCCGCCGATAATCGTGATGGTTTTAGCGTCGGCCATGTCTAATTCATTTTCTGCGCGATGAAAACATGGCTGAATGCGCCGGCGGATTGTTCCGTCAAAAGCCAGTTTGTTTTGTCTGGCCAGAGTGATGAAAGCTCCTGGTCGGAAAACCCGGCGCGAACGCTGACAGCGGCATCATGGCGTGTGACATTGTTGCATCCGATGGTCCAAAGCATAAGGCTGCAAAACAGCGGCCCGCGGGCGCGGCGCGGCTCGACGGCGATGAACAGTTTTGCGCGTTGTGAAACCATGTGAAATAATTCAACCAGCCGCGTCTCCTCAAAATGGTGCAGGAATAAATTGGCGATGACGATGTCGCTCTCCGCGTGCGGCCAGTTGAAAACATCGGCCACGACGGCTTCCGCCCGCCAGCCGATTTTGGCAAACGCGGCGAGCGTCGGCGGCGTAATATTTTTTTGAAAGTCGAGCAGCGTGACCTTCACGTCCGGCCAGCGCGGTGCGATTTTTTCCGCGACGCGGAGCAGGAAGTTTCCGTCGCCAGCGCCGAGTTCGGTGATGTGTCGGGGGTTGGAACCGTTCCAATTATTTTCCAGCATCCGTGCCGTGATGGCGTGACCACGCATCCAGGCATTGACGCGGCGCAGGTCGCGGCGGGAGCGGGCTGCGCGCGGGTCAGCTGGCGGGAGTAGGTCAAGGAGTTCGGGTTGGACGATGCGTTTCATTTTATCGCGTTCCCGGGGACGTCGTCCCGCAGGGAATTTTCATCCGACTTCCAGCAGCGCGCCGTGGCAGCTGAAGCCGGCGCCGAACGCAGACATCCACCACAAGCCGTCCGGCACGGGATCGCGCAGGGCGCGGTCGAGGACAAAATAAACGGTGGGGCTGCTGATGTTGCCAAACTCGTGCAGCACGGCGGAACTGTGGCGCACGTCGGCTACAGTCAATTTGAGGCGGTCGCGCAAGGCGAGAATCACGTCGCGCCCGCCGGTGTGCAGGATCCAGCCGGTGATCTGCCCGCGTTTCACTCCCGCCTCGACGAGCGATTCCGAAAATAATTTCCCGGCCAGCTCGCTGGCGACCTGCGGGACCTGCGGCAGCAGAATGTTTCGCAGCATCCCATCTTTGTGGCTGAACCGGAGCGTGTCGCGCTCGGCGGGGACCAGGCGCGAGGCGGAGAATTTCCATTCCACGCGACGACGATCCGGCAAAGGCTCGCTGGCCAAAACGGCGGCACCCGCACCGTCACCAAAAAGACAGGCGCTGACAAGTACGCCCGGATCATCGTCGAGAAAAAACGCGGCGCTGCAAACCTCGACGCAGATGGAGAGGGCTTTTTTGGCGCGGCCGGCGGTGAGGATGGATTCGGCCGTGCGCAGATTCGGCAGTGCCGCGCCGCAACCCTGGCCAACGAGGTCGAGCGCAAAGATGTCCGGGCGCAGGCCGAGCTGTTCGCTGACATAACTCGTGAGGCCGGGGCACAAATAACCGGTGCAGGTGCTGATGAGCAGGGCATCCATTTCACCAGCATGGCTGCCCGCAGCCTGCAAAGCGCGCCGGGCGGCCGCGACGGCGAGCGCCGGAGCGTGCCGCGCAAAGCGCGCCTGCAACGCGTCGGGCGTGAGTTCAAAAACTTCCGTGAGCGGTTCCAGCGCGAGATGACGGGAACCGATGCCGTTGTCG
>Ga0302319_10007772_pt1 | contig 21039 bp, 16 predicted proteins | sample Bog_T0_2_FD_203319 | JGI IMG/M metagenome (GOLD analysis project Ga0302319, IMG submission 203319) | Peat permafrost microbial communities from Stordalen Mire near Abisko, Sweden - Bog_T0_2 | ecosystem: Environmental > Terrestrial > Soil > Wetlands > Peat | place: Sweden: Abisko, Stordalen Mire... | reverse complement strand
TTGTGTGCCAAGAGCACGAATAGAAGTCTGTCGGCAACTATTCGCAAATACCTGTGGACAGGTGCGGCCTTTTTCATAGAAGGATGACAGTGCAGAGGGTGGGACAACGTCTTGACCTTCTACAGACACCCATGGCATTTCAACATCGTTGAAAAAGGCGTTAATTCACGGTCACCGTGAATGTGGCAGGAAGTACGAGGGTGACCACGGGGTTTCCGGTTCCCGTCACTGTGAAGGTGTACGTGCCGGCCGATGTTCCCTGAGTGGCAGTTGAACCGCTCGTGCTCATGTTACCGCCGCACGCGGCCATACTGCCCAGCGCCGTCATCACCACCAGGATGCCCAGCATTGAGCGCCAACTGCGCCGCCGCGCCGGAATTCCCAGGAAGACGAGGAAGGCGGCAAGCGCGCCGCCGCCCGCTCTGAACAGCCCCCCGCCCTTGCCTGGCAGATTCGGATAGACCAGCGCCGCACTTGCCGCCGTTGTGTAGACCGTGATGGTTGCCGATGCTGTTCCGGTCACCACGCCGGAACTGAGCGTGATCGTATTGCTGCCGTTCGAGCAACTGGGCAGATAAGCAGCCCCGGAAGGAGAGGTCGTCAGCGCACAGGTGAGTGTAACGGTTCCCGAATAATGCGAGATCGAAGTCACGGTAATGGTCGAAGTTGTGGATGCTCCGGGCGCGATGGAAGCGCTTTGCGAGGTCGCTTGGAGCGCAAATACGGATTTTGTCACCGTCACGGTCGCCGTTCCCGTGCCCGAAGCGTAGTCCGCGTCTCCGCTATAGGTCGCGGTGAGCGTATCGGTTCCGTTGCTCAGGCTGTTGGAGGGAATGGTGATGGCACAACTGGCGGCAGTGCAATTGCCGGTGGTTGCAAGCGTCTGCGCCGTGGATGTATAGCTGCCGCTGGACAGAGTTACCGTTCCGGTCGGCGACGACTCCAGGGTGCTTGTGCCGGAGACCGTGACCGTCACGCTATAGGTCTGGCTGGAATCTATACTGCCCGAGGTTGGAGCTACTGTCACGGTTGGCGTTGACACAGTCACATGCGTCACCGTCACGGAGGTCGTGCCAGTGGCCCCCGCATTGTAGATCAAGCTTCCGTTGTAGGTCACGGTGAGCGTGTCGGTTCCAGCGCTCAAGGAGTTGTAGGGGATAGTGATGGAGTAGCTGCCGCTTACAAGCGCCGTTGCCGCCGAGGTGTAGCCGCCGCCGGTCAGCGTCACGGTTCCGGTCGGCGTCGTGCTGCCGGTGCAGGTCCCAGTGCAGGCCACGGCGCCCAACACGGAGAGTTGCTGGTTTGAATTGATGCCGGCGCCGGAAGCCGGGGAAGTGATCGTCACGGCTGCGGTCAACCCGTTCACCGTCACCGTTGTCGAGTTAGTCGCCACGGCATAGGTCGAGTTTCCGCCATAGGTTACTGTCAGCGTGTTGGGGCCGATCACCAGGTTTCCAGCAGCAATGGTGAAGGTGCAACTGGCGGCTGAGCAAGTGCCGGAACTAATGGTCTGGGATAAGTTATATGTGCCGCCGGTCAACGTGATCGTTCCCGTCGGCGGTCCGCTGGAGCCGGAGACCGAAACAACCACATTCACGCTCACGACGGTGGTTGCAGGACTGGGCGAAACAGAAGTAAAGGACGCGGTCGCCGTCGCTGAGCCGGATGACGAATTCCAATAGTTCACCAGTTGCGTTGCATCCACGCTGCCCATGCCGGTGGCCAGGTCGTAGCCGGAGGTGGTGTTGTAGCCGCTCTCGAAGTAATATCCGGCAGTGTTCTTGACGCAGTTTGAAGAACCGCTGGTGCAGGGCACGGAGTTATTGCCCACGGTCACATCGTGGAAGATCGAACTCGAATGGCTGCCGTTAAACAGGCCATAAAGCACAGTGGCCGGCATCCCAAGCCTGCTTTGGGTCTTCTGCTGCACCAGCGCCAGGATGCCGGCGAAGGCCGGCGAAGCAGTGGAGGTGCCGCCAAACCCGGAGAAGTAAAACTCGCTATTCGATTGCGTCTCGCAGTTCGTTGTATAGGTCCCGTCTTTGTCGGAGGTGCATACCAGCCATGTTGCGTCGTCCCATCCGTTGCCTGACATCAACGAGAGATCGGGCAGATCGCGAGCGCTGTCCGAGGGCACGCCTATGCCCGTCTGCCATGCGGGCTTGGGGTAGATGGAGCTGGCGCCGCCGCTGCCGGCCACGATGTTGTTATTGCTGGAGGAGTAACCGGCGGCAGACAAAGGCTCATCCAAGCTGATGGTGGTGTCTGAAAACGTAGAGTCGTTCCAGGTTGACTCCGGGATGTAGCTCTTCGCTGTCCGGTAATAGTTGTAATTATTGTTCGAAGAACCCTCGTTCGCGATGTTCACGTAGGTCTCGAAAGCATCGTTGGAAGTCCACAACGAATAGAAATCCGTTCCACCCACCGCGATGTTATAGGGCGTGGAGGCATAGCCGCTTACAGCCAACCCGCCGGCGGCATCAGGAACGTTCGCGCCGCTGTTGGTGCTGGGGTAGTCGCATCCGGCCGAGCCGCTGTCGCCGGAGGAAACTATCACCGCGATGCCCTCCGCGGCCGCCTGCTGCCACCAACTGTTGATCTGTGCGTTGTCGCCGGAGCCGGATTTATTGTCCTGCTCACACTCGCCGAAGCTGAGGCTGAAGATGTCCGGTGTAACGCCGTTGATGTTGCCTTCAATTGCCGCCTCAATGCCAGTGACGAGGTCGGAAGAGGCATAGTAGTAGATGGTTGCTCCAGGAGCCAAACCTCCCGAGAGTTCGGTGTCAAGATAGGCTTCGTCGGCATCGTCGGCGATGTATCCGGAGCCTGGAGTGGTGGAGCATGAGCTGGAACTGGTGCAATAGTTCAAGATGGGGGCAATTGCATAGGAATTGCCGAGAAACATTTTTCGGTAGGCGGTTACGATGCTGGCGTCGATGATCGCATCACCGCCAAGGCCGATCTTCACACCGGCGCCGTTATAAGTTGTCCCCGAGGAGAAGTTGGCGTTGAAGGAGTTGGGCGTGTCATAGATGGTGGCCGCATCCCCAGGAACTATATAAAGTGTGTAAGGGCTGGAGGTTGTTCCCGAACCGGTGGTGAGGTAAGGCCTTGCTCCGTTGGCCGAAACGGCATTCAACAGCTCCAGCCTCTTGGATTCGGGATTGAACTTGCCTTCGCTGGCGATGTGAGAATGCGGCCTAGGGCGAATCGTGTTCAGGTGCGCGACGCCCTTGACCACGGCGGCGAGCGCCGAGGGAATCCTCGGGTCAGTGGTGTTGGAGGTGAACTGCCGGTCGGCGGCCTGGAAAGAGTGGATTGAGGTGTGAAAGGCCTCCTCGACCTGGCTTACAGTTCCGTTGAAGGCTATATTCGTGCGTCCCCTGGAGACCGTTTCCACCTGGAGGCCGTGCGACTCCAGCCATGCGACAAGGGCGACAATGTCTGAATCCGCAGGGCCGTAGAGCTGGCCGAACTGCTCTGGAGTAAGCCACTTGTGGTAATTCGGCGAGGATTTGTCCTGTAACTGTGCGAGATAGGAGTCCAGCGCCGCCTGCTGCTCGGCGGAGCGCGACAGGACCAGGCGCATGTGCGTCAACGGCGCCGAGGGTGCGGCCTCGCCATGATCGAACTCCGCCCGCGCCAGATGCGGCACATTGCCTTTCAGAGTTGCCAGCGACAGCTCATTTACATCCGTGGTAATCCGCGGGGCGACAGAGGAATTCTGGGCCGGCAAGGCCGTCGAGAAGAGCAATGCGCCGGCCAATACACTGAGGAGAAACGCCTTCATCAAGCGCATAGTGGTTTTTCCTGGACCCTTCTGTCGGAGGAAATCTCCGAGCAAACAATACGTTGCGGCACCCATCAGATCATCTATGTTAACGACACGCTGGCTACACTTCATTCAGAATATGACGCGATGAAGGCGAAATTTGATTACGCAAATTAAAGACGGGGCAAGATGCCCATTTTCACTCCGCGTACAATAATATTTTCAAATAGGGAAAATCCAGGCCTGGTTTCTGTCTTCGCAGTCCGCCTCCTCATCAGGCGTTGCAGGAGGGGGCGAGCGCCTGACGGCCTATGCGGGAGAGCGGTTTTCCGACCGCAACTTTGCGCGAAATTTGGTGTCTAAGCTAGTAAGCAGATTGTGGCTGCAACCCGGGGTAACCCTGGAGACAGTGATATTTGAACTCCCCGAGCTGGCTCGCTATCATTCCCCAGAGCGCCAGAAGACGGAAGTGGGAACAGGCGCATCTGCGGTGGTACCGGTTCGATCTTGAAACCATAGTGCGTGTATGCTAGACTTTCGGCATTTTCAATTCACGAGGTTGGCAATGAAAACACTGCTTGCATTCTCCCGGCAAAAGCGGCTATGGGTCTGCGGCTGGATCGCTGCCTGCACAATGGTTGCTCCCCATCTTGGCGCGCAATCGGCGGCTCCCCGCATCACCTCCGAGATCACCAACTCTGAACAGTCAACGCTGAAGGGGTCGCTGCATCCGCTGGCGCAGGCCCAATTCGATGCCGGACGCGTGCCCGCGGGGACGAAGCTGAGCGGCGCCAGCATCTACTTCAGCCGCACAGCGGCGCAGGAGGCCGACCTGCAAGAGCTGATCGCCCAGCAGCAGGATCCCGCCTCGCCGCTCTATCACCAATGGCTTACGCCGGAGCAATTCGCTGCGCGCTTTGGCGTGGCCGACTCCGATTTGACCAAGGTGAAAAGCTGGCTCGAACAGCAGGGCTTTTCTGTCGATTCGGTGGCCCGCAGCCGGAACATGATGCGCTTTTCCGGCACGGCGCGGCAAGTGGAACAGGCGTTTTCCACCGAGATGCACTACTACAATATGGAGAGCACACGGCACTTTGCCGCGTCCACTGAGTTGAGTGTGCCCGCGGCCCTTGCGCCCGTCGTTTTGGCCGTGCGCAACCTGAGCGACTTCCGCCCCAAACCCATGCACGTCGCATCGGCGCGGCCAGCTTTTACCTCCAGCCAATCAGCGGCGGTTCACTTTGCACCCGGGGACATCAAAGTCGCCTACAACATCCCCTCCAGCTACACCGGCACGGGCCAGACGATTGCTCTCGTGGGCCAGTCGGCAGTTTTGACCAGCGACATAGAGAACTTCCAGAGCGCGGCCGGACTTACGGTCAAAGACCCCACGCTGGTGCTGGTTCCGGGCAGCGGAAATTCAGCGTTCTACGAGGGAGATGAGTCTGAGTCGGACATTGACCTGGAGTGGTCGGGCGCCATCGCCACCGGCGCCAACATTGTTTTTGTCTACGTCGGCAGCAGCTCGAATATGAGTGTCATCGACTCGCTTCATTATGCGGTGGATGAGAATATTGCGCCCATTCTCAGCATCAGCTACGGCACCTGCGAGACGGCCCTTGATGCGTTGGACATCACTGCCGGAGAAGCCGTTGGCGCGCAGGCTGCCGCGCAGGGACAGACCGTTGTCGCTTCGTCGGGCGATTCCGGCTCCACAGCCTGCGCGATAGGCTATGCCGGTTATTCTACCGACGGCGGCGTTCTCTTTACTACCGCCATGGAGCAGGCGCTGGCTGTCAGCTACCCGGGCAGCAGCGCTTATGTCACCTCCGCCGGCGGTACGGAGATCACCACCGCCAATGATGCCGTGGGCACTTACTGGGGTGCGTACAGCAGCAGCAGCACGACCACCGCGCTGCAATGGATTCCTGAAGTGGCGTGGAACGACGATACCCTCAGCGGCGCATATAGTCCCTCAAATTACGGCGGTCTCAGCTCCAGCGGCGGCGGCGCCAGTGCGCTGATCTCCAAGCCGAGCTGGCAGACAGGAACCATAGGCGGCGTCAGCATTCCAGCCGGAACCATGCGCCTGGTGCCGGATATCGCGCTGTACTCCTCGCCGAACTATCCCGGCTACCTATTCTGCTCCAGCGACCCCTCCAACGATATCAATGGCAGTTGCTCGAACCTCTTCCGCGACGCCAATAACAAATACCTGACCGTGGCCGGCGGCACCAGCTTTGCCGCGCCCATCTTCGCCGGCATGGTGGCCCTGGTCAACCAGGCGAAGGGCTATACCAGCGGACAGGGACTGGTCAATCCAACGCTCTACACTCTGGCCGCCAACAGTACGACCTACGCCTCGGCCTTCCACGACGTGACCAGCGGCAACAACTACTGCACTGCTGGGACAACTTACGGGTATTGCAGCAGTTCCGGAGGCACGGAGGGTTTTGTTGCAGGCACAGGTTACGACGAGGTGACGGGGCTGGGATCGGTGAATCTAACCAACCTGATCGCGGCATGGACACCGCCGGCAACCCCCGTGATCCCAAAGCTAGTGGGCACGACTACCACGATCACCGCGACAACTCTTTCGCCGGCGTTGAGCGCGACAGACACCTTCACCATTACGGTGGTCTCCGCCAACGGCGTAACGCCCTCCGGCAACGTAACCCTCACCATCGACGGAGGCACGACGACTTATAGCAATAGCGGCTCAACGGCGACGGTAACTCTGAGTTCCACCAGCACCCCCGGAACAGCCACGGCTACCTACTCAAAGGCCTTCTCGACGGCGGGGACGCACCAGATTATTGCGCAGTACCCGAGCAACGCTACTTTTGCCCTCTCGACAGCGGAGATCCAAGTGGTGGTGGGAGGGAGCAGCTCCGGCACGGGCAGCTTTACGCTCACGGCAAGTCCCAGTACGCTGACCTTGAGCCAGAGCAGTTCGGCGGCTGAGACCATCACGATCAACCCCGTGGGCGGCTACACGGGTGAAGTGCTGATGAACTACAACACCTCCAACAATACCGCGCTCGCCAATCTCTGTGTCTACGCCCAGTATGTGACCAACGGCTATGCATCGATACAGGTTGTCGGAACCACTGCCGAGACGACCACAATTACCTTCGACACCAAAGCCTCGGATTGCTATGCCGCGGCGCCAGTCGGCAGCACGCCACTGCGCATTCTGAGCGGGACGAAGATATCCAAAAACAACGCTCCGAATCCCGCGCCGCTGGGCGTGGCCTTTGCCGGACTGCTATTGGCCGGCTTCCTGGGTAGGCGTTCGCGGATGTTCCGTACTATGGCCGGGGTCATTGTTCTGCTGCTCGCGACACTGACAGTTTCGTCGTGCGGCAATTCCTCGAACTCGCCCACGAATCCGCTCACCGGAACCTATACCATCACGCTCACCGGGCATGACTCAGTTACTTCATCCATCACCGCGCAAACAACCTTCACCCTCACCATTCAATAAGCCAGATAGGGCAAGGGGCGGCTGCCAGTTGGCGGCTGCCCCTTTGCTTTGCTCTGGCCCGGCTTACAAGACTGGTAACGCGCCCGCCAACCGGCTTGCTTTGATACACTTCAAGGCCAGAGGCGGTAAATCTTGACTCTCACAGCACATTCTCCCGCACTGACACAGCTTTCCGAAGAAGAAAGCCTCTTTTTTTCAACCGTCCGGCAGTTTGCGGAGGGAAAGATTGCGCCGTTTGTGCGCACCATGGACGACGAGCAGCAGTTGGCTTCGGGGCTGGTGGAACAGCTTTTTGAGCTGGGGCTGATGGGCATCGAGATTCCCGAAGAGTTGGGCGGCGCGGGCGGCAGCTTTTTCGATTCGGTGCTGGCTATCGAGGCGCTCTCGACCGTGGACCCCGGCGTGGCCGTTCTGGTGGACGTGCATAACACTCTGGTGGTGAACGCGCTGCTGCGCTGGGGTACGGAGGAGCAGCGCCGCAAGTGGCTGCCGCGACTGGCGGCCGATACGGCGGGCGCTTATGCGCTCAGCGAGGCTGGCTCGGGCTCGGACGCCTTTGCGCTGCAAACTCGCGCAGTGGAGGTAGTCGGCGGCTACCGGCTGGACGGACGAAAGCTGTGGATCAGCAGCGCGCGCGAGGCAGGACTGTTCATCGTCTTCGCCACGCTCGATCCAGCGGCGGGCTACAAGGGCATCACCGCCTTTCTGGTGGAGAAAGGCGCGCCGGGATTCACCGTGGGCCGTAAGGAAGACAAGCTGGGGATTCGCGCCAGCAGCACCTGTGAGTTGATTCTGGATAGCTGCGAGGTGCCGGAGGCCAACCTGCTGGGCAAGCCGGGCAAGGGCTACAAGATTGCCATGGAGACGCTGAACGAGGGGCGCATCGGGATTGGCGCGCAGATGCTGGGGCTGGCTGAGGGCGCGTGGGGTCACGCGGTCCGCTACGCACAGGAGCGGCGGCAATTCGGAAAATTGATAGCGGAGTTTCAAGCGGTGCAGTTTGCACTGGCCGAGATGGCTACCGAGATTGAGGCGGCCAAGCTGATGGTGTACAACGCGGCGCGGCTCAAGGACGCGGGCCAGCCGTTTGTGCGCGAGGCGGCGATGACCAAGTATTTTGTTCCCGGCGTGGCCGAGCGAGTAGCCAGCCAGTGCGTGGAAGTCTTCGGCGGTAACGGATTTGTGCGCGATAATCCCGCGGAGAAGTATTACCGCGACGCCAAGGTGGGCGCTATCTATGAGGGCACGTCGAATATGCAATTGGCCACGATTGCCAAGCAAGTGCTGGGGCGGTAACGCGGCTTATTTGGCGGAGTCTCTCTGGCGCGTGGCCTTTACGCCCGACAGAATCCCCACGCCAATCAGTATGACCGCGCCCACCACAATCCAATGCGTTGGCATGTGCACCAGGTGCGCGGCGTAAGCCAGTCCGCCGATCATGATTGCGAACCCGGCGGCATAAATTCCGAAGGACATTTGATCTCCTTACGTAGTTAATGATGAGAATGGACATCCGGTTCTACGGACGACAAGAATGAGTTATCAGCTCATACCAACAGCGTTCGTCTAACGATTCGCGCGGGATTGGGCGGAGAATCGAGCAGCTTGGGCCGAGATGTGTTCTCCTCCGGCAAATCGTCGTGCAAAACCATGTTGAGCAGCGACGTGTGAACCCGAATGCGGCCGTTGTATTCGATGTAGCCGAGCTTTCTAAAGCGATTCATGAAAAAGCTGACGCGGGAGCGGGTGGTTCCGATCATGGCGGCAAGAGTCTCCTGGGTTACCGGTGGAAGCAGGGTCTCCGGCTCGCCCGCTCCGCCAAATTCCGCCATCAACAAGAGTGTTCGCGCCAGGCGCCGTTCGCTGGAGTTAAAGAGTTGATCGACAAGGTCAGCCTGGGTTCGGATGCCGCGTGTCAGGATAAACTGCATGAAATAATCGGAGAACGCGTGTTCCTCATGCAGTACGCGGAGCATCTGGACTCTCCCAATCTTGAGCGCGACACAGGCGGATACGGCCATGGCCGAGGCCGTGCGCAATGCTCCCGCGGCCGCCATCGACTCTTCGCCAAAGAAGTCCCCGGGCGCAAGCATGGTTACCGTGGCCTCTTTGCCCCTCTTGGAGACGACGGTGAGCTTTGCCCTGCCACTCTGGAGATGAAACACAAAATCTGCCGGGTCTCCCTGGGAAAAGAAATTCTGCCTTGCTGAGTTGTGAAGGATGCTTCGTCCCGGTCCTTCAGTCGCCAGAAAAACCGCGGTATCAAAGGGTATCTTCTTTACTGCTACCATCGAAACGGCCTCCTTCCTGATGCGGTCCTGTTTTAGAAAAGCCTCATCATGGCCGCGAACAGCGGAGATGAACGGCCTATCGACGCAAAACGCGTCATGACTCGCACACCTCAGAGTCCCACTGCAACCAGCAATAGTCTGAGCAATTCAGGCCTATACGAATAATTGGACAGGAAAGGAGGTAATCCGGGCGGAACCAGGCCGCGCTACTACTTCACAAGGCGAAGGGTGAATTCTTGGTTCCAGCAGTGGCATTAAGCGCCCTACCTGAGATATACTCATGACAGCGATGGCCCGGCCCGCGCACACTCGTAAGGTTGTGGACGAAACAACACAGATTCGCTGTGTCCAGGGCATGGGTGTGCTTCGGGAAGAGGTCTGGCAGAACGAAAGTGGCGATGTGGTGCGCTACAATCTGGCCTTTATCTACCACCAGCTGTGCGCTTCGGATCATGGGCGCGTGCTCGGATACGACAATCAGCACGACCATCACCACCGGCACTTCATGGGAAAGATGGAGCCGATTCAGTATGCCGGATATGATCTTTTGCTGAATCGATTTTTACTGGAAGTCGAGGATTTGCGGAAGGAGAAATGATGAAAATCACGGTTCGTTCGGACGGATTCGAGAGTTACAAGAAACGCGCATTGGCACGAGCTGCAAAGCTGGCTCGCCGCGAGCCGATTCGTCCCGAGATGACTATTACGTTCGACAATCCTCTGACCATGCTGGAAGTGCTGACAGCGGAGCGAATCCGCCTGTGCGAAACGGCGCGCCGCAAGGCACTTTCCATCTCCGCGCTGGCTGCGGAGTTGAATCGCGATCCTAAAAGCGTGCGCCGCGATGTACTCAAGCTGGAATCTGCGGGTGTGGTTCGCCTCCATGAGCAGATCAATCCCGGTCACGGCCGCGTGCGCATTGTGGAACCAACGGCGAAGCGGTTTGAACTGATTGCCAGTTTCTGATTCTCCTATTACCGCCGCGGCTTACAGCTTTTGCGTACGCTGCACGGCGCGGACGCCGGGGACGCGGCGCAGGCCGAGGACCATGCGGTTGAGGTGGCCCACGTCTTCGGCTTCGGCAATCAGCTCGACGACGGCTTCGCCATTCTCGTCTTTGCGGATATCGACGCCGCTGATGTTGGAGTTGTCGTCGGAGATGACGGCGATCAACTCCTTCAACATGCCGGGACGGTCGTCGCAGGAGACGGTGATTTTGACCGGGTAGCGCTGCGGTTTGCCGGCCGGGCTGACTGTGCGGGACCATTCGACATTGATGCGGCGGTCGCTCTCGTAAAGCAGGTTCTGCACGTTGGGACAACCACGCGCATGGACGGCCACGCCTTTGCCGCGGGTGACGTAGCCCACGATCTCTTCGCCGCGAATGGGGTTGCAACATCGTGCGCGATAGACCAGCAAGTCGTTCTGGCCCTCGACCTGAAGCGAATCCGAGCCGGTGAGGTGCAGTTTGCGCACCGCGTCGGACATGGCCGCCGCAGTGCCGGGCTTGATCTCCGGCGTAACTTCAGGCTCCGGCAAATTGGTAGAGCCGGGAGCCAGCTTGTTGAGCAGATGGCGGGCCGAGTGCTTGCCCAAGCCCAAGGCGGCCAGCAGATCAGCGGCGGTGGCCACGCCATATTCGTTGGCGATGCGGCCCAGGTCCTGGTCGCTGATCTGGCTCTGCGGCACCTTGAATCTGCGCGCCTCGCGCTCCAGCAGCTTGCGCCCGATTTCGACGGCGCGGCGGCGGTGATCTTCGTTGAGCCAATGCTTGATTTTGTTGCGGGCACGGGGACTTTTGACGAACGTCAGCCAGTCGCGGCTGGGCTTGTGGTCTTTCTGGGTGACGATTTCGACGATGTCGCCGGTAACCAGCTTGGTGCGCAGAGGGGCCATGCGGCCGTTCACTTTGGCGCCCACGCAGGTGTGGCCCACCTCGGTGTGAATGGTGTAGGCAAAGTCGATGGGCGTGCCCTCGGACGGGATCACCACCACCTTCCCCTTGGGCGTGAAGGTGTAGACCTCGTCGGGATAGAGGTCCATCTTCAGGCTGGAGAGGAACTCGTTGGGGTCGGTCATCTCCTTTTGCCACTCGACCAACTGCCTGATCCAATTCAACCGCTCCTCGTCGCGGGCCGTGACCACGCCTGCGCCAGCCTTGTACTTCCAGTGAGCGGCGATGCCTTCCTCGGCGATGCGGTGCATCTCCTCGGTGCGAATCTGCACCTCGAACTGGTGGCCGCTGGGGCTCATCACCGTGGTGTGCAGCGACTGATAGCGGTTGGCGCGGGGCATGGCGATGAAGTCTTTGATGCGGCCCGGCACCGGACGCCAGAGAGTGTGGATGAGGCCGAAGACGGCGTAACAGGCGGCTACGTCCTGGGTGATGACGCGGATCGCCAGCAAATCATAGACCTGGTCGAAGGAGACTTTGGAGCGCTGCTGTTTCTGAAAAATGGAGTAGATACGCTTGATGCGCCACTCGACGCGGGCGGGGATGTTGTTTTCACGCAGTTGCTCGATCAGCGTGTCTTCCACGCCGCGCAGGAACTGCTCACCCTCCGTGCGGCGGACTTCGACGGCTGCCGAGACCTGCTCGTAGCTGACCGGGTCGGTGTAGCGGAAGGCCAGGTCCTCCAGCTCGCCGCGCACTTTGCCCATGCCCAGACGGTGCGCGAGCGGCGCATAAATGTCCAGGGTTTCGCGGGCGATGGACTCGCGGCGCTCCGGCCTCAAGTACTCCAGTGTGCGCATGTTGTGCAGCCGGTCGGCCAGCTTGATGAGCACCACGCGCACGTCGGAGACCATGGCCAGCAGCATTTTGCGCACATTTTCCGCCTGGCGATCCTCGCGATTGGCGAACTCGATTTTGTCGATATTGGTGACGCCCTCGACGATGTGCGCCACCTGCTCGCCGAAGCCGGCCGCAATCTCCTCGCTGGTGGCGGGCGTGTCCTCGACCGAATCATGCAGCAGACCGGCGGCGATGGAGGTCGAGTCCATCTTCATCTCCGCCAGAACCTCGGCTACCTCGAGCGGATGGATAATGTAAGGCTCGCCTGAGGCCCGCATCTGCCCCTGATGGTGCTGGACGCAGAACTCCCAGGCTTTGCGGACGAGAGCGATGTCATCGCTGGGACGATTGGCGTGGACGTGCTTGAGCAGAGCCTCAAAGCGCCGGTCGATGTCAGCCCGGTCAATGGCGCGCTGGTTGGGGGGGCGCACGCCAGGTTGCGTCATCCCCGTGGGAGCCGGAGACGCGCCGGGAAGCTCTGCCGGTTCTATATGCCGGGCCGTCGCCATGCTTTATTATAGGCCGGTTGTGTTCTGAGGGGATAAATGGGCATTCTCGGGGCCAGCGCCGGCGGCCCTATGGTTTCAGGCGGTAGCTATCGCCCAGTTTTCCCGCTGCCTGCAGGTGTTTCCGTGCTCTCACCAGCTCAGCGATCTGCCGTATATGTCCAAGATCGTGCATGGTCCACTCATGCAGCATTTGTTGTAGGGTGATTTCGCCTGCCTCCTGGTGCCTCGCGCGGCGTTCACCGGCGCTTCGCGGCAAGGTCCGCAGATACTCCACGTTGGTCTCGCGCTGTTTTTCAAAATGGCCGAGGGCATCTTCCGCATTGGCATTGAGGTACAACTCCAGGTACATCTGCGCATCATCCGGCTCGAACTCCGGCAGTTCCTCACTCACGAACCGGTCGACGCGTGTTCGATAGCAGTGGCCCTCGGAATGGGAAAGATGCGCTAGCGCTTCCGCTACCGAAAAGCGGTCGGGCGCAGGCTTCCATTCGGTATCTTCGACCGACAGGTTGCACATCAATCCGCGCAGGATCGCGGGGGTCGCTTCCAACTGGTTGAGGCAGTCTAATTTCAATTCTTGCGTCATGCGATTCATCCTACGATGTTCTCTCCGCCGTCATCATGTAGCGTATCCCATGAGAGAGGATTGGCTAAAACCCAAGGGTGAGAAGATAGAGAGATGAGCCGGAACCAACAAGACCATCCCTCCCACAAAGTCTCTGAGATTGGCGCCAGGATCAGCCGGCGCGCCGCTGACCGGCTGCGTGCGGGGCATCTGTGGGTCTACGCCTCCGACATTGAGTCTGTTGAACTGCCCGCGGGCGAGCCTCCTGCGTTGCTGCTGGTGGCAGACAGCCGCGGATTGCTGCTGGGCACGGCGCTTTACAGCCCCACCTCGCAGATTGCCCTGCGGCTGGTTTCGCGCGAGGCAATTGACGAGGCCGCCTGGCTTCAGTTGCTGGAGACGCGGCTGCGCGCGGCGATCCAGCGGCGCATACCATTGCTCGACGAGCAGAACGACGCATGCAGATTGTGCTTCAGCGAGGCCGACGAGCTGCCGGGCCTAGTGGCGGACAAGTACGGCGATCTCGTTATCATTCAACTCCTAACCAAAGGGCTGGACTCCGCCGCGGTGCGCAAGAGCTGTGTGCGCGTGCTACGGGATGAGTTGTCGCCAGCGGCGATTTTGGAGCGGCCTGACCCGAGAGTGCGCGAGCTGGAGGGGTTGTCCGCGCCGAATCCGGCGCCGCTTTGGACTGCTGATGCCGCAACCCCATCCATTTGCACGCAATTCCGGCTGAATGGCCTGCTCTTCGAGTTCGACGCCAACTCCGGGCAGAAGACAGGAGCATTCCTCGACCAACGGGCCAATTACTCCGCCGTTGCCGAGTGGGCGCGCAAGCTGGACATAGCGAACCGCGACGGAGGTGGGCGCGCGCTGGACGTGTGCTGCTATCAGGGCGGATTTGCCCTGCATCTGGCCGAGGTCTGCGCACAGGTGACGGGGATTGACGCCTCTCGCGCCTCATTGGAAGTGGCGGAACGAAATCTCCTGGCAAACCGCAGTCGGCTCACCGCGCAGGTGGATTGGGTGGAGGGCGACGCCTTTCAGATTCTGCGCGACTGGTCGGAGGCGGACGAGAAATTCGACGCCATCGTGCTCGATCCACCGGCCTTCGCCAAGAGTCAGCGAGCCGTGGAAGGCGCGTTGCGCGGCTACAAGGAGTTGAATCTGAGGGCGCTCAAGATGCTGCGCGCAGGCGGATTGCTGGTGACCTGCTCCTGCTCGTACCATGTGGGCTGGGCTGAGCTGGAGGCCAGCGTAACTGCTGCCGCCGTTGATGCTCATCGGCGTGTGCGGCTGCTGGAGCGGCGTGGAGCCGCGCTCGATCATCCTGTGGTGCTGAATTTGCCGGAGACAGAGTACTTGAAGTGCCTGGTGCTGGAATTGGAATAAGCGATTGCGCAAGTATTCTTCGGAAACTGGCGAATTCAATCTCAGAGCGCAGTTCCGCACCCGGAGCAAAAGCGCGCGCCCTGTGGGTTGGTTTGACGACAGCGCCCGCAGGATACGAGTGTGCCTGGCTGCGGCGCAGGCGGAATATTGATGGTTACATTCCATGGATAGCTCCAGCCCGGCATCGCGATTCCCAGAGTGGCCGCAATCCCCGCCGCCTGGATGGCGTTGAACTCCCGCACCCGGCCAGGCATGAAAAAGCACTCGATAAAGCCCAGAAAAACGGTGATTCCCGTCCAGAAGAAGCACAGGTAAAGAATTCCCAGGCCCGTCCTCCGAAGATAAAAGTGGTGAATGCCGAAGCCGCCCAAAAAGAGCGCCAACAGCACACCCACTACCTCGTCGCGGCGCACCGCCGCATAGTGCTGGTAAAAGATCGCTTGCGCGTTGGGATACGGTTGACTGCTCATGACCGGTTCTCCGTGTTCTCGTCTCAGGATACGCAATCGGCAACTGCGTGGTTCCCCGCAAGCAAACGAACCTGCCACGGAGACGTTCGAGGCCCTCGCGCTTTTATTGCCCGTGCAGATAGCGGCTAGCAAAATCCAGGAAGATGGGCCAGTTTGGTCCCGGCGTGTGACGGCCGGAGTGCTGGCGGAAGGCCAGATCGCCAGCGGTCAGAGCAGTTTCAATGGGCGGAAACTCTTGCGTTCCCAAATCTTTTTTGCCAAGCAGCCGGTAAACCGGCCCTGCGGCGGCTGCACCAAGAAACATTCCCCTGGAATCGGCCCAGCCGTCGCCTTCCTGAGCGCCACCGCTGATGAAGACCGGGCGCGGCGCGCATAGGGCGATCAGTTCATGGCTATCCACAGGCAGGTCGCCGGGGGTTAGCGGGCCGGCGTACTTGAGGAAGTTGCCGGCCATCCAGTGGTACTCGCCGGTGGCGGCGAGGTTTTCGAGTTGCTCGCCGAAGACGTGCCGGTAGAGCTTGGCGCCGCCGGTGCCCGAGGAGCTGATGAAGGCGACAGCGAAGCGCGGATCGTAGGCCATGGCGACGAGAGCCGTTTTGCCAAACCTGGAATGTCCTTCAAGCCCGACCTGTTTCGCATCGACGGATTTGTCGGTCTCGAAGTAGTCCAACGCGTGGCTTGCGCCCCAGGCCCAGGCGCGCAGAGTGCCCCAGTCGTCGGGCCTGCGCGGCTGGCCTTTGTTCACGAGGCCGATGACGCCTTCGTTGAGTCCTGCGCCGTTGTCGGCTTGAAAGCTAGCGGGAGTGAGAATCGCGTAACCCCAGCCACGGGCCAGCACCTGCTGCTGCCAGGTTGGTCCCTGGTTGCCGGGACCTCCGGGCATCATCTCGGGAATGCTTCTAGCGATGGCCGCCATAAATTCTCTGCTGAAGGACAGCTCCATGATGATAGGAACCGGACCTTTGGCGTTGGCCGGAGTAGTCAGCGTCAGCTCAATATTTACCTTGATCGCCGGATAAGCGGAATTGTCTACATGGCCCACGAGATTCTTGGTCACCACCGGCACGTCGCCAATTTTTTCCTGCGTAGTGCTGACCACCTCCCAAGTCACCTTGGGCGTGTTGGCGGGAACGCGGCCGAGAATCTCGCGGTCGAAATCCTCGACGATCTCCGGGCGGCGCTTGGTCCACCAGAGCTTGGCCGAGGTTACGCGTTTGCCGTTTTTGAGCAGTAGAGGATCGGGCAGGTTGGGATAGACGTTGGCCTTCGACTCGTCGTAGTTGGTGGGATGAGAGGATTTGGGGTCATGGCTGGCTCCGGGCCGCAGCTCCTTGATGCCCAGCAGGTCCATCAGATGCTGATGGTCCTTCTCGGTGGCGGTGCGGATGGCCAGTTGTTCCGGCGTGGGCGTAGGCGCGGGAGTTGCTTGCCCAGCCAACCGCATCGTTCCTGAAAAGGCCAGCACCAAAACCGCAAATCTGCAACAAATCATCTTCACTATCGGCAACCTCATTTCCGAACGTTTTCTCTTTGGACTAATCGCCCCAAGAATACCGACCCTACGGCGCTCTGGGCAAGAGGGACTGAATCCGTATTCCTGATTCCATTCAGGCCTGCATTGCATCCAACTGGCATGAGCAAACCAATTAACTCTGCCAGCGGCAGCTTTCTCATCGGCGGCGATCTGCCGGTCAATCGTCTGGGATATGGAACCATGCGGCTGGTGGGCGAAGGAGCATGGGGCGAACCGGCTGACGCGGCCGAAGCTCGCCGCGTTCTGCGCAGAGCCGTTGAGCTGGGCGTTACGCTGATCGACACCGCAGACGCCTATGGACCGGAGATTGCTGAGCGGCTGATTGCCGAGGCGCTTCATCCTTACGCGCCAGGAATTGTCATTGCCACCAAAGGCGGCATCACGCGTCAGGGACCTTCCAAGAGCGAGTACGTAGGCCGCGCGGGCTACCTGATTCAATGCGTGGAGATGAGTTTGCGGCGGCTCAAGCTGGAGCGGATTGATCTATATCAGCTGCATCGGATTGACCCGCGGACGCCGCTGGAAGAGTCACTGGGCGCGCTCAAAAACCTCCAAACCCAGGGCAAGATTCGCCACATTGGCTTGAGCGAAGTCACACCTGCGGAGATTGAAGCGGCACGGAAGATTGTCGAGGTAACAACGGTCCAGAATCGATATAGTCTGGCTGACCGAAGGCATGAGGAAACGCTTAATTATTGCGAGAAGCAGGGCATCGGCTTCCTGCCCTGGTATCCGATCAATGCAGGCAAGCTGCTGAAGGCCGACAACCCTGCGGCACAGGCGCTAAACGGAATCGCGGCGCGACATTCAGCGACCGTGGCGCAGCTTTCGCTGGCGTGGCTTTTGCAGCGCTCACCGGTGATGCTGCCGATTCCGGGCACGTCGAAAGTGGCGCACCTGGAGGAGAATGTTGCTGCTGCGGGATTGAAGCTGAGCGCTGAGGATTGGACGGAACTGGAGAAGGCTGCACAGTTGAGCGTTTCGTGACAAAGTTAATTTTGCTTCGACGAAGAGAGTTTTGGTGGCCATATAAGAAACGAAACGCTAGCAGGATGCAGGCGGATTCAATAACGTTCGTACCGACCCTACGGGGCTAATACTTCTTTTGTACTGCTCACCCAGGACTGCGCTTTGCTTGTCCTGGGCTATTTTCGGCTCCCCCTCCGGGGGAAACTCAACCCGCCGATAGCGGTATATGCGCAACTTAATTCATATTTTCATACAAAAGAGACTTATGGGGGTATAATTCGAGAGAATTTTGCGGGAAGGAAATGGAGATTTGAAATGGCAGAGGCTGTTGGTTATGTGTTGTCATTATTGATCATCGCAGTCGCGTTGTTTTTGATTGCCGCCATCTTCATGTCGTTCTACAGTATCGGCCCGACCCAGATCGGACTTGTACGAAGCAGGTTTGGAAGGAAGCTGCCCGGCGATAACCCCGTAGCCTTTCTAGGAGAGGCTGGTTATCAGGCCGATCTTCTTATGCCGGGCATACGCTTCAAGTTCAAGCTGTTTTCTGATGTGACCAAACACCCGTGGGTGCAGGTGCCACCGGGACAGATTGGCGTGGTGATCGCACAGGTTGGCAAACCCACGCCCATCGGAGCGAAATCAGGCAAGTACAACCCGGCCTTCGGCAACTTCACAGACTTCAGAGCATTTCTTGATAAGGGCGGAGAGAAGGGCGTTCAACGGCCCGTTCTATCTCCTGGCACACTGGCGCCGATTCACCCGGTGGCTTTTTTGGTGATCACCAAGCCGCAAGTCTTCGGCGTACCGGTGTCAGAGGAGTACAAGGACCTGGCCGACAGCAACAAGCTAAGCTACAAGGCCTTCGGTCTTGAAGACTGGCAGCTTGATGTAACGCGCATTGCTCCCAAGCCAGCCGGCGCAAACGGCATCGTCACGGACATGATCGGAGTGGTCACCTCATTAGACGGCGAACCCTTACAGGCGGGCGCGATTGCCAGCAGGCTGGGCGGATTCAAAGACGTCAGCGAATTAGAAGGGCAAGATGGCGTTACTGATTTCCAACTGATGAGTTTGATCCTGGGCAGCAAAAACGATCAGCACAACAACTATCAGGATTTTCAGAAGTTTCTGGAAGCCGGCGGGAAGATCGGCCTGCAACATGACCCGCTGCTCTATGGCGCTTACAACCTGAACCCGTTCCTGGTTCGCGTGGAACAAGTGCCGATGCTGGTTGTGGAACAAGGTCAGGTGGCCGTAATCAAAGCCTATGTGGGATTGCCCACACAGGACACATCCGGCGCAGGCTTCAAGTTTGGCAGCCTGGTTCGCCCGGGCCACCAGGGCATTTGGCAAGAAGCATTGCGCACGGGAAAGTATCCGATCAATCCCAGGATTTACGATGCGAAGCTCGTTCTTACGGCCATTCTTAAGCTCGATTGGGCAAAGGATGTGACAGGCGCACACGGGCTTGATGCGCGCCTTGAGCCGATCATTGCCAAAAGCAATGAGGGCTTCGTGTTCAGCATCGATCTGCAAGTTTTGATTCATGTTCCGGATACAAAAGCGCCGAGGGTTATTTCCATGGTTGGTTCCATGGAGAACCTGGTGAACGAAGTCTTGCAGGCTGCGGTGGGCAACCTGTTTCGCGACAAGATTGGCGGCATGGAAGCGATTACGTTCATCCAGACGCGCCAGAAGGTGCAGGAACAAGCCTTCAACTACATCCAGGAAAAACTTGCCGAGTACGAAATCGAGACCAGGGGAGTTTATATCCAGGATGTCGTTTACCCCGAGCAGTTGGTTACTGTTCTGACGCAGCGCGAGGTCGCACATCAGGAAGTGGAAACATTCAAGATGCAGAGGCAGTCACAGGACCAGCGCATCGAGACGGAGAAGGCTCGTGGCACCGCCGATATGCAGGTGGAGCTTGCGAAGTCAAAGGTGGGAGTGGACATCCAGACAAACAGAACCGAGGCCAGGATGAAGGAGGCCCAGGGCGAGGCCGCATACATCGAGCAGACCGGCACTGCCAAAGGCGCCGAAGTTCGCGCGGTGGGTTTGGCCAACGCAGAGGCCTACGAGAGACAGGTCGCAGCGCTGGGCAAGGGGCCCACAACTCTGGTGAACGCAATCAAGGCGCTTGCGGCCGGCGAGGCTACTTTCATGCCCAAGATTTTGGTGGTTGGCAGCGGGAGCAGTCAAGGGGTTCTTGAGAGCCTGGGAACGATGCTGATGGACAAGCTCGACACGAGCGCTGCCGACCCTGGATCTGCCGGCTCCACAACAGGCAAGCGCTAGCCGGGCGGCTCCCGCTAGCTCCAAAGGGTGAGCTGCGTACGCGATGGTGGCGGAGTTTGCGCAGGGCGTTGGCTTCGATTCGATTTCACGAGGAGCTTTTGGGCGAGGCTTTTGGAAGCCCCAGGCTGACCAGCAGAGCTGTATCCAGGCTGGCCATGGTTTCAGGAGAGAGTGCGCCATAGACTTTGCCAAAGCGGCTTTGATCGACTACGCGAATCTGATCGCAGAGGATGCAGCTATCCTTGGTCGTGCCTCCATCGCCCATTTTCACCGGAACGTAAATCGGTGAAGGAGCTTTGACGCGCGCCGCATCTGTCAGCGGCACGATGATCGTGGTGGATATGAACCGGTTGCCCACGTCGTTCTGGACCACCACGCAAGGGCGCGATTTTCCTTGTTCATGGCCGACAACGGGATCAAGCGAAACTTCGACGACCATTCCGCGAAAGGGCTTGCCAGCCATCAGAATCCCTCGCTATCCACGTGGACGAATTCTTCCATAATTTCCCGGCTCATCGGCGCATTTGCCGTATATGCGGCGGCCAGTTCTTGTTCAAACCGCTTCTTCTCCATCTCCTCAAGGAGTTGCTCGACGGCGGTCCGGATCAATTCGCTCCGATTCTTGTCCAGTTTGCGGGCGGCATCATCGGCGCGCTTCAGCAGGTTTTCCGGGAATTCAACGAGGACGCGCTCTTTGCGGGCGCGAATCGTGATGGGCTTTCGGGCAGCTGCTACAGGCATGAAGTCCTCCTCCTGTTAGGCGGATGAAACAGTGAATTTAATTATAGATGAGTAGTGGTAATAAAATTCAACATATTACATATAATATAATATATATACCAATAAAGTGCATCAATCGGCATAGGGGGGAGAGTCGCCTCTCCTCCCCTGCCACACCACCGGACAAGCGGGTCCGCATCCGGCGGTTCGAGAAGTTGAGGTCAACAGAGTCTCG
>Ga0302319_10007771_pt1 | contig 21043 bp, 20 predicted proteins | sample Bog_T0_2_FD_203319 | JGI IMG/M metagenome (GOLD analysis project Ga0302319, IMG submission 203319) | Peat permafrost microbial communities from Stordalen Mire near Abisko, Sweden - Bog_T0_2 | ecosystem: Environmental > Terrestrial > Soil > Wetlands > Peat | place: Sweden: Abisko, Stordalen Mire... | reverse complement strand
CCCAACCCCGGAAGAGGCCGCGCCTGCTGCGCCTCCGGCAATCGAGCAGGCAGAAACAGAGAATTCCCCTCATGGCGAAGAAAAAAGCCAGTCAGAGCAGTGAAGTTGAGAGCGTAACCCCTGAAACCACAGAACCCGGCACAGTCGTAAAGGCAAAAGCCAAGCCCAAGACCAAAGTCGCGCCCAAGACCAAAAAGCCGGCAAAGGCACCCGTCGCAGCAGACCCCATCGGTGACGAAACCGACGGCGAGGCCATGACTGCGCTCGAACCGGGAGGCACCTCGGCAAGTGCATCCGAAATAGACGGCGCCGAAGTGGAAGCCCTCGCCGAAGCCGAAATTGAAGGCGCGGCCTACACAACCGGCGAATCGGCCATCGCTCCTGGATCAGAATTTGAAGACGAGTTCGAAGACGAAGCTGAGCCCGCTGAAGGTCTCTTGCCTGAGCCCGAAGACGAACTGGAAGATGAGTTGGAAGGCGAATCCGAATTGGAAGGCGAGTTGGAAGACGACTCGGATTCCGAATCCAATCCAGTCCCCCGGCCGCCCGCGAAACTCGAACGATTGCAGAAAATCCTTGCCCAGGCCGGCGTAGCCAGCCGCCGTAAAGCCGAGGAGATGATCGAGCAGGGCCGCGTTCAGGTGAATGGCAAAACCGTGACCGAGCTGGGCACCAAGGCCGATGCAGGCCGCGACCACATCCGCGTCGACGGCAAGCTGCTTCATGGCGCCGAGCGTCTCCGCTACTTCGTCCTGAACAAGCCCAAGGGCTTTGTTACCACCGTCAAGGACCCCGAAGGCCGCCCCACCGTCATGCAGTTTTTTGACAAGTTCAAGGAGCGCCTCTACCCCGTCGGTCGCCTTGACTACATGAGCGAAGGCCTCCTTCTTGTCACCAACGACGGCGAACTCGCCAACAGGCTTACCCGCGCCGCCGCCGGCGTAGAAAAGACCTACCTGGTGAAAGTGGCCGGGCAGCCCACCGAAGGCGAGCTCGACATTCTCCGCGCCGGAGTCGCTATCGAACGCGGCGGCCCTGGAACATCGAAGGTCCGCACCGCGCCCGCCCGCATCCGTCAGGTCCGCCAGGGAGACAACCCATGGTACGAAGTGGTTCTCATCGAAGGCCGCAACCGCGAACTGCGCAAAATGTTCGAGGAGATCGGCCATTTCGTTGAGAAGATCCGCCGTGTCGGCTACGGCCCGCTGGTGCTTGACCAGGAACCCGGCAACCTTCGCGAATTAGATCCGAAGGAATTAACACTCCTGCGCAAAGCCGCCGACGGCTCCCTCCGCACCCCTAAATCGAAGGATCTTCGCCGCCGCAACGCCGCCGATGCAGGCCATCTGCCGACCGTCACGCCTAAACCCAGCCCTCGCTCCAGCCTTCGCCCGGCCTATCCCGCTGCTGCCAAGTCCTTTGAAGAACGGCCGGCTCCAGGCCCCAAGGACTACCTTCCCAAGCGGACCTTCGAACGGGAAACCCCGGCAGGCAGCCCCACGCGGCCTAACCGGTCGCCCGCAAGGGAATTCGGCGCCACTCGGCCGGCATGGAAGAAAGATGATCGCCCGTCCAGGCCGCCAGCGCGATTTGCCGCAGACTCAACCGGCGAATCCCGTCCGCCCGCCGGCAAATCCTTCGGAGCCAAGCCATTCGCGAAAAAGCCTTTTGGCGCTAAGCCTTTCGGAGCCAAACCATTCGGCGCCAAGCCATACGACAGGGCCAATGCCCCGAGCCGCCCCTTCACTCCGAAGCCGGAGTTCGGCGGAGCGGACCAGACAACGCCGCCCGCAAGCAGGCCCTACACCGAGCGATCATCCGCACCCCGGCCGTTTGCCGGCAAACCGGCAGAAGGGCGCAGCTTTCCAGCGAAGCCAGCATGGAAGAAGCCGGAAGGCCAGCAGAGACCGCCGTTCAAGCGTCCCACGGCTGACCGTCCAGCGCCACCGCGTCGCGAACCGGCACACTTCGACGATCTCGGCCCTGTGAGACCGCCGAACCTCCACATTGAAGAGATCAAGGCGTCGGATCGTCCCGCTCCCAGCCGTAGTGGACCCAGGCCCAGTTCCTACCGCCCGGCCCCTGGCCGCTCAAGCGCCGGACCTTCCGGCTCAGGCCGGTCCAGTTCGGAACGTCCACCATCGTCCCGTCCCTTCCGCAGCGAAGGCGGAATGCCGCGACCTTTTACCACCAGCAGCGGCAAACCACGAGCTGGCGGCGCACGCCCCAACAACAAGCCTGGTCGCACTGGAGACAGGCCTTCTTCAACTGGGTGGAAGCCCGGGGGACGGGCGAATACCGGTGCACCCGCCCGGTCCTTTGGATCGAAGCCAGGCGGCTCGGCCCGGCCTTCCTTCCGCCGCGAAGAGGGCGAGGGTTCGTTCGCCCCGCGTCCCCCGCGCTCAGACTCAGGTCCAGGCCAGCGTCCTGCCGGCAAGCCCGGCTGGAAGCCCAAGCCCAGCTTTGGCGGCAAGGGTAAGCCTGGCGCCGGCGGTAAATCGAGGCCCCCTTTTAAGGGCGGTTCAAAGCCCGGCGGCTTCTCCAAATCCGGATTCAAAGGGAAGCCCGGCGGTAAAAAACGGCCGTAGGCTTTCTCAACTACTAAGTGCGGCGGAAGATCTCCGCCGCCAACTTCCGAAACTCGAACTGTTGATACTCGCGGATGACTGCAGGCGAAAAGATGCCCATAATCACCGCGAGTACAATTCCCGGCAACAACAGAGAAACCACCACTCCGCGCGATTCACCGGTGGCCGCCGCAATCGCTCCGAACAGCAAGCAGGCTGCTCCCAGGCTGGCCAGCAGCATATAGGCGCCCGTTACCAACCCCTTCGCCTTGCCGCGGGGCATCCATATGCTCGACGCAACCACCAGGCCGCCACCCAAAAGTGGGAGGCCGACGGCAATCAGCGTCCGGTAGTTCTCAATCTGGCGAATTCCTTCCCACAAACCTTCACTCATCGCTCAACCTCCCTTTCCATGTTTCTTTCGAGAGCCGCCCGATACACGGCGCGAATGCTCTTTGCCGTTCCCACCTTGATCTCGCCCCGTTCCACCAGGTCCGCCAACAGACCCGTCATCTGGTCCGGAGGCGCTCCATTCATGCTTTGCCGCAAATTCGCAATCACGCGGTCAAGCGTGGCCCGAATCGTCGGATAGCTCACGTGGTGCAGCATCGCCATCTCCTTCAGGGACCCGGATGCCAGCACAAACTGCGCGACAAAATCCAAATCCTCTTCCGGCAAAAGGGAAACCGGATGTTCCTTGTTCCGCGATTCCCGCTGCCGAATTTCCTTCACTACGGCTTCCATGCACACAAAATTAGCACGAGTAATAAATAAAATTCAAGTGCATTTTAACTTTATTTATATTCTGGGTCGACCTCGGAGCTCACGAGGGACACAACGCGGACGCGAGACTGCAAAATGGGAGCTCCTGACACACATCCGCCTTGAACCTTTTCCTTGCTATCCTGAGAGCCTGAAATGCACAATGCCTCCACAACTGTCGATCCCATCCTGTGCGCTCCGCTTCTCCGCAAGGTGGACGCGCAGCTGATCGACCTGCTCCGCTCGCTCACCCCGGAAGAATGGGGCCTCCAAACCATCGCGCCGGCCTGGAAGGTCCGCGACGTGGCCGCGCATCTGCTCGACACGGCCCTCCGCAAGCTCTCCTTGGTGCGGGATGGGGTCCGCGACGACAACTTCGTCGAGGCGGCCGAAATCCGCTCGCCGGCCGACCTGGTCGCCTTCGTCAACCGGCTAAATCGCGAAGGCGTGGCAGTTTACCGCCGCCTCAGCCCTGCGATCCTGATTGAACTGATGACGGCAGCCTGCAACCAGAGCGCCGATTTCCACGAGTCGCTTGATCCTTTCGCCCCCGCTGCTTTCAATGTGAGCTGGGCCGGTGAGGATCGCTCCCTCAACTGGTTCGACACCGCCCGCGAACTCACCGAGCGCTGGCACCACCAGCAGCAGATCCGCCTGGCCACCGATCGCCCCGGCCTCATGACTCCGGAACTTTATCATCCCGTGCTGGACTGCTTCTTGCGCGGGCTTCCGCACGCCTTTCGCGACGTTGACGCCCTGACAGGCACAACCGTCGTGGTTGAAATAACCGGCGACTGTGGAGGCCGCTGGACCCTGGCCAAGGACCCGCCTGCATGGACTCTAATCAGAAATTCAGAAGCCGAATACAAATCTCGTGTCACAATACCGCAGGCGCTTGCATGGCGCCTGTTTACCAAAGGCATTGATCCAGCCCTTATTCAGCCGCAAATCAAAGTTGAAGGCGACCCGATTCTGGGCGAAAAAGTCCTTCACTTGACCGCTATTGTTGGCTAAGACTCAATGGTTTCCCTCGCACCAAGGAGCCCTCATGGCAAACAGCTTTGGTACCGACATCCTTATCCAGGCGCCCAATCCGGAAGAGGCCGCCGCTTTCTACGTCGAGCAACTCGGATTCGAAATCACCGGCCATGGCACGCAAATGATGAGCCTGCACGGTCCCCGCATCAACCTGTTCATCGAACGCGGCCCCGCACTCGGCCCGGTCCTTGAGGTCACAGTCCTCAATGTCAAGCAAACCGCCGAGCGCCTGGTCGATAACGGTTGCGAGATCATCAAAGACGAGCCGGAGTTCCCAAGAATCTACGTCAAAGACCCCTACGGACTGATCTACAACCTCACGACCTAGGCTGAACAAGCGGCGGGCCCGCTCTATTCTCCCGCCTTCAAAGCCAATGTCTCCACCACTTGAATGATCTTGAGCAACTCCTGCGGCAGACCATGCCGCTCCTGCAAGTAAGCCGCGCCGTTGTATGAGATCCAGACGCTTTTCTCGCCGTCCTCCCAAACCAGAATCTTGAGCGGCAGGTCGATGGCGACACTGGGAGCGGCCAGCATCAACGGCGTTCCTGCCTTCGGACTGCCAAAGATCAGCAGCTTCGTCGGCGGCATCGTCATTCCAACTTTTTCTGCTTCGCCACTGTGGTCCACCAACGCGAACAACGTTACGCCCTTTTCATCCAGAATTGCCTTGAGCTTCTCCGCCGTCTCGTCTACGGTGTGATGGCTCGGTACATTCACAATCCCGTTTCCTCCAGTTGTCATCTTCACCTCCTGTCCCCGCCCCCCGTGCGAATTGTTTCTCCCGCACGTCCATTTGTTCCGGCTATGATGCCCTTAGATGATCGAATCTGAAAGTCGAACCGGGCCAGTCACCTTCGGCTTCCGAAATCTCAAAATTGTTACCGAATCCCCATCTGGAGCATCTTTACAAGCATGAGTACTGAAAAAGCAACATTCGGAGCGGGCTGTTTCTGGAGCGTCGAAGCCGCCTTTGCCGCGATTCCCGGCGTCACCGCGACCGCTGTAGGCTACGAGGGCGGTCAGCTCGACCGGCCCACCTACAAAGACGTTTGCACAGACAGCACGGGTCACGCGGAAGTTGTCGAACTCGACTTCGACCCTGCGCGCGTCACCTACAACCAGATCCTTGACGCCTTCTTCACCCTGCACGATCCCACCACCCTCAACCGCCAGGGACCTGACTGGGGCACGCAATACCGCTCCGCCATCTTCTTTCACTCTCCGGAGCAGGAAGCCCAGGCCCTTGCAAAGATCGAACAGCTTACCGAGGAGGGCGTCTTCAAACCAAAACGCGTTGTGACCAAAGTGGAACCTGCCCAGACCTTCTGGCGCGCGGAAGAATACCACCAGCGCTACCTTGAAAAGCGCGGCCAGGCAAGCTGCCATATCTAGCCCTCAGCCAACGCTCTCGAATCGAAGCTCTCGCTCATTCCGCGGGGGCTTCGCCTTTTCAGCCTACGGAAAATCCGTAACCTTGGGTGTGTTGCGGGGCTTGGTCGAGGTAGGTCCTCCCGTCGAATTGATGACATTGCTGATCTCGCCCAGGTTGTCGAGCGCAATGGAAATCATGTGGTGGAATCGCACCCCCGGTACCGTCGGGACCTCGATAGCGCGAGCAAGCACTACATTGGGATGCCGGAACACTGAGTAGACGCCAAGCCCCCAGGCTTCGTGACTCGTAACGCTATCAGCCACTTTGTACGACGCCCATCCGTTGATGCGCGCGCCCTTCGCGTCCACTCCGCTGGTGTAGCTCTGCTGGTCCGGCGGGTCGTAAGGGATTTCCGACTGATAGAAATAGGTCCGGCCGCCATTGCCGTTCCAAAGCACCTGGAACTGCTGATGATGCTCCACGAAGAGCCCGTATGCGGTGACGTTGTTCCCGTTCACCACCAGGCCATTCGCGCTGGGGTTGGTCGTCCAGCCGGCGCCCGCTCCATGATCGGCGCGCCAAATCCAGGTGTGATCGACGATGGTGTCATTTGAGTTGATTTCGAGATCGATTCCCGCACTGCCCGGACCCGCACCGCCCACGCGAAAGAACACGTCGTGCAGCGAGATGGGGTTCTTTGCGTGGCTGGCATGGCTGCCTTCCGCGCCTACCTGCATCAGAATCGGCGATAGCTTCGGCCCCGCATCGATGAGCACCCCGGCAACGATGATGCCGTCTGCGTCAGCAGTAGTGATTGCCGCCGTGCCGTAGATGGGACGGAGAGTAGCAAAGCCAAGGCCCATCACAACCGTGTCGGGATGAGTAACGCGGATCGGATCACTCAGCTCGTACATTCCAGGCGTCAGCAGCAAGTGCTTGCCCTTTGCCAGTTGTTCGTTCATCGTGGCTGCGGTGTCAGTGCCCGGGTGAGCGATATAGAACTTTTCGAGTGGAATGGATTTTCCCGGTGTCATCCCGCCGTGCCAAGTAATTCCCAAGCTGTTGGCCACGAGCGAGGGAACCCGAACGGAATAATTCCCGTGCCCGTCCACTTCAATGAAGGGCTTCTCGCGAACGATCGGCGTCTGGGCGATCTTCGTGTATGGCGGCGAGGGCCAATCGCCCTCCGGCGGTTTGGGGATGCCGACAAACACCATGTTCCAGTTGGCGCCAGTCCACGAGCCCCATTCGCTGTTGCGGGAGATCCACTGCTGCTGCGTGCCGGAGCCCACATTGCCATCGAACAGCGAGTCCGAGATCCATCCCCCACTGGCCCAGCCATGGTTCTGATTCAGCACCATGCTGCCAAGAATGTGCATGCGGCGAAACGGCGCAGCCTGGGAAACGGCCCACTGCATGGTTCCATCCGCTGCTCCGCCGGTCGGCGTCACCGCGAAACCTTCAGCAGTCCGCCAGAAGGTGCAGGTTGCATTGTCGTGTGGCAGGCTGGCATCGGCGTGGACGTTGCCGGTGATATGGACGGCGTCGGGCGTGGCGCCCAGGCCGATGACTTCGGTGTAGAAGCCGATGGGAATATTCAATTTGTATTCGCCCGGCAGAAACAGGAAAGCGTTCCGTTGGGATCCAAACTCGTTGTGCTGCTGTACTGCATAGACCGCATCGATCTGCGCCTGGATGGTCGCAGCAGGCATGGTCGAACTGAAAACCAGAACATTGGGGCCAAAATCCGGCTGTGCGGGCGCTGCGATTCCAGGAATGCTGCAACACGCCACGAGGGCAAAAAACACACCAGCTGCCCGAATGGAATCTGCTCCGGCCTTTGCGCCGATTTGGATTGATCTTTTCATTGGCTCCCCAGTCAGCTTCGTATGGTATCGATCTCAGCCAGGATAGACAAATGGCCAGACCAATGGTTCCATCTTCATCCCGGTTTGTGGACACGGGCTGGTTCCCCGAGCGAGAATTGCGGACACGTGGGGAGACCAGATTGAAACGATCTTCTATGACGCGGCGGGATTTTGTCCGGTTGGGAGCGGGCGCAGTTGCCGCAGGCGCAGCGGTGAATACCACTCTTTTGGACCCACCGTCATCCACGGCACAGACCGTGGCCGGCGAAGCCAAGGGTGCCGCAAAGGCCCGCACCATCCGATTCATTTCCATCGGCACTGGGATTCGCGGCTGCGATTTGCTGCGTGCGGCGCGGCAGGTGCCGAACAGTGTTTGCGTCGGCTCCGCAGATATCTACACCATGCACCAGCGCGCGGGGAAGGAAGCCTATGGTGCCGAGTTCCTCGCAGGCCGTGATTATCGCGCTCTGCTCGACCGCAAAGACGTGGATGCGGTGATAGTCGCCGTCCCCGACCATCTGCACAAGCGTGTGGTGCTCGACTGTCTGGCCGCCGGCAAAGACGTGTATTGCGAAAAGCCGATGAGCCACACCGTGGAAGACGGCCTCGCCATGGTGCAGGCTGTGGTGGCGGGCAAGCGGATTTTCCAGGCCGGAAGCCAGCGCGTGAGCAACATCGTCTACAAGAAAGCGCAGGAGATTTTTGCGTCAGGCAGGTTGGGCGAGGTGCATCTGATCGAGGGCCACTCAGATCGCAATTCGCCTTCGGGCGCCTGGGTATACCCCATTCCACCGCATGTCACCCAGGAAACCATCGACTGGGAAGCATTTCAGAAAGATGCGCCTCCGCATCCCTTTGACCCGGTGCGCTTCTTCCGCTGGCGCTGCTTCAAGGAATACGGCGAGGGCCTTGCCGGCGATCTGTTCGTGCATCTGCTCTCAGGCATTCAGTGCGTCACCGGCATCAACGCCATTCCCAGCCGGGCGTATTCCACCGGCAGCCTGACGCACTTCAATGACGGCCGTGATTATCCTGACCTGCTGGTGACGCTGTACGATTATCCGGGCGTGACGGTGAATCTCCACTGCAATCAAAACAACGAAGCGGGCGAGCCCATCATCTTCTATGGCTCTCAGGCGACCATGGTGATAAACGGCAATTCCCTCACGGTCACCCCGCAGGACACCAGCCCGAAACCCGAAGGATATAGCCTCAACGGGTGGACCGCGGCGGCCAAACAACAGTATCTGGACGAATGGCACAAAACGCATCCCGCGCCGCCGGTAACGCTGGGCGGCGTGGAGAACTACGTCGCATCGCCGGGATACAACGACACGGTCGACCACATTGCCAACTTCTTTCACGCCATTGAAACGCGGGACCACGTGGTGGAAGACGAAGTCTTCGGCAACAACACAGCCATCGCCTGCCACATGGCCAACCACTCTTACTTCAATCGCAACGTCGCTGCATGGGACGAGGCAACAAAGTCAATCAAAGGCTGAATCGTTAGCCTTACGGAGAGGAAACAGATGAGCATTGCTTCACGGAGGAGTTTTTTGAAAGCATCGGGTGCGGTTGCTGCTGCAACGGTTGTAGGTGCTGATCGGCTGAGTGCCGCGCCGCTCAAGTTCCCCATCGGACTGCAACTCTACAGCGTGCGTGAGCTGCTGCCAAAAGACTTTGACGGCACCCTCGCCAAGGTGCGCGCCGACGGCTACACCGAAGTCGAAGCAGCCGGCTACTATGACAAGCCTGCGCCCGAATTCCGCAAGGCCATGGACAAGGCCGGACTGCGCTGCGTCAGCACCCATCATCCGCTGGGCGTGCTGCGTCCGCGACTGGACGAGCTGATTGAATACGGGCACACGCTGGGCCTCGAGTACATCATCTGCTCCTCTTCCGTGCGGCGCGACCCAGCGGCCAAGGGTCCCCTCACACTGGATGACTGGCACTATGTCGCGGGCGAGTTCAATCGCATTGGCGAGAAGGTGAAGGCCGCCGGGATGACCTTCGGCTATCACAACCACACTCCGGAGTTCGGCACCGAGGGCGGAGTGATGTTCTACGACGAACTGCTCAAACTCACCGACCCCAAGCTTGTAGTCTTCGAGATGGATTGCGGATGGGTGGCCGCGTCCGGGCACAATCCTGTTGATTATCTAAGCAAAACGCCGGAACGGTTTCCGCTGCTCCACGTGAAGGACATGGCGCACGAAGCGAGTGGGCAATTTCACTCGACGGTCATGGGTCGCGGGGTTGTGGATTACAAGCCGATTCTCCGCGCCGCCACTGGCCTCAAGCACTACTTCATCGAGCAGGAAGAGTTCGACCTCGACGCGATTGAAGCGCTCAAACTCGATGCGGAGTACATGCGCAAGCTCGATCTCTGAAGTGCATTGCGCTTCTAAACCTTGGCTTCGCTTGCGGGGACCGGTTTCTTTGTGCGCGTGGTGGTGATGACCACCACGCTTACCAGGACGAATAACGTTCCCAGGATCGTCCTCAGCCCAAGCGCCTCGCCACCGATCAGGTAGCCGATGATCACGGCGACCACCGGGTTCACATAAGCGTACGTACCCACCTTCGTTGGCGATTCATGGTGAATCAACCACAGGTATGCGGTAAAACCGATGATGGACCCCGCGATAATCAGGTAAAGCAAAGCGAACCACGCCCCGGCCGAGACCTTGGCAGCGTCAAAACCGCGAAACTCCCCCAGCGCCGCCGCCGCGACAGTCAACATGATTCCGCCTGCCAGCATCTGCGATCCCGAACTCATGATCTTCGACTCCGGCAACGGCAGCTTGCGAGTAAGAACCGAAGCGACCGACCAGCTCAGCGACCCGGCAATTAGCGCCACTGCACCGATTGGCTGAATCGGCTGGCCGCCGATGTTGAACGACCGAATCACCAGCACCGCAACCCCGCAAAGCCCAATCAGCAGCGCCGCAACCAGCCGCACAGTGAGCTTTTGCGTGCGCAGGAAGAGAATTTCAGAAAGCGAAGTGAAAAGCGGAATAGTGGCCATCATCACGGCGGCAATGCCGGATGGCACGCGCTGTTCAGCCCAGAACAGGCACCCGTAATCGATAACAAAAATCAGGAACGCCAGCAGAAGGATGGAAGCCCATTGCCGGCGCGAAGGCAAGCGCTCACCGTGAGTCATCACCCAGACAAAAAGAACAATGCCCGCCGCCAAAAAACGCATCGCTGCGAACAGCAACGGCGGCAGTTCTTGCACACCAATGCGAATGGCCAGAAACGTGGAACCCCACACGAAGTAAATGATCGCGAACGCCAGCAGAGTCTTCCATCTCGGGTGATCGGCGTCGGGCTCCATGGCAATCTCCTTTTTTGCACTTTATCAGCAGGTCCACCCTGCCGCGCCATCATTCCGCTCGGCGGCCCTCGCCAATTCAGTCCATCTGAGCCTCTTCGTTTAGGCTTTGAATATGAACATTTTTGATGAGAAGCGAGCCGAACTGGAAAAGCACGAGTTCATGATGGGCGTGGAGCGCGGCAGGCTGGCGGTGGCGCTCGACCTACTCACTGACTCGCTGATTATGGTGGGCCAGCATGGAGTCTATTGCCCATCCAGCCGGAATCCCGCCAAGCCCGCACTCGATCTGCAGGCCGTTCTGGCAGGCATGGAAGGCGCCAAGGCCCTGATCCAGAGCGTGATGGAAGAGCTTCGCGCCCGGCGCGATGCCGAACGTGTTTAGCGGCAACGGACGCCTCACCGCGCGTCCACAACCCAAAGTACGATATGCTTAGAGAGCGCGCCCGTAGCTCAGCTGGATAGAGCGAACGCCTCCGGAGCGTTAGGTCGGGAGTTCGAATCTCTCCGGGCGCACCATATTTATATTCGCTTCTGCGTACAATTCCATTTCTGCAATCATTCCTCGCAGTGCAATCATGCCGTCTGTAGACGAAAACGGGCGGTTGAAGCCAGAACGTCTCCCACTCATCCATCGCGTGCAGGCCAGTTAAACTGGAAGAGGCTTGTGCGGCAAGCTTAAGTAAGCCGGGCACGCAGATAAGGCGAAAATGCATTTGAATTTTGGTTGGACGACCGTCCAGGTTTTGTGGACGATCACGTTTGCGGCGCTCCTTGTGCTGCTTGTGGTATTGCTCGGCCGAGACCGGTACAAGCGCTTCAAGTGGTTCACCATCAGCATTGTGCTGATCACGTTCCGGTTGCTGGCCAGCCGTCTGCTCTACGGCAAAATGGCGCCAATCGGCTTCTATGAGCTGTTCATCCCGCTGGCGGATCTCACTGCGATCGTAAACCTGCTGGTCCTGGTCGAGTTGGCGCGGAGGTCATTTGTTGGCCTTGGGCGCAGGGCCTGGATCATCTTCACGCTGGTTCTCCTCGCCGTCGCTGGAGGCGTGGTCGCCACCTGGGGACCCTGGCCTGCAATGAAGACCCTGACCGCCGGCACCGTCCTTGCTCTACTTGGTGGGATGCAGTTGTTCTCGCAAAAGAGCGAGCTGCTGCTGAACGTTCTCACCGTCGAACTGGGTCTTCTGGCGCTGTTCTTCGGCAGGCGCTACAAAGCGGGATGGCGCACGCATGCGCAGGGGATTCTCGTCGGGTTGTCCACCGCGGCCATTGCGCAACTTATCCGCGATGGGATCTGGGACCTGATCGTCCTGAAAGCGACGCCGCACAGTCAAGCCGAGTACGATCACCTCGTTGGTCTCCGCGACAAGCTCTTCAACGCGCATGAAGTGGTCTATATTACGGTGATCGTGTGGTGGATCTGGCGCCTCTGGATGGATGAACGGCCAACCGTTGCCGTCGAGGGTGCGCCGGCGATTGAACCTCCGGCCCCGGAAACATCCCCTTCTTTGGGGAACGAGCCGGACACCGAACCGGAAATCGCAGAGCCGGATCAGAAACAGTAAACAGCCGCGATCCCTGCGCCTGTTTTCTTGGCGCAAGGTTCTTGATCTCAAACCTCAGTGCCCCGGCCCTAGGGCCTTCCCATTCAATCGTGGGACAATGAATCAGGTTGCTGCCATGTCTAACGAGAATCATCCCGAGTCCGCTGACCTTCTCACTGAACCCGAAGCAATGAACAGTTCCGATCCGGTCCAGGAACCTCCCACGATCGATCCGCCCCCTGAGGATCCCGCCACTCCGGAACTGCCCCGCAGCGATCCGCCCCCGAGCGAACCCTCAAACAACGAGCCGCCCGCGCAACCGCCTCCCGTCACCGAACCTCCAAAAGTCGACGCCGCGAAAGTCGCCGTCCCCGCACCCGCCAAGGTGGAAACTGCACCCGCCCCTGCCGAAGAAGAGCCGCAAGAGTCCTTTGGCGACCTGCTCCGCGACTTCGAGAAGTCCCACTCGCACAAGGCTGCGCCCGGTACCAGGCAGTTGCAGGGCACGGTCGTCTCGCTCTCCGCCGACGAAGTCTTCCTCGACATCGGCTACAAGACGGAAGGCATGCTGCCCCGCTCAGCGTTCCCCGGCAACGCTGAATCCGTAATACCAGGCGCCACCTACCCCGTCTCCGTCACCGGCCGCAACGAAGAGGGCTATTACCAGCTTTCGCTCTTCAAAGTAGCTCAGCCCCGCGATTGGTCCGCCCTCGAAGCCGCTTTCGCCGACAAAACCGCCATCGTTGGAACCGTCACCGAAGTTGTGAAGGGCGGCCTGCGCGTCGACGTGGGCGTGCGCGCCTTCATGCCCGCATCCCGCAGCGGCACCCGCGACGCAGTCGAGCTTGAAAAGCTCGTAGGCACCGAAATCACCTGCCGCATCACCAAGCTCGACGTTTCCGATGAAGATGTCGTAGTCGATCGCCGCGTAGTGCTTGAAGAGCAGGCCCGCGTTCAGACCCAGGCCGCCCACGACGCCATGCAGGCGTCGTTGCAAGTCGGCGACGTTGTCTCAGGAAAAGTCCGCAGCCTCATGCCCTACGGCGCCTTCATTGACCTCGGCGGTATCGACGGGCTCCTCCACATCAGCGATATGGCCTATGCCCGCGTCGCCAAGCCGGAAGACGTGCTAACCGTGGGACAGGAACTCCAGGTCAAGGTCCTCAAAATCGACCACGAGACCAAGAAACTCTCCCTCGGCCTCAAACAACTTCAGCCCGAACCCTGGGACACCGCACCCACCCGGCTGCTCATCGGTCAGCGTGTCACCGGCAAGGTCACGCGCCTCATGGACTTCGGCGCATTCGTTGAGATCGAGCCCGGCCTCGAAGGCCTCATTCACATTTCGGAAATGGCGTGGAATAAGAAAGTCCGCCATCCCAGCGATATCCTCAAGCCCGGTGACACCGTCGACGCCGTCATCCTCTCCGTCAAGCCGGAAGAAAAGCGCATCGCCCTCGGCCTCAAGCAGACCCTCGCCGATCCGTGGACTGAAGCCCAGCGCAAGTTCCCCGTCGGCTCCCAGGTGGATGGCCCGGTCACCAAGATCATGGCTTTCGGCGCATTCGTTCAGCTTGCCGACGGCGTTGAGGGATTGGTCCACGTCAGCGAGATTGTCGCCGACCGCCGCATCAACCACCCCTCCGACGTGCTCCGCGCCGGCCAGGTGGTCCAGGCTCAGGTCCTCGCTGTTGACACCGAAAAGCGCCAGATCAAGCTCAGCATGAAGCAACTCATCCCCACCAGCATCGACGAGTACATCGCCGAGCACAAACCAGGCGACACCGTATCCGGCCGCGTGATGCAAGTCGACACCGGCTCCGCTGTAGTTGAGTTGGGTGAGGGAATTCGCGCCCAGTGCAAGGTAAAGACAGCTGCGGCGAGCGCTCCAGCCGCAGAAGCAAAGCCCGAAGCCAAAGCCGATCTATCCTCCCTCACGTCGCTCTTGAGCGCGCGTTGGAAGGGCAATGCTCCCGCTGCGGCAGCCAAACCCGAGCCCCTTGCCGAAGGCCAGATCCGCACCTTCAAGATCCTGAAAGTCGATGCGGACGCGAAGAAGATCGAAGTGGAGCTGGCAACTTCCTAGACCGTGCCAGATGATAAGTAGCGATCAGCGCACAGCGAGCGTGTATCCAGTGCTGGTTTTCGGAATATCATAGACCCCGAAATCGCAGCTGAACACGGTCCATGCCTCGCTCGTGTTGGCTGCGTCTGTACTCGAGGTCCAATAGTACTCACTCACCCCAAAATTGGAGAAAATCGGCAGCCGAAAAACCGTGTTGTCGCGGTTCATGTAAGTGGTATTGAAGTAGTCCGCTATGTTGTTTTCCATCCTGTCGGACAGGCTCTCCATTTCCTTCCGGTTGGGCATTCTCCAACTGCCTGCGGAGGATTTATCGGTCAGTCCGCATTGTCCGGCAGCGAGAGAATTGACAGCGGCAACCGCGTCGGACCACGACTCCTTGATGCAGTCAGCCTGCTTAAGCCAGATCAGACCGGTGACAGTGTCCGAGATGGTTCCATTTCCGTTGTCGACCCAGCGAGGATCGGTGGGAGGCACGCCGGACTGAACACTGCCATCGTCTCCCTTGTTGTAGGTCACATACTGGCCGGTCCACGGCAGCTTGATGGTACCGCCTCCGCCGCCTCTAACAGCCCAAACAGCATTGTTCGAAGTGGTCTTTATGTTGCTGATGGAATCGTTGACGTAGCGTCCGTCGCTCATGCGAATGGCCCACGCTTGCGGAGAACCCGTCTGGCCCCCAAAATAGCTGGTGGACGTCCAGTAGATTGCGCCAGAGACATTTTTGAATGGGTTGCTGATCGAGACGGCCGGATTACTGGCAGAGGCGTCGATCACGCTCTCCAGTTCATTCAGATTTGGCACACGCCATTGGCCGGCGCTCGAGCCGTCGTTCAATCCGCAAGTACCATTCGCAAGTTGATTGGCATCGGTCAGCGCAGAGGCCCAGAGAGTTTGAGTGAAGCAACCGGCATCCTGCAGCCAGATGAGGCCGGTCAGGCCGTCTGTGACCGTCCCATCGTGATTGTCATTGAAGCGCGTTCCAGGCCAGGCGACTCCTGCTTTCCTGGAACCGTCATCGCCGCTGACATAACTGGTTAGCTGTCCGCTGGCGGGCAGGCTCACCAGGGGATTGCTGCCGTCATAGGCTTTGAAGTCAGCATCTGTGAGGGAGCCGTTTGACAATGCAACATAGTCAATCACTGTCAGATAGATTGCGATGTCGGTGACGCCATTACCCTGGAACTGACCCGTATGGTCCCATCGAATCACCTTGGCGCCCGCGCCAACAGAAGGATAAAAACCGTAACCCGCCTTGCTCACCCAGATCTGATATTCCGTGGGAGAAGCATCCCAGGTTCGCAAGCCGGAGAAAGTGTAGTTGCCTGCCGTGTCAGATACTGTCGTCTGATCAATGGTATTGGTGTTGGTGTTCCAGAGCGTGACCGCGACACCCGCAAGAGGGTTCGATTTGAAGGTGACAGTACCGGTCACGCTATCGGTGGGCGGTGCGGGTGGATCAACGGGAGCTTTTCCGGTGCCGCCGCCGCTACTGCAGGCGCTGACCGCCACAAGACCAATGGTTGCAAGCAACAGTCTGATACCACCCATCGCAGGTTCTCCCTGAGTGCGGAAATCTCGGGTGCATTCCAGCAATCCGCCCGATGGACGAAGACCTGTGGAAGGACCACTACTGGAGTGATCGACAAGTTACCCATCACTCCGCAGATTGCACCCAGGAAGAATTCAACTTTGGTAATGGAAAAGCGGAAGCTTCGCGCGTCCGCGCCGCGTATTCAGATATACGCCTCATCGATATAGCACCACTTCCAGTCCTCGCCTTTTTCCGCCGACTGAATCAGCGGATGCTGCATTGTCGGGTGCCCCACACCTCGATTCTGGGATGTGGGATTGCGAGGGACGGTTCTCATTTGCCACGTAGTCCTAATGTGACTACAATAGTCCTAAAGAGGCCCACATGCCCACCGCCGATACCTATGTTCGTGCCCGCATTGATTCGCAAACCAAAGAGCGCGCCGCCGACGCCCTGGAAGCCATGGGCCTGTCTATCTCCGACGCCATCCGTCTCCTGATGCTGCGCATCGCTGACGAGCGTCGCCTGCCCTTTGAGGTTAAAGTGCCCAGCGCTACAACCCGCAAGGCCATTGCCGATCTCGAAGCTGGAAAAGGCAAGTGTTTTGCCAGTGTAGATGCGTTGATGGCGGATTTGCATGCGGACGATTGAGCGCGCAACGGCCTTTAAGCGTGACTACAAACGCGAGGCCAAGGGACGCCACGGCGCAACCCTTGATACTGATTTGATCCCTGTCCTGGTGGCCATGGCGGACGACCAACCGTTGGAGCCTCGGCACCGTGACCACGATCTAAGCGGCGATTGGGCAGGCTATCGAGAGTGCCACATCAAGCCCGATCTGCTTCTGATCTACCGGAAACCCGACACAGTCACATTACGGCTGGCCCGGCTTGGCTCCCACAGTGAGCTTTTCGCTTGACCCTCGCGACCTACACATACGCCTCATCGATATAGCACCACTTCCAGTCCTCGCCCTTTTCCGCCGACTGAATCAGCGGATGCTGCGTTGCCTGGAAATGCGCCCGGGCGTGCCGGTTCTTTGAGGAGTCGCAGCAGCCCACGTGGCCGCACTCCAGGCACATCCGCAGATGCACCCACGAGTCTCCGCTCTTCAAACACTCCTCGCAACCCTTCGTCCGCGGTTTCACCTTCTTCATGTGCTCCGCAACATGTGTGCATTTCGCTGCCATCTCTGCCTCCGCGTTTTCCAGCCGCTTCCTTACAAGCTATCTGATTCCCGCGCAGTAGCGGAGCGTTGCACAAAATTACCCCACCTTGGCGCACAATCGTCTTAGGGTCTTTCACAACCGCTAGGCTCGAGAATAAAGTGACGGGCTACGAGCCGAAAGCTGAAAGCTAAAAGCCTCTGCAAATGCCGATAACCCCTTTGTTCTCTATATTCTGCAAATAACTCCATTTGAATCAGTAGGTTGCAGCGGAACACCCGCGCCAAACTATTGAAAGTAAAGCACTTCTTTACAGGAATGGGGGGGGGGAGGGGTAACGGAGGGAAAATGTGCAACGGATGCCGGCCCACATGCCGCACGGCCTCCCCCGAACGAGACCAGCACGTTACGAGTCGAAAGCCCTCACATGACCCGATACTGCTCCGCCAACCCGCAAAACTCTTTCACCTGCACGGCGACCCAGGCATCGTCCCGTCCCAATTCCGCCGCCAGCAAACGCGCCACTGGCTCCGCCATGGCAGTCGCCGCTCGCGCATTCAAGAACAGCGCCCGCATATGCCGCGCCAGCGCGTCCTCTACCGTCCGCGCCATCTCCTCCCGCGCAGCCCAAACCACTTCCGCGCCAATGTACGGCAATTCGGGATGCAACTGTACCGCCAACGCCGGGTCCTTCGCCAGCGTCCCAATCGCCTCCGCGTCGGCCCCATACACCTGCAGGCTTCCCAGTGCCGCCGAGTTCTCCGCATACCCATGAATCCGCAGGTTCTTCGTTTTGCACTCCACGTCCGGCAGCTTACCCAGCGTAATGGCATGGTCCACGCAGTCTTCCGCCATGTGTCGATACGTAGTCCACTTGCCGCCAGTAATGGTCAGCAGCCCCGACGTGTCCACGTGAATCACATGATCTCTCGAAAGCGCCGAAGTCTTGCCGTCGCCTTTCACCAGTGGCCGCAGCCCTACATAAACCGCCAGCACATCCTCACGCTCTGGTGGCCTGCTCAAATACCGCCCCGCCGTCTCCAGCACGAACTCAATTTCCTCTTCCAACGCACGTGGTTCCAGGCTCGGCGCGTCCACTGGAGTATCGGTTGTCCCCGCCACTGCATGCCCATGCCACGGAATCACAAACAGCACACGTCCATCGCTGGTTCGCGGCACCATCAGAGCGGTATCAGACTTTAGAAAGCTGCGGTCAAACACCAGGTGGATCCCCTGGCTCGTGACCACAAGCTGTTCCGCGCCTGGGTCAGCCATGCGCCGCACCTCGTCGGTGAACACTCCCGTCGCATTCACCACCATCCGCGCCGCAATCTTGAATTCCTCACCCGTCTCCGCATCCCGCGCAGACAATCCATTCACATATCCATCGGCGTCCCGCAGCACCGCCGTTGCGGGACAATAATTCATCAGTGCCGCGCCATGATCCGCCGCCGTCATCGCCAAATGAATCAGCAGCCGCGCGTCGTCGAACTGTCCGTCGTAATAGACCACCCCACCGGTAAGCCCTTCAGCCTCAAGCCCCGGCAGCCGCTCAAGGGTTTCATTTTTCGACAGCAGCTTCGACACGCCAAATCCATACTTGCCCGCCAGCAGGTCATACAGCTTTAATCCGATTCCGTAGAAGGGCGCCTCCCACCAGGAGTAGTTGGGCACCACGAACGCCAGGTCGTGCACCAGGTGCGGCGCGTTTTGCCGCATCAGGCCCCGCTCCTTCAGTGCACTCATCACCAGCGGAACATTCCCCTGCTCCAGGTACCGCACACCGCCATGCACCAGCTTCGTACTCCGGCTGCTGGTTCCCTTGCCAAAGTCGTGCGCCTCCACCAGCACCACGCTCAACCCACGCGCCGCCGCGTCCACAGCCACACCCATGCCCGTCGCCCCGCCGCCGATGACCGCGATATCCCAGGGATCACCTTGCTCGGCCCGCTCCCTGATCCGCCGAACCATCTCGTCCCGTCGCATTTATTGCTCCCTTTCGAGCCTTCTCAGTCATGGATGGAGCTAAAAGCTGGAAGCTATCGGCTAGAAGCTGCTCTTCACGCCGTCCATCCCTTCGCCCGCTCCACAGCCTTCTGCCACACCGCCCGCCGTGCTGCCCGCTCGCCTGCTTCCATCCGCGGCTCAAAGCGCACATCCCCTTCACGCTTGGACTTCAGTTCGCTCGGTCCATCCCAGAATCCCGTCGCTAACCCCGCAAGATACGCGGCCCCCAGCGCCGTCGTCTCCGTCACCTGGGGCCGTACCACCGGCACCCCCAGCACGTCCGCCTGGAACTGCATCAGCAGATTGTTCACGGAAGCTCCGCCATCAACGCGTAATGCGGCTAACGGCGTTCCCGTCTCGCTCTCCACCGCCTCCAGCACGTCCGCTACCTGGTACGCGATGCTCTCAAGCGCCGCGCGCGCAATGTGTCCCGGCTTGGTATCGCGCCGCAGCCCAATCAGCAGGCCTCCGGCATGCGCATCCCAATGCGGCGCGCCCAGCCCCACAAATGCAGGCACAAACACCACGCCACCCGCATCCGGCACGCCCGCCGCAAGGCTCTCGACCTCAGCAGAAGACCCAATCAGCCGAAGATTGTCCCTGAGCCACTGCACCACCGCCCCGCCAATAAAGATGCTTCCTTCGAGCGCGTACTCCAGCCGCTTGTCGGCACTGGCGGCGACGGTGGTAATCAGCCTGTGCTTCGATCGCACAAACTCCCGCCCAATGTTCTGCAACAGGAAACACCCAGTCCCGTAAGTGTTCTTTGCTTCGCCGGCGCTCCAGCACAACTGCCCAAACAGCGCAGCCTGCTGATCCCCGGCAATACCTGCAATTTCGATGCCGCCCAACCCCAGCGAAGTAGTCACTTCGCCGACGCGCTCGCTGGACCACACCACCTCCGGCAGGAGGCTTGCCGGGATGCCAAAGATGCGCAACAGTTCCGGGTCCCACTCGCCTTTCACAATGTTGTAGAGCAGCGTTCGCGAAGCGTTGGTCACATCCGTCACATGCTTCGTTCCACTCGTCAGGTGCCAGATCAGCCAGCTATCCACAGTGCCAAAGGCCAGTTCGCCTCGCTCCGCCTTCGCCCTTGCGCCGGGCACGTTATCCAGGATCCACGCCACTTTGGTCGCCGAGAAATAAGGGTCCAGCACCAACCCCGTTCGATTCGAAACATCGTCCCCAACCCCACTCGCCTCAAGCTCCGAGCATCGCCCGGCAGTCCGCCGATCCTGCCACACAATCGCGGGATGAATCGCCTTCCCCGTCGTCCGCTCCCACACAATCACGGTCTCGCGCTGGTTCGTAATCCCAATCGCGGCCACATCCCGCGGCCGCGCTCCCGCCCGCCCCAGCGCTTCCACCGCGCACGAAAGCTGGCTCGTCAAAATCTCCATTGGGTCGTGCTCCACCCAGCCCGCCTGCGGATAGAACTGCTGAAACTCGTGCTGCGCCGTCGCAACAATGCCTCCTGCCTCGTCAAACAGAATCGCCCGCGAACTTGTAGTTCCCTGGTCCAGCGCAAGAATATATCCCATCGCGTCCCCCGTCTTCGGCCACCAGTCAAACACGCCCGGCTTGTCTTGGGCAAGTTAAGATGCGCACAGTTCGGTTAGGGCATCATGTGTTAGGGATATGTACTTGACGCCACTGGCCCCAACCTGTAGTGTTTGGGGCCATGGACGAGGATTTTCCGAGGACATTGCTTGAGCTCGAGAGGCGCTTTAGCAGCGAAGAGGCCTGCGCCCAA
>Ga0302319_10007770_pt1 | contig 21046 bp, 15 predicted proteins | sample Bog_T0_2_FD_203319 | JGI IMG/M metagenome (GOLD analysis project Ga0302319, IMG submission 203319) | Peat permafrost microbial communities from Stordalen Mire near Abisko, Sweden - Bog_T0_2 | ecosystem: Environmental > Terrestrial > Soil > Wetlands > Peat | place: Sweden: Abisko, Stordalen Mire... | reverse complement strand
ACGTGATCGCCCTCCGGCAGGTACACGCGCATGTGCTATTCGGAATAAGGGTTGAAGTACGTCAGCCCGGACGGCTTGGTCTCCGCCATGATCGTATTGATCAGCTTGCCATCCATCCAGAGGCCGACTTTGACCGGTTTGGCGTCGGGGGCGCGCTGGCCCGGCAGACCGATGCGGATATCGTATTCGGCGTCGAAATCGACGCGGTGCGTGGCCTCCACGTCGCTCGAATCCACGCGGCGGATGTTCTTCAGACGCGTGCTGTACTCGATCTCGATCGGCTTCTTCGGCAGCGGGTCGGCACCGACGGCGCGCGCCGCGATCACACGGGCGGCGCTGATGTACTTGTCCATCAAAAGCGGGGAAACGGTGAGAATGTCGCCGATGTTGTCGAAGCCTTCGCCGGAATCGTCGGTGGGAAAGCTCTTGTCGGCGCGGAAATCGACCGCCAGAAGATCCCGGATCGTATTCGTGTATTCGGAGCGGTTCAGACGGCGGGCGGTGACGCGGCCCGGGTCGGGCTTGACCAGCGCGTCCTGACGCTTGAATTCGCCCTGCGCGAATTTCACCGCGCTGGCAATCTGCGCCTTCATTTCGTCGGACTGCGGAATTTCCTTCGGCGGCATTTCGCCCGCGGCCAGCCGGTGTGCGATCTTGTCCCATTCGTCGCGGTCCGAGCCGAGCGAGGCCACCGTTCCGTACTGCTCGATGTTCAAACCGCCGGACGCAACCCCGGCTGAATGGCACATCGAGCACGTGGCATCGAACAGCGGCTTCACGGCTTTATCGAATGCCGCCTGGGTCGGAGCCGCCGACTTTGCGGCGGGCGCTACGGTCTTCGCCGCCGTCGCGGTCTTCGCGGGAGTCGCCGGCGGCGTCGTGGACGATTCCGCTGCCAGCAACACTCCGACGGCACAGGCACCAGCCAGAATCATACTTACTTTCAAGCGCATTCGCATTCTTCCTTATAGATAGACTGTCGAAAACCGGTTACTTCGCAGGCGCATTCGGATCGGGCACCGGAGTCAGCGCCACCGGCGGCAGAACTCCGCGTCCGCCCGATGCGCCACGTCCGCCGAAACCCGATGCGCCGCGTCCACCGCGTCCGGCGACCACCCTGGCGACCGGTTTGGTAGAGATCGTTTCCGTGTACATCTTAACGACCTTTTCTTTCTGGGCCGGATCGGCAATCAGGTAACGATGCTTCCCGCCCGCGCCCGGCGTAAACTTCGTCTGGCCGTCGTCCAGCACCGTGATGGTGCCCGGTTCGGACAGTTTGAAGTAGCCGTCATCGGGATGGATGGCGTAGAGCGCTGCGGCGAGACCTGGCGAAGGGGCGTCGTACGGCATCGTTTTGAAAGCGCGATACGCGTCGACGATGGGATGCGCCGTCGCCCAGGAGAAATCCTTATCGATGCTGGCTCCGGGATACGGCAGCGCCTCACCGATTTCCCTTCCGACCGCGACAATCGGCGTCGGCCATTCCGCGAACATCTTTTTCGCCGCCGCGATGTCGTTCTTAACATTGGCTTCCGCCGGACCGTTCGGGTAGGCACCCGCCGCTACCACCAGAAACTTCACTTTTGCCGTGATCTGCGGTTTGGCGCCGTAGAGTTCCATCAGCTTCACCATGTCGGTCGCCGGTCCGTCCAGAACCGCCAGCGCGTTCATATCGAACTGCGCGAGCAGAATGTTGCGCATGGCGAGGCCGGGGTCGGCGGTCTCGATCATACTGGAGATCAAAGAGGGATAGGCGGGTTTGCCATCCGCGCCCTTTTTCGATAAAACCGCGTCGATGATGGGAGTGTCGCTAGCCCACTTGCCGTTGTCGGTCAGGCCGATCATTTCGGGGTTGACGCCGACGCCGCCGCCGAATCCGCGGCCACCCGCAGGAGGGGGTCCTTCATAGAACTTGGTAATCGCTTCCGCCGCCTGCGCCGCCTTCAGACTGGATTTCGAGATGCTGACGGAAATCACCCGCGCCTCGCCTTTGCCGGATGCCGACTGGAGAAAGCCCAGTGTCAGAAAACTATCGATGTTATTTCCGAAATCGCTGTCGAACGTAATTCCGACGGGTGGCTTAACGGTGCCGCGTCCCTGCTGCATGGCTCTCCTTCACTCAAGACACTCAAAAAGGGCCGCATCCTGTCGGTTGCGGCCCTCTCACTTCTCCTGGCAACCGCTCCCTCGCGGTCCCGGCTCGGTAGGGCGTCGCCGGCTCGGTGGGGCGCCGCAGTTTACGACAAGCTGGCCGGATCCAGTTCACCCGATGCGTCGCCGAAATTCTCCACCGGAACGCCCATGCGGTCCATCAGGGTCAGATGCATGTTGCACATCGGCGTTTCCTTGCGGTAAACGATGCGGCGTCCGGGCTTCAGGAATCCGCCGCCGCGGCCGATCAGCAACGTCGGCAGATCCTCATGCAGGTGGCGATTGCCGTCCGAAAGCCCCGCGCCGTAGACGATCATCGAATTGTCCAGCAGGTTCGAATCGCCTTCCTTCGTCGCCTTGAGCTTCGCCAGCCAGCCAGCCAACTGCTTCGTATGATACTCGTTGATCTGCGACACCTTTTCCATCAGATCCGGCTTGTTCTGGTGATGCGTGCAGGGGTGGTGGCCGTCCGGAATGCCGATTTCGCGATAGGCGCGCGACGTGCCTTCGTGCGTGACGAGGAACGTGAGCACGCGCGTCATGTCGGACTGGAAGGCGATCGTCACCATGTCGGTGAGCAACTGGAAGTGCTCGGCGAAATCGGCCGGCACGCCGTAGGGTTTATCCATGCCCGGGTTGATCTGCGCGTTGTCCTTTTCCGCCTTTTCCAGCTGACGCTCGACTTCGCGGATCGACGAAAGATATTCGTCGAGCTTGCGCTTGTCGGTGGGTCCGAGAGAGGTCTGCAGCTTCTTGGTGTCGGCCGTGACGAAATCGAGAATGCTCTGCCTGTCTTTCGACTGACGCGCGCGTTCTTCGGGGCTCAGGATGACGCCATCGCCGAACAGCCGTTCGAAGAAGACGCGCGGATCGAGAGTCGGGGGCAGCGGCTGGGTTTCGCTGCGCCATGCGAGGTTATTCGTGTAGGCGCAGGAATAGCCGGAATCGCAGTCGCCGGCCTGCCGGGCATCGTCCATGCCGAGTTCGAGCGACGGGAAGCGCGTCTGGGTGCCGATCTTGTTGGCGACGATCTGGTCGCAGGAAATGCTGGCCTTGATATCGATGGTGGTCTTCTTCACCTGAATGCCGGTGAGGTAAGAGCCGGAGCAACGACCGTGATCGCCGGCGCCGTCGAGCAGCGCGCGGCCGCTGTTGTGCGTGAGATTGCCCAACTGCAGCATATCGTCGCGGAAGCCTTCGAGCGGCTTCATCGCGCGCGGGAAATCCTGGAACTTGCCTTCATAATCCTTCGCCGGGTTCCAGTCGTGCATCATGATGCCGTTCGGCACATAAAGGAACGCGAGGCGAACCGGAGACTTGGTGGGGGCCGCAAGGGCGGGCACCATGGAATCGAGAAACGGGAGCGCGATTGCCGCCGTACCCATGCCACGCAGTACCGTTCGTCGCGAAAGTGCTTTTCCAGTGATGTACATCGTTCTCGCTACCTCCTTGGGCGCGAAAAGCTTCGACAGCTTTGCTCTTAGAAAGCTTCCACAGCTTGCTGTCACATATTTTATGACATTTAAATGCCGGATGGAAGCGGTACCGGATCTAAAATTCCACAAGTACCCTTTTTTCCAGGACGGATAGGGCCGGTTTACGGAAATTGACAAATCGGGCGGAGCGTTGACAGGCTGATTGGTCGTGAGGCTGTATTGAGCGCCCGACCCGAATGCTGCCGATCTCCGTATGATTGAGGCCCCACCAGGGCTTTAGCATGGCTTGAGCCTCTACGACCCGGGCGCCGGCTGCCAAACCTACTTCACCGGTCCGATCCGCGTTGGGGAAATCGCGATATCGTCATAATACACATCCATCGCCGGAGTCGGATTCTGCCACGCGCGCATCCCGAAGCCCCACTCCTGATACCCGCCCGTCAGATTGGAATTCTTCGGATCGGGATCGTTCTTCGGCCAGGTGAACGTCACCGTGTCGACCGGGACCTTTCTTTCCTTGTCCATGAAGTTCATCACCGGCTCGCCATCCACCCAGATCCGGATCGATGTCGGATTGTCGTTGAACTCCCATTCCAACAGGAACCACTTGTCGTAAGGCGGCGTGACGTCGCTGCGCCAGGTCACTTCGCCGCGACCCGTTGCCGCCGTCAGCGACTTGTTTTCCTGATAAGACGGCATCCAGTTGGCGCGCGAGGTGCCGATTTCCTGGAACCTCGACAGCGGCCAGCCGGGTTCGCCGGTGAAGATGAGCGGATTGTGGCTGGTGGCGAGCGTCGGCGTGATCTTCATGTAAGCGCGGCCGAAGTAGTGAGTGCGTACCGAATCGGGCAGATGCGTAGCCACGATAAACGCGAAAGCGCCGCGCTCCATATCGGGGTAGTGGATGTGCAGCGCGTACTTCCCGTGCGCGCCGTCCACCTGTTCGACGCCGATCGTCGGAGCGCCCTGCTTCCTCAGGTCCCACACGGCGGGGTCGATCTTGCCGGATTCGAAGTCCTCCGTGAGAACGGGTTTTTGAGCGTAGAGACTGGCGGTGAGCGCTGCGGCCATGGCGGCGGAAACGGCGAGGGTGCGAAAAGTCATGGTGAGATTCTATCACCTGATATTTCAGGCGTCGTTTCAGTTTCAAGCGCCGGCAGAATGGCCGCAATTCTTTTTCTCGAAGCTTCTCGGGTCGGCTGCGCGTCAGTACCAGTACCGGGATGAGTTTTTTTATGGACAGGACGAAGGATCAGGATGAAACCGTGAGGGTGCCCGGCGACGCCGGGCCGGGCGTGATTATCAGCTCCGACACGCGGAGGCGGGATCGCATTCCACCTGGCCAGTCGCGCACGAAAAAATGGCCGGTGCTGGATGGCGGCGGCACTCCGAGGATCGACCTCGACCGCTGGAAACTCCGGATATTCGGATTGGTCGGCCAGCCCGTCGAATGGACCTGGTCCGAATTTGTCGCTTTGCCCCGCGTGCGCGTGTTCTCGGATTTTCATTGCGTGACACGATGGAGCCGGCTGGGCAATGTGTGGGAAGGCGTCTCGACGCGGGAACTGCTGGCGAAAGCGGGCGGGGCTGCCGCCGGTGCCGGATTTGTTCTGGCACATGGATACGATCGCGGATTCTCGACGAACCTGCCGCTGGCGGATTTTCTGGCCGAAGATGCGCTCGTGGCCATCGAACACGATGGAGAGCCGGTTTCGACCGAACACGGCGGACCCGCGCGGCTCATCGTCCCGAGGCTGTACGCGTGGAAGAGCGCCAAGTGGCTATCCGGCATCGAACTGATCGCCCAGGACCGTCCCGGATTCTGGGAGAGCAACGGTTACCACCTGCGCGGAGATCCGTGGGCGGAAGAGCGGTATAGCTGGGCTTAGCGAATCCGGAAGCACCCGGTTACCGACTCCCTTATGGTTGCGGCTCGCAAGGCCAAGGTCAATTGATTCCCGTCATGTTACGAGCCGCGCGCGTGAGCAAGCGGTGGCCGAATGCCTGTCGATCCCCAAAACTGTTAAGCAACCGCAGTATAGCCGGTAACCGGGCTGTAAGCCGGAGCTGCCAGGGTGGACCGGATCAGACGTGTCTTCATGCTGCCTCGGCCGCGGCCAACCCGGCCGGACCCGCTTTCTCCGATGACGGGGCGTTTCTGGCGTCCCACCAGCGTTGTAACCGGTCGAAGTACAAATACACCACCGGCGTCGTGTATAACGTCAATAACTGGCTCATGATCAGGCCGCCAATGATGGTAATTCCCAGCGGACGGCGGAGTTCGGATCCGGTACCGTTCCCCAGTGCCAGCGGCAAGGCGCCCAGCAGCGCGGCCATGGTAGTCATCAGGATCGGGCGGAAGCGCAGCAAGCATGCTTCGAAGATGGAATCGTACGAGTTCTTGCCTTCGTTCCGTTCGGCGGCCAGCGCGAAGTCGATCATCATGATGGCATTCTTTTTTACGATGCCGATCAGCAAAATGAGGCCGATGATCGCGATTACGGTGAGATCCGTGTGAGTCACGGTCAGCGCCAGCAGGCCGCCGACGCCCGCCGACGGAATCGTCGACAAAATGGTCACTGGATGAACGAAACTTTCATACAGGATGCCAAGGACCAGATACACCGTGAGAAACGCGGCGGCGATCAGTACGGGCTCGCTGCTCAGAGAGTCCTGATAGGCCTGCGCGGTGCCCGCGAATACGGGCTTGTGAATGGTTTTCGGAAGCCCGATGGTCGCCGCGGCGGCCTCGATCTGATCGACGGCATCGCCGAGCGAGGCATTGGCGGCAAGATTGAAGGAGATCGTCACCGCGGGGAAAAGACCTTCGTGACTGACGGTCAGAGGTGCCGTCTCCGGCGCGTATGTAGCCAGGGCGCTCAGCGGAACCTGCAAGCCCGCGGGCGAACTCACATAGACCTGACTCAGAAACTGAGGATCCTGCCAGAACTGCGGCGCGGCCTCCATGACGACGTGATATTGGTTCAGCGAGGTATACATGGTCGATACCTGCCTCTGCCCGAAGGCGTCGTAGAGCGTATCGTCGATCAGTTTCGGCGCGATGCCGAACCGGGCAGCCGTCGCTCTGTCGTAGGTAATCAGCGACTGCAGGCCCTGATTCTGCAGGTCGCTGTTCACGTCCGTGATGATGCGGATGGTCTTCAGCTTCTGCAGCATTTTCGGAGAATACGTGATCAGGTCGGGCAGATTGTCGCCCTGCATCGTGAACTGGTACGCAGCGCTGCTCGATTTGCCGCCGATTCGTACGTCCTGCGCGGCCTGCAGGATCAGAGTGCCGCCGGGTACCTTTGCGAGCTTCGGCCGCAGGCGCGCGATGATCTGATCCGCGCTGACTTTTCGTTCTGCCAGAGGCTTCAGGGAGATGAACATTCTTCCGGTATTGGCGCTGCCCGTGAAGCCCATGGCCTCGTCCACTCCCGGATCGGCCCTGACGATGTCGACGACGCGCAGAAGTGTATTGTTGGTGGCCTGAAACGAAGTATCCTGGTCGGCCAGCAGCGAACCGTTGACGCGGCCGTTATCCTGTTCGGGAAAGAAACCTTTGGGTATGCGGATGAACAGGTAAGCGTTCAGTGCGATGACGCCGAGAAGAACCATCGCCGTAATGAATGAGTGGCTGAGAACGGTCTTCAGTGTGCGGCCATAGCTATCCACTAACCACGTAAAGAAACGTTCGAGCGAGCGATAGAGCCAGTTGTGATCGTGCTGCGGCTTCAGCAGGTAAGCGCACATCATCGGCGTCGTCGTCAGCGAAACGATCATCGACATGAAAATCGCCACCGACAGCGTGACCGCGAACTCGCGAAACAGACGTCCGACGATGCCGCTCATCAGCAGCAGGGGGATAAAGACCGCGATCAGCGAAAAGCTGATGGTCAGCACCGTGAAGCCGACCTCCTGCGCCCCTTTCAGCGCCGCTTCGAACGGACTCATGCCTTTTTCGAGGTAACGCGTGATGTTCTCGATGACGACGATCGCATCGTCGACAACGAAACCGGTCGAGATGGTGAGGGCCATCAGCGACAGGTTGTCGATACTGTAACCGAACAAATACATCGCACCGAAGGTGCCGATCAGCGAGACCGGAACCGCCACGCTGGGAATCAGAGTTGTGCGGAAGTTGCGGAGGAAGAAGAATACCACCAGAATAACCAGCAGCACCGAGATCACAAGCGTCAATTGAACGTCGTCGACGGATGCGCGGATAGTCACGGTCTGGTCCATGGCCACTGTTACCTTGATGGAGCGCGGGATGGCGGATTCCAGCTGAGGAAGTGCGGCGCGGACGCGGTCGACGGTCTGAATGATATTCGCTCCCGGTTGCCGGTACACAATCACCAGGACTGCGGGCTGACCGTTCAGGTAACCCGCCTGACGAAGGTCTTCCACGGAATCGACCGCCTGGCCGACATCGCCGATCCGTACGCCCGTTCCGTGACGATACGCGATGACCAGCGGTTCGTAGTCCATGGCTTTCAGCAACTGATCGTTGGCGCCGATCTGCCACATTTGTGTGCCCTGCGAGAAATGTCCCTTCGGGACATTGGCGTTGGCGCCCGCAAGCGCTGCGCGGACGGTTTCGAAACCGATGCCGTACTTATTCAGGACCGTAGGATTCAGTTCCACCCGAACGCCGGGGAGCGCGCTGCCGCCGACCGACACCTGGCCGACACCGGCGATCTGCGACAGCTGCTGCTCCATGACCGTGGACGCCGAGTCGTACATCTGGCCTTTGGTGAGTACGCTCGAAGTCAGGCCGAGAATGAAGATCGGCGAATCGGCCGGATTGACTTTGCGATAGCCGGGATTGCCAGGCAAATTCGCAGGCAGATAGCCGCGCGCCGCGTTGATGGCCGCTTCCACGTCGCGTGCGGCGGCGTCGATATCGCGATCCAGACTGAACTGGAGCGTGATGCTGGTGGAGCCCAGACTGCTCGATGAGGTCATTTCCGTGACCGAGGCAATGTGTCCCAGTTGTCTTTCGAGTGGAGTCGCAACCGAGGAAGCCATGGTCTCGGGGCTCGCGCCAGGCAGGCCGGCCGAGACGGAGATCGTGGGAAAGTCGACCTGCGGAAGTGGCGATACGGGCAGCAACCGATAGGCGACGATCCCGGAAAGCGCAATGGCGACAGTGAGAAGCGTCGTCGCGACGGGTTTGCGAACGAAAATCCCGGAGATATTCATTGCGTTTAAACCGCCGGGGCGGGCTCGGGCGGCATGCCTGCTTCGGGCTGTCTTTCGGGCGCGTGCCTGAAGCGGCTGGCCAGGCGGTCGAAGAAAAGATAGATGACCGGTGTCGTGTAGAGAGTGAGTACCTGGCTCACGATCAGACCGCCGACGATCGTGATGCCGAGCGGGCGACGTAACTCCGATCCGGTGCCGGAACCAAGCGCGAGAGGCAGGCCGCCCAGCAGAGCCGCCATCGTGGTCATCATGATCGGGCGAAAGCGAAGTTGCGACGCCTGGCAGATCGCGTCATACGGCGACATGTGCTGCTCGCGCTCGGCCTGCAGGGCGAAATCGATCATCATGATCGCGTTCTTCTTGACGATCCCGATGAGCAGCACAATGCCGATCAGCGCAATCACACTGAAATCGTTGCCGGTAATGTAAAGCGCGAGCAGCGCTCCCACGCCCGCCGAGGGCAGGCTGGAAATGATGGTGATGGGATGGATGTAGCTTTCGTAGAGCACGCCCAGAACCAGATAAACCGTTACCAGAGCGGCCAGAATCAGCATCGGTTCGCCTGTCAGCGAATTTTCGAAGGCGGCGGCCGTTCCCTGGAATGCGCCCTGAATGCTGGCGGGCATCGCGAGGCTGTCCTTTGCATTATTGACTGCGGCAATGGCATCGCCCAGGGATGCGTTCGGAGCCAGGTTGAAGGAGAGTGTGATGACCGGAAACTGGCCCTGATGGTTGATCGCGATGGGCACCGACGTCATCCGGAGCCGGGTGAAATCGCTGAGAGGCACCTGGCCGCCGTTCGGAAATGCGACTGCCGATTGCGACTGGCCGGACTGGAGCGGAGACGCGGGCGCTGCCGCCGATGTTGGCGCCGTTGTCGCCGCCGTCGTCGCAGCCGTGGTCGCCATGCCCGAGCGTATGTAAATATTTCGCAGATCCAGCGGAGTCTGGTCGAAGCCAGGCTTCACTTCGAGCACCACGTGATATTGGTTCAGCTGCGTGAACATCGTCGATACTTCGCGCTGGCCGAACGCGTCGTAGAGAGTCTCGTCGATCGCCGAAGCTGTGATTCCCAGTCGGGATGCCGTCACCCGGTCGAAGGTCAGATTCGCCTGGATGCCCTGCGTCTGCTGATCGCTCGCCGCATCGCTGAGTTCCGGCAACTGCTTGAGTCTGGCGAGCATTTTGGGAGCCCAGGAGTTCAGCTCATCCGCGCTCGGATCTTCCAGCGTGTATTGAAACTGTGTGCGGCTGACGCGATCGTCCACGCTCAGATCCTGCACTGGCTGCATGTAAAGAGTGATTCCGGGGATACTTGCGAGGCTCGTCTGCAGCCGCCGAATCACGTCGCTCGCGCTTAGCTTTCTGTCCGCAAGCGGCTTCAGATTGATCTGAACGCGGCCTCCATTCAGGGTCGTATTTGTGCCGTCGATCCCGATGAACGAAGAGAGGCTCGCAACGGCGGGATCCTTCAGAATCGCTTGAACGTCGCTTTGCTGCAGTCGCGACATTTCGCTGAACGAAACCGACTGCGAGGCTTCCGTGACTCCCTGAATCACGCCAGTGTCCTGAATGGGGAAGAAGCCTTTCGGGATTTTGTAGAACAGAAATACAGTCAGCAGCAAAGTGGCCAGCGCGATCAGCAGGACAATGGTCTGGAAGCGAAGCACGGACTTGAGAGTGCGGACGTAGAAGCCGATCACTTTATTGAAAACGTTTTCCGAAGCGCGGAAAAGGCGTCCCTGTTCGGCTTCCGGTTTGTGCTTCAGCAGCCGCGCCGACATCATCGGTGTCAGCGTGAGCGAGACGATGGCGGACATCAGGATCGTTACGCTCAGCGTGACTGCGAACTCGCGGAAGAGGCGGCCTACGATATCCGCCATGAACAACAGCGGGATCAGCACGGCAATCAGCGAGATGGTCAGCGAAATGATGGTGAAGCCGATTTGTTCCGCGCCCTTCAGCGCCGCATCTAACGGTTTTTCACCGAGTTCGATGTAACGCGAGATGTTCTCGATCATCACAATGGCGTCGTCCACCACGAATCCGGTGGAAATGGTCAGAGCCATCAGAGAGAGATTGTCCAGGCTGTAACCGAGCAGGTACATCACGCCGAACGTTCCCACCAGCGACAAAGGAACGGCGATGCTCGGAATAATGGTTGCCGCAACGCTGCGCAGAAAAAGGAAAATCACCATGACGACCAGCGCAATCGTGAGCATCAGCGAGAATTCGACATCCTTCACCGACGCTCGGATCGTAGTGGTCATATCGGACAGCGTGACGACATGCACCGAAGCGGGCAGGGTACTGGTCAGTTGCGGCAGCAATGCGTGGATCTGATTCACGACGGAGATAATATTGGCGCCGGGCTGTCGCTGAATATTCAGGATCACAGCCGGAATCTGGTTCATCCACGCGGCCTGACGGACGTTTTCGATGTCGTCCTTCACGGCTGCGACGTCGGTCAGTCTGATGGGGGCGCCGTTTTTATAAGCGATGACCAGTTTGGAATAATCGGCGCTGGAAAGCAGCTGGTCGTTCGCGCCGATCTGATACGACTGGCGGGGACCGTCGAAATTCCCCTTCGCCTCATTGACGTTCGCGGCCACGAGCGCGGTGCGCAGATCCTCCAGATTCAGGCCGTACGACGAGAGCTGCGTGGGATTTGCCTGAATGCGCACTGCCGGCTTCTGGCCTCCGCTGATGCTGACCAGACCGATACCGGGCAGTTGCGAGATCTTCGGCGCGAGCCTCGTGTCGACCAGGTCTTCCACCGTGGAAAGCGGAATCTCATCCGAAGTCAGCGCGAGAGTCAGGATCGGCGCGTCGGCGGGATTCGTCTTGCTGTACACGGGAGGCACCGGAAGATCGGCGGGCAGATAGGTGCCGGAAGCGTTGATCGATTGCTGCACTTCCTGTTCCGCGATATCGATATCGAGCGTAAGGGCGAATTGCAGAGTGATGACGGAACTGCCATCGGAGCTGACCGACGTCATTTGTTGCAGGCCGGGGACCTCGCCGAACTGCCGTTCGAGCGGCGCGGTGACCGATGAAGCCATCACATCCGGGCTCGCGCCAGGATAAAACGTCGCGACCTGAATAGTCGGATAGTCGACCTCGGGAAGAGCCGAAATGGGCAACAGCCTGAATGCGGCAATGCCCGCCAGCAGAATTCCCACCATCAGCAGCGAAGTGGCTACGGGCCGGAGAATGAAGATGCGGGACGGGCTCACCGGGCTCCTGTTTTATTACTTGCTCCGCGTGCCCCGCTCGCTCCACGTGTCCCGCTTCCACCACTGGCCCCACTGGCCCCGTCAGTGTTCACGGCCACCTTGCTGCCTTCCTGTAACTTGTCGACTCCGGTTATGACGACCGTGTCTCCTGGGGAAAGTCCCGAGGTGATCTCAGTCTGATCCCCTTCCGTGGTTCCCGTCTTGATAATCCGGACCGTGACCGTGCTGTCCGGCTTGATGAGATACACGTAGGTGTCGTTCGTATTGCGCTGAATCGCAGCCGATGGAAGCAGGGTGACGCCGGTTTTCTGCTGCTCCAGAAGGCGGGCGTTCACAAACTGATTGGGGAAAAGCGCGCGGTTTGCGTTATCGAAACTGGCGCGGAGCTTCAGTGTGCCGGTGGTCTGATCGATCTCATTGTCCAGCGTCGTGAGATTGCCGGAGGCGATCTTGTTTTTGAGTTCGCGATCCCACGCGTCTACGGTTAATGTCTGACCGGCGCGAATCTTCTGCAAGATGGGGGGAAGCTGATCTTCCCCGACCGAGAAGATCACGCTGATGGGCTGGAGCTGCGTGATGACCACCATTCCGTTGGTGTCCCCGGCCTGAACGATGTTACCCGGATCGACCAGCCGCAGGCCGACGACTCCGGTTACCGGCGAGACGATTCGCGAATAGGTAACGTTCAGCTTTGCCGCGTCGAGCAACCCCTGGTCGTTCCTGACAATCCCTTCGTCCTGGGTAACGAGCGTGCGCTGCGTGGCGAGCTGTTGTTCGGGAATCGCGTTTGTCGCGATGAGCGCTGTGTATCGGGTGAGATCCACGCGCGCATTTTCAAGCAGCGCCTGGTCGCGAATGAGCTGGCCTTCAATCTGAGTGACCACGGCCTGGTAGGGGCGGGGATCGATCTCGATCAGAGGATCCCCCTTTTGAACCATGTCGCCTTCCTTGAAATTTACGCTCATCAATTGTCCGCCGACTACGGTTCTGACCGTAACCGTGGCAAGAGGCGTAACCGCGCCGAGGCCCGTGTAATAGACGCCGATATTTCCGCTTGTGGCCGCAACCGCTACTACCTGTACGGGCGCCGGACCTTTGGCGGCTTTTGCCGCGGCTGCGGATTTAGCGCCGGTGATGGTCGGCCAGAGAAAATACAGGACCAGACCCAGCAGGGTGAGCGCGGCCAGCGACAGCCATAGCCAGCGGCGGCGATGCGGCCGGTCGGACTTGACGGTCTCGCCCGCCGCAGGAATTGCGGCCGACGCAGGCGCTGCCGGTGATGCGGACGGAAGCACTTCGTAGGGTGAAGATCCCGGAGATGATTCCGTAGGCGTCGTGGGGCTATCGAGCATAAGGCTTCGCTGACATGCAGGGAATGCACGCAGAAGGCCAGTCGGAAGCGCGTTCGCGGCGGACGAACTTCAGTCGCAGCCCGATGAAATTGCGTGCCCGGAGACACGGCCTGTTGGCCGCGAAGCGACGCAGCGACCAGATACGGTCATTTGACCGGGTATGGTCAGGCCCGCCTGCGCAAGGTGCAACTATTGATATGCTTCGATCGAAATGTGTGCAAAAATTGCGCTGAACAATGAGCACCTTCGGAAGGCCGGTTTCCTGATGCCATCAGACCTTGCGGATCAACCCCCGGGTGCGGAAAACCGCACGTTCGATAGTGTGGGAGGGCGACGGGGCGCAATCCCGGCCGCTCGACCCGATCGTGGCTCATGCGAGATACTGACTGCTTGGTTCCTCCACCATTCCTGAAGAAGCTGAGTCTGTGGCTCTCTACCGCCGCCTCGGTCGCGATTCTGGTCAACCTCCCCGCTTCGCAGATTCTTTTGGCTCTGGCGATCGCCGCGCTGCTGCTCTCCGGCCTGCCGCTGCGCTGGCCGAGGATCGCGATTCCGCTGGCGCTGTTTCTCGGCTGGACGCTGTTGTCGCTCGCGTTCTCGCCCGATCCCGCCAACGGACTCACGCAGGTCCGCAAGATCTACGTTTTTCTCATCATGCTGGCGGTCTATTCTTCGGTCCGAACGCTGAGCGAAGTCCGGTTTCTGGTTCTCTCGTGGGTCGGCGTGGGAACGTGCACGGCGGCGCTGGGCGCGTATCAGTATGCAGGCAGGTGAGTCAGAGGCCAGGACAACCAGGCGCGGCCGGTACATACAGGCGATAAGATCGCCCGCGTATCGGCCACCCTGCAAGCTATTGGGCTACGGTCAGCGTCCACACTTCGCCCTTGCGCACAAACGTGGCGGAGGCGTTCGACACCACGGCGGGATTGCACGTCGTTTTGTCCGTGGGGTCCGTCTTGTGGAAGTCGTCGGCGAAGGGCGTCGGCTTTGCCGCCCGCCAGGTGTAATCGGCGTTCGCGGTGTCCTCCGTCGTTGAGACGTCGGATAAGTCCACGACCTCCTTGTAGCAGAATACGGCGTTCTCGTAAACGGTCGGCCACTGCGGCGGAGGCGGCGGCGGACCCACGTTCGGCTTCCCCGTGACGAACGTTTTTCCTTTGTCGGTCATGGCAATATCGAGCGCATTAATATACTGCTTGTGATCGGCGGGATTGTAGATCTTGCCTTTCGGAACGATCGTGATCAGGCCGTCGGCCTCCAGCGCTTTCTGGTACTTGCCGCCTGGCGTATCGAAGTACTCCTTATCGGTGACCATGCCCATCGAGGCCATTCCCGTAGCGAAAGGATGCGTGACCGGGTTCTTTCCGAAATAGTCGTTAATCAGGCCCTTCGCCTGCTCTTTGGTTACGTCTTTAGAGCCGCAGGCGGACAACACAGCGGCAAGGGCGATGGCGGTAAATGCGTATCCGGACTTCATGGGCGGCTCTCCTGTTGCAAACTCTTCTAGATGAGCATATCAGGCCACCGGACAACAGTGGCGAACTTCACGGTATAATTGCCGGGTATATTGATCGGGGGCGCGTGTCATGGTCTGCACAAGAAGAGATTTCGGAAAAACGGCGATATCGGCGCTGCCTGCAGCTGCGGCTTTGTCGCTTCCCGGCCTTGGGCTGGCGTTACCGAATTCAAAGATCACCGGCGTGCAGATTGGCGTCATCACCTACAGCCTCCGCCAGGGAATCGCCAAGGCGGACCTTCCCGCGGTGATCGCGAAGATCGGACTCAGTTCGGTCGAACTGATGTCCGGCGACGCTGAAGCCATGGCCGGCGCACCGGCAATCCCGGCCGGGCGTGGCGGCGGAGGCCGGGGTGCCAGTGGAACCGCGAGCGGCGCCGCCGGAGCGAGCGGCGGCCGCGGCGCAGGAGGTGGAGGACGCGCCCCGCTCACTCCCGAACAAGTGGCGGCGCAGGCGGCTGCCAGACAAGCTCTCACGGACTGGCGCGCGGCTGCGACGCCGGCCACCTGGCAGGGAGTCCGCAAACAGTTCAACGACCAGGGCGTGGACCTGCAGATCCTCTGCTACAACATGGGCGTCAACATCGCCGACGACGAAATCGACTACGCGTTCCGCATGGCGCAGGCCATGGGCGTGCGCGGAATATCGTCGAGTTCCACGGTTTCGGTGGCCAGACGCGTGGCTCCTTTCGCCGAGAAGTACAAGATCATGTGGGGCGGCCACGGTCACAACAACATCACCGATCCCGAGCAGTTCGGCACCGAAGAATCCTTCGAAAAAATCATGGAGTTCGGCAACTACATCGGGGCGAATCTCGATGTCGGCCACTACAACCAGACCGGCGCGGATGCGGTTGCCTTCATTCAGAGGCATCATGACCGCATCACGAACGTACACATCAAGGACAGCACCAGACCGGCCGTAACGGGCACCGTTTCCAATACTTTGACGCCGTGGGGCGAAGGCGACGCGCCCATCGGCAGAGTGCTGCTGCTGATGCGCAAGGAGCGGTATCCGTTCCCCGCCAACATCGAGTTCGAATATCAGATTCCGCCCGGATCGGATGCGGTGACCGAGGTAGGCAAATGCCTCGACTTTGTGAAGGCCTGCCTGGCCACGTAGCGCGGGCACGCGGCCGCGACCCTAGCTAGAGGCCGATGTGGGCGTCGGCCCGCGGGCACGGCGGTTCAGTTTCCAATAACCGGACTGCGGGCGATCCTTTATGATGAAGCCATATGACCGATTTGGTTTTCGAGGCCGTCCAGGAAGCCGACGGCGGTTATTGCGCGGAGTGCCTGACGGAGAACATATTCACCCAGGGAGACACGTGGGACGAGTTGCCCAGCAATGTAATAGACGCGACGGCGGCGTTCTATTTCGATGAGCCCCGGCCCCGGCGAATCCGACTTCACCTTGTGAGAGATGAAGTCTTGTCCGTCGCATGAAGCTGCCACGCGACGTCTCAGGCGAGCGTTTGTCCGCGACGCTCTGCCGGCAGTGGAAGTATCGGAGGGTGCATCAATCCGGCAGCCACATTATCCCGGAAACAGAAGAGCCGTCGCATCAGCGGATTGCGGTCCGGATCATGCCTTTCTCCGGGTGGGCACCTTCAATTCGATACTGAGAGCGGTAGCGGAGCACAAGGGCGTCACACGCGAAGCGATCATCGCGACTATTTGAGTGCCCCGTGTACGGCGAGAGGTCGGTCAGAAACTGCTCCGGGGTCCTGCCGCCGATACTCAGGACGCGCGCGCCCAGCAATTCCTGGTAGTCCGCCGTCGCCGCGCTCACGGCAAGGCCATCGGCGAACCAATGGAAATCGAGGGGCAAACGAATCAGGAACCCCATGCCGAGCGGGATGTCGATCGTGTTGTGCGCAATGTGCGCGCTGGCGATCAGATGCAGCAGGCGAAGATACAGCTCTGCGTCGGACAGGTTGGGGATGGCTTCTTCTATAGAGGCAACCTCGGCATCGAAATTCGGATAGAGGTCTGCGAAATCCTTCTGGCCGCGCGTCGCGATGCCGCCGGCGATCTTGATCCCCGGTGCTTTCAGTCCGGCGCTCAGGGCTTGCAGATCCTGCCGCCAGTGGGCTTCGCGTTCGGCCGGCGATACGGCTTCCTTCGTCGAAGGGACCTGCGCCAACGCGCTTGCGATCACGACGCAGCCGGAAATGAGCAATCGCTTCATATCGCCTCCAGGATATTTCGACACCAAGGCATCTCGACGATTGACATGCGATCCGGGTTGCGGCAAACTCAGGCTGCGGCAAAACAGGAGCCGGGGAGCATACTGGAATCTATGCTAACCCGCCTGAACGGCGTCCTGTTCGCTTCCCTCATCGCGGCGTTCGTGCCATCGGCTATGGACAGCCAGAGCGCGCCGCAAGCGAGGTCGGTTCTCTACGCGGCGGTCGGCGCCGAACTCATCCAATACGACATTGACCTCGTTACTGCGACCCTTACAGAACGCGGTTCGGTCACGCTCCCCGCCAACGTTCAGGAGGCGTGGCAGCATCCGTCGCGCAAGTACCTCTACGTGGCGTGGAGCAATGGCGGCGCGAGCTATACGTCCCTGGGCGGCGGCGTGCCACAAAACGACCGGCATGGCGTGAGCGCTTTCCTGATCGACCCCGCTTCGGGCGCGCTGCTCCCGCACGGCAAGCCCGCGGCATTGCCCTCGCGCCCGGTCTTCGTCACCACGGATATCGATGGCACCCACGTCATTACCGCGCACAACGATCCCAGCGGCCTGGTGGTTCACCGCATACTGCCGGACGGAACGCTCGGCCCGGAAGTGCCGCCCGCGGGCCGGCTCGATTTCGGAATCTTCGGCCACCAGGTCCGCGTCGATCCCTCCAACAAGACGGTCATCCTCGTCACGCGCGGCAATGGGCCAACCGCCACAACGCCGGAAGATCCCGGCGCGCTGAAGATTTTCGGCTATCGCAACGGAGTCCTGTCGAACAAGCTTTCCATCGCGCCGGACGGAGGTTTCGGTTATCAGTTCCGGCATCTGGATTTTCATCCGTCCGGCAAGTGGGCTTTCGTCACGCTGGAGCGGCAGAACCAGATTCACGTCTACGCCAGAATGCCCGATGGCACGCTGGCGTCCCTGCCCCGGTTCGCGAAGGACACGCTGACGAAGAAGGCCATTGCCGGTGTGAATCAGAGCGCGGCTTCCATCCATGTACATCCGAACGGGAAGTTCCTCTATGTGAGCAATCGCGCCAGCGCCACGGTGGATTCCGACGGACACCAGGTCTTTGCCGGAGGGGAAAACAGCATCGCCGTGTTCGCCATCAACGAGTTGACGGGCGAACCGACGCTGATCCAGACCGTCGATTCACTCGGCTTCGAGCCGCGGACATTCTCGCTGGATCCGTCCGGGAGCATTCTCGCGGTGGCCAACCAGTTGCCTCGTTCCGTGCGCGCCGGAGGTTCTTTCGGCGAGGCGACCGCGGGGCTCGCGCTGTTCCGCGTCGATGCCGACGGAAAGCTCAAAGCGGCGCGCGTGTACCCCGTCGAGACCGGCCCCGGACGAAGTCTGTTCTGGGCAAGAATCGTCCCGCTGCCCTGAGTGTGAACTTCAGCGCGTAGCGATTTTGAAGACCCACGCGGTGCTGCCGGAATGGCTGGCCGGGAGTTTGATCTTCAGTCCCTGGGCATCCTGCGTGAACTCAAGCGGCGCCGGGTTTCCCAGCAGTGTGACGCGGTCGACTTTTCCCGTTACCGATGCGATCGCAGCTTCCGTTCCCGGCCACGCGTTGGCGATCGCATACAGAGTGTTGCCTTTCGTTGTGAAGTGCCATGCCGGCGTGCCTGGCTCCATGAATTTCGACCAGGGCCGCGTGCCATAGATCGCCTCGCCGTTGCTGCTCAGCCAGTCGCCGATCTTCATCAGGACGTCCTGCTGGTCCTGTGGAATGGTACCGTCGGCCATCGGCGAGATATTCAGCATATAGAAGCCGCCCTTACTCACCGTATCGATCAGGCGGGCGATGATCGTGTCGGCCGGGGCGACGCGAAGGCCGTCGATGTAGCCCCAACTGTTGCTGCCGATGGCGTCGTCGACCATCCACGGGCCGGGCCGAATCGCTGCCGGCGAACGTGCGCTGACTTTTTCGAAATCGACGATGGAGCCGATCTGTTTCGTGTCGTCGTTGCTCGGCGCGTAGGCGTTGAACTTCGTGCCGAGCGAAACTTCCTTGTTCCACTGGAGCGCGCGGTTGTAATAGTAAGCCGCGATGCGCAGCTTGAGCGGATCGAGCACGCGTAAATTCGCGCCGTTATCGAACCAGAGCATGTCGGGCCGGTACTTGTCGATCAGTTCGAAATTGCGATTGACCCAATCGGTGAGGAAGACCGTCATGGCGGCATCGCTGCGGTCGGCGACGTTGTAGAAGGCGGCCCAGGCGGGATCGAAAAGGTCGGCGTGCGCGGCTTCGAGGCGCTGGCGAATTTCGTGCGTGGGCGCGATGAAGGTGAAATGTTCGACGCCGTGATTCGAGATCGCTACCTTGAGTCCCTGTTTGCGGACGGCGGCGGCGAGATCTCCCACAAGGTCGCGATGCGGACCCATCTTTTTCGCATTGAAGGGCGTGACGTCGCTGTCCCAGAGCGCGAAGTTGTCGTGGTGCTCGCCCATTTCCATGACGATGCGGGCGCCGGCGCGCGCGAACAGCGCGGCCCACGCGTTCGGGTCCCACTTCGCGGCCGTAAACAGCGGTATCAGATCCTTGTAGCCGAACTTTTCCTGCGGGCCGAAGTGTTCGGCGTGCCACTGGGCGTCGGCATTGTACATGTGCTTCTCGTACCACTCGTTGTGGTGGGCGGCGACGGAGAAAATGCCCCAGTGATAAAAAATGCCGAACTTGGCGTCCTCGAACCAGGAGGGCGTGCGGTAGTTCTGCTGAATGGAATCCCATGTCGGCGCGAACGGGCCGGGGGGCATGGGCTTCGCGATTCCGCGCGCGGCGGCTTCGACGATGGCGGGAGTGGCGGCGGGTCCCATGACGCCGTAATCGTACGGGCCGGTGTTGACGACGCCCATGCGGTCGGGTTTGGGCGGGTTTTCGACGGGGTCGGGCGGAGTGGGGTTCTGGGCTACGGCGAGGATGGCGAGCGCCAGGAGGGTGAGCGTGAGACGGAGGGGCTTCAGGGCCATGGATTCAGGTTAGCGCTTCGGTGCAATCCCGCTTCTCGCGGAGCTCGTCGTAGACCACGCCGGCGAACCCTTTAATGCAGTCGCCAGGGGGCAGACCCGTTCACTGTTGAGACTTACTGAGCCGCGACCGCGAGGGAGCGGGGCTCTCGCCTGCGGCGAGTCAGTACGGTTAGGGAACTGCTGGTGGCAGTAGAGCATTCCTGAGTAAGGCAGGTCAGCGCGAAGAAGGTCCAATTCGCAGTGGTGCATGAGAGTTCCGGAGGGAGCGTGGCCCCCGTGTGCTTCCCCGGAATCGTTAAGCGCCGTCGGGAAGCGACGCCGACCGGCTGATCCGCTCCGTTTGTTAAACTACTGAATGATCGATGCTCCCCGATATTCAGCACGCCATCCGTCTCCAGATTCTCGATGACCGGGTCACGGCGCTGACAAAGGAAATCTCGGCCCTTCCGAAACACGTCGCCGAGATCGAAAAGAAACTCGAAGCCCATCAGCGCCGCCTCGACCACGACAAGGCCGCTTTGCTCGCCAACCAGAAGGATCGCAAGCGCCTGGAAGGCGAAATCCAGACTCACGATCAGAAGATTTCAAAACTGAAGTCCCAGATGATGGAGGCGAAAAACAACGAGCAGTATCGCGCCTTCCAGCATGAAATCGATTTCGCCGGTCAGGAAATCCGCAAGGCGGAAGACCGCATTCTGGAACTGATGGGCGATGCCGAACCGCTCGACAAGAACGTCAGGACCGCCGAAGTGGCGTTGGCCGCCGAGAAGAAGCAGGTGGAAGCCGAGAAGGCCGCGGCCCGCGAGCGTACCGTCGCCGACCAGAAGGAAATCGATTCCCTGAAGTCGGACCGCGCCGCGATCGTCGCGCAGATGACTCCGTCGGTAGCCGCAAATTACGACCGCATCCGCAAGGGCCGCGCCGGCGTGGGCATCACTGAAGCGGTGGCCGGACGCTGCGGACGTTGCAACATCGTGCTTCGC
>Ga0302319_10007769_pt1 | contig 21051 bp, 15 predicted proteins | sample Bog_T0_2_FD_203319 | JGI IMG/M metagenome (GOLD analysis project Ga0302319, IMG submission 203319) | Peat permafrost microbial communities from Stordalen Mire near Abisko, Sweden - Bog_T0_2 | ecosystem: Environmental > Terrestrial > Soil > Wetlands > Peat | place: Sweden: Abisko, Stordalen Mire... | reverse complement strand
CGCAAGCGCTTCGGGACATGATCGCCAACATGAGTCATGGCGGAAAGATTGCTGTTCTTGGAATTCCGGCCAAAGAGATGCAGATGGATTTGCGCCAGGTGATTTTCAACATGCTGACGATCAAGGGCGTTTACGGACGCGAGATGTATGAAACCTGGTACAAGATGACAGTCATGCTGGAATCGGGAGTGGATATTTCCGGTGTGATTACTCACCGTTTCCAGTGGAATGAATACGAGGCAGCGTTTGCAGCGGCGCGCTCCGGCAATGCAGGCAAGGTGATTCTGGACTGGAGAAGTGTGAAGTAATTGCAGGATTTGTAAATAAATTCGCGGCACGTGAAACGAGCTTCAGGGGTTAAAACCCCTTGATTTTACGGCCTCCTTTCGGCACGACTGAAGTCGTGCCCTTTCACGAAATCAGGTCTTGAAACCGCATCTAGAAAAACGTTGGAATCAGATCGACTACATCGTACGCGCTGTTCACGAGCGCCAGCACGCGCCATTTATCGAAGGTCAGGCAAGGATGCGCAATATCGAAGGCGATCATGTCGCCGGGCCGAATGTCATCGTTGACGGCGATATACATACAGGCATGCTGATCCATCAACCTGGTCACGATCCAATGTTCCGGAACAGGCTGCGGCGCGGCATTTCCGGGTCTGAAGTGTAACGCCGGAACGGGCAGTCGCGCATCGAAGGCCGCATCTCTTCTGCCGAGGCCGATGATGGCTCGATTTGTTTCGGGAACAGATTGCACGTAGGCCCAGATGTGCAGAGCCGTCTTGAGTCCCTCGCCCATTTGCCGCGCCACGGGATTGCTTTCGAGAATTCTCTTTTGCGCGACATGATAGGCGCCGACATCGTGCGTCAGATAGCATCCGGGTCGAAGGACGACTTCAACGGGTTCTTGAAAATCTCGCGGAGAAAAAACTTCGGCGACCACGTCGTACCAGGCCGAACCAGCGCCGGAGAGCAAAATCGGCGAGCGCTGAAATGCTTTCTTTGCGGCAATCTCTTTTGTCACGTTCACGGTATTGAGCAGTAACGTGCGGATGGCTTGCTCGTTATCGAGGACGCCTTCGTAGACTTCCACTCCGCAGAGCGCGATGGTCTGGCTCCATTTGCCCAGTGCGTCGAGAACCGACTGGAGCTGCTCGCTGTTGCGCACGCCAGCGCGTCCGCCTTCCACTCCCACTTCAAGCAGCACGTTCAGCCGACTTCCGGATTGCGAGAAATACGATCCGAGCTGGTCGACTTGCCCGGCGGAATCGATGAGGCAGTAGAACTCAAATTCGGGATCGCGCAACAGGCCGGCGACGATGGCCATATTCTGCTTGCCGATGAGCTGATTGGCCATGAGCACGCGGCGCACGCCGTGCGCGTAGGCAACTTGCGTTTGATGCGCCGTGGCAACCGTAATGCCCCAAGCGCCCGCGGCTAGTTGCATGACGAACAGGCGCGGCGCCATGGTGGTTTTTCCGTGAGGAGCGAGCTTAGCGCCGTATGCGGCGGTGAATTGCCGCATCCATGCGAGGTTGTGCTTGAGTGCGTCTTCATAGAGCACAGCCGCGGGCAGCGAGAGATCTTCGCGCAGTAGGTTCCAGTTGCGCTGCGCGATCTCATTGTGGGCAAGAGGCTGCTCGAGCGATCCGATGCCTTTGTTGAGAACGTTGATCGCGCCGAGATCGCAAGCGCGAATTGTTTCTGTCTCCTTCAATGGTTCTGTCTCCTGCTGCGAGGCGCGGAATTGCGCGCATCCTTCGATGTCTCCAGCCTACATGCGCGGCTGGATGGCATTCGGCCCTGGAACACAGAGAGCGGTTTTGCAAGCGCTTTGTTTTCAGTGGGCCGGCAAGAGCGTACTGGGGTACTGGCACAGTACGACAGTCTTAAATTGCCTCTAAGAGATTGAAACGAATTGGATTAACAGGCTTCACAGTTTCTTTGTCGATTTTCGCGACCTTGTCGCGAGGTGTCAGGTTTCGGGTCTCAGGTGCCAGGACGCCACCGGGGATGGGTGGGTGAAGCAGGGAGCACGGGAGCAAGGGAACAAGGGAATAAGAAGGCCGGGAACGGAGAGTAGCCAATGCATCGGAGTGGGGCGCGAGTGGGAGTCCGGATGGTGATGCGCTTTTCATTTGGCGGATCACGTCGTCCTCCCCCTCTGGCCCGTACTTTAGTCCCAAGATCTTCAAAGCAAAGGGCTTATTGGGTGCCATACCCGGCAAGTTATTGATTCTAAAGAGCTGCATTCCACAAAGTCCTCGAAACACTAGCGGTTAGCTGAGATTGCGGGCTTTAACCCCGCAATGCGCCAGCGGTGTTTTCTGATTTCTGGCTTTATTGTGCGCCGGAAGGGGGAAATTATATGCAAAACGGCGGGGGAAAATTTTTGGTGGCGGGGAATTGGATTGTGTTGGGTGTGGGATGGGGGTTTTCCGGACTAATACAAAACTGGGGTAAGTTCCGGGTGGCGGTGACACAGGCGTAATGAACGCAAAGGCAACCGCAGATCCTTCACTGCGCTGCGCTCCGTTCAGGATGACGAGCGCGCGGAGGGGATGAATGGGGCGCAGATTTTCTTGGTTATTTTTATGACTGGGCCAGCTGCCCCCTCAGGGGCTAAAGCCCGGTGTATTTTATGCCGCTTCCGGCGCGACTGAAGTCGCGCCCTGATACAAAGCCCCTTGCCGAGCGAGTTTTTCCGCAGCCTGTGGAGACCGGCGGTAGATGCGAGGATGACGGAGTGAGTATTCGGGTTGGTGCGGCTGTAAGGCCTAATTCGCCGACGAAGAGGGAACTACCACTGGCTTGACACTGCCACAGTCAGAACTCACAAACTTCGCGGTAAACGTCTTATCGATCACCATGTTCACCGGCGCCCCATGAACAGTGCCCGTGACTGTCGTGTGGCTTGTCCCGTTGAGGTGCTCCGCATCGGGCAGTTGGAAGTCGATGTGCCCCTTGGAGGACAAACTCGGGCTGTTACACGTGGTGTCATAGGCGATGCCGTGAGCAGATTGGGTTTTGTTGGCAATGCTGCATTGCATGCCGGGGACCGCCTTGTTGGTGGCCGTCAAATAATCGCCAAGCGTTGTCCCGGCTGAGAAACAGGACCGCCCCGCAATAGGCGGTCCATGGTTGACGCTAACTTGCGTCTCCCAGAGGCCGGCTTTGATCGGAAGATCGGAAAGCTGCGCAAGCAGGGTCAAAGGCCCGAGCACTATAACGGCTGCAGCGCACTGACCCACGAGGTTCGAGTACTCCCTAAGCTTCACCAAGATCCCCTCCGCATTCCATGGCTGGCCCAGCCCCTGAAGGATAGCACGCCGCTGGAATTGTGCCGACCAGTAGGCGAGGTGAAATCAAGGTTCAGGGGTATAGTCAACGCGCCCCGGATATCGAAGAACTGCTACCGGCTCGTCCGACAATCGTGACACTCTTTGAGGTGGTCGAAGTGCGGGGAGTTGGTCCGCGTTTTCATTGGCAATCAAATCGCGTCAGCGGTCGGCATGAGCTTCCGCAAACGCCACTGGCATAGTGGCTTCAAACTCTCTGCATATCCTATGGAACGAGTATTGTTCAGTTTCGAATCAGTTCGCGAGGCTGACGCCTTGAGCGCGGAGGGGTAAGGACTCCGGCAGTGTTCCGGGTGTGTTGCCGGCCGACCCGAAATTGCTGCTAGTGTGGTGAGTCTGAAGTTCGTTGAATAATTCGACGAATGGACACGGAACGAAGAGCGTCCCTCAGGGGCTAAAGCGCGGTGTATTTTATGTCGCTTCCGGCGCGACTGAAGTCGCGCCCTGATACAAAACCGGTTGACTGGGCATTCACAAAACGCCGCCTAGCGTTGTCTGGTGGATTCGCCGTCCCTGCCATGGCGCCTGATCCAGTTTTCGGTGATTGAAACTACCTTGATGGTTTGGCGGCGCCAGGTGAAGGCGACCAGGATCTCTCCGCTGCGGGTTTGGATGATGCTGGGGTAGGAGTATTCTTCGCGGCCGGGTTGCTTGGGAGTTTGCTCGGCGAGGCCGTAGCCGGTGCGGCCTTCCTCGAGGTTTCGCACGTACGGCCAGGTTGCGCCGCCGTCCAGAGAAAGCGCGACGGAAAGGGGTTTGCGCAAGGCGCCGCTTGCCGAGTTCTTGCTGGAGTTGTTGAATGCCATCACGAGATGACCGTCGCGCAGTCGGAAAGCCTGCACCGAGGCGTCGTTATTGGGCAAGACGGTGGCGGCTGCGGGGCTCCATGTGCAGCCGTCGGAGGAGGTGCTGCTATAGATGAAATCGCGTGCACGGCTGCGGAAGAAGGCGAGCAGGTGGCCGGGCGCGAGGGAGACGAGGCTGGGCTGGATCTTTCCTTCGCTGCCGGCCATGCGGCATTCTTTCCAGGTTGCGCCCTGGTCGTGGCTGATTTCGGTCGCGGAGTAATTGGTCTCAGAACCGTTGCCGGCGGCGGACGCGGTGATGTAGGTTAACGGCAACAACCACGAGCCATCCGGGAGAATGACTACGGGATGCCGCGTAAATGCGCCGGGCTTTCCGAACAAAAGTGCGGGCTTGGTCCAGGTGACGCCGTTGTCTTTCGAGACCAGGTGGAGGACGTGCGCGTTGGTTTCTCCCGCATCCGCCTGCTGCGTGCTGTGATAGAGATCGACGGTTCCGTCCGGCTCCTGAAACAGCACGGGATTTTGAAAGGATGCGCCCGGCTGCTGGTCGATGAGCTGCGGAGGCGTCCAGTTGCGCGAGCGATATGGACGGCGGGAGATGACGATGCCCACGCCGGAATTGCCTTCCCACGTGCCGGAGAACCAGACGCAGAGAAGATCGCCGTTCCTGAGTTCATACAAATTGGCGGCGTGGGAGCTGGGATAGAGAATCGGCAGGTAAATTTCGGCGGCTTGCAGATTGGGATTGAATCGCTCAATGCCGTCGGCGAGTTTGGCGATGGTGGGATCGAGAAGCGGCGGCTTCGGGGCGGCACTCTGCGCACTTCCGTTTACTGCCAGAAGCGGCAAGAGGAACAAAACCCAGAAAGACAGCCGATGTCTGTTCATAAACTCGATCCGAGTGAAATACGAATTCAGCAAAGGATGCATCAGCAGGGGCTAAAGCCCGGATCATTCCACTGACTCTTATCGGCCCGGCTAAAGCCGTGCCCTTGTTACAAAGCGCCGTGAATTGAGTTTTTTGCAAATTGGGAGAGCGGCGGAGCACAAGTGTGCGTACCCGTGGTACAGACGAAGATGACAGCCTGGGCGGTGTCAGGCACAGGCCGCGACTGCGTCCTCTTCACTGTCGAAGACCTGGAAGAGATCGTAGACCCCAACCATCTTGAGCATTTTGTGGATAAAGGCGGAGGGTTTGACGAGCTTGACGGCGCCGCCGACTTTTGCGGAGGTGCGCAGCGCGTTGACAAGGGAGCCGATACCGGAGGAGTCGATAAAAGGGACGGCCTCAAGGTCGACGATGAGAAAAATGTGCCCGCCGGAGAGCGCGTTGTGAAAGGCGCTTTCAAACTGGCTGACCGGCTCGCCGCAAAGCAGCTTGCCTTTTAACTTCAGGGTGCAGACACTTCCGTTCTCTTTAATGTCCAGATCCACGAAAATTCCCTCGGCCAATTTCCTCTTTACTGCGGAAGTCGGGCTTGTTAATCTCGTGTCAATCTTCGCGTCGATGCAAACCCTTGTCAAGCGGGGTCGGGGATCAAGGGCCAAGCGCGAATCGACAAACCTTCTGGTTGGCACACCTGCTGCGGATGTTGAGCGCGAATCCGCAATGCATCGGCTATTGTGAGTGGCAGGGATTTTGGGGCCGCGATTTGAGTGGTTGAGCTTTGACATTTTCATTGACGGCCAGAGATGGCGGCCGGCGAAGCGGTATTTGCGGCAAAGCGCATTGCATGCAACTGCGGGGCGGTATTCCGCAGCACAAGGCAAACTGAACGAAGTGTCTCCGGAGAACGACCGCCAATGGACGACGTAAAAACCGCGATTCCCTCCGTAAACGAGACTGTCCTTTCGACGGCGGCGCAATTACTGAGCGCCTTCGATAGCGGAACCCGGGCGACCGTGATCGCCAACGCAATTGCCAGCCTGATTCCCGATAGCGCCTGCATTGTTCACCTGTATCAGCCGCAAAACGACCCTGCACCGTGGACGATTGCGGGCATGGCGGGTGAGATTTCGCTCGTGGATGCGCAGCATGCAGGCACCTGGCTATTTGCGCACCCGGAGGCGTTTCCGGCCGAAGGACAAATCTACGGGAAGACGCACCTGAGTCGCGAGGACTACGCGCACTTTAATGCGTCGCGCTCGGTGGTCGAGATTGCCTATCTGCCTGTGGAGTACGAAGGGCAATTGGCGGCGGTGCTTGAGATGGTTTTATTTTCAGGAGCCATCAAGCAGAGGCAACTGAAAGATCTCGCTCCTATTGCGCGCCTGGCCGCGCCGGCTCTGCTGACGGGCGAACAGCACGAACAGCAGCACCAGACTCTGCTCGATTCGATTCACCGCATGTCGCAACTGTACGACCTTGAGAAATCGCTGAACGCGACGCTCGAAATGGACGCGGTGATTGCGATGGTGCCGGCGAAGGCGATTGCGATGCTGCCGTGCCAGGCGTTCAATTTGTGGATGTTCGACGGCGCCGATCTGCGGATGGTTGCGGGAGTGGGGCACGATGACACGGTGGAACTGGGAACGATCGAGGCTCCCGGAGCAGGCTACGTGGCCGATATGGCCGAAGAAGGCGAACCGCTGCTGATTGACGACCCGGACGACGAACGCTTGCAGGCGCGCAACGCCCGGCGCAGCGAGGGAAGCACGATGACGCCGGTGAGCAATGTGCTGCTGGTGCCGCTGATTCAGGATGAAGCGGAGGTTGGCGTACTGGAAGCGATCAACCGCGAGGAGCATGTGTTTGATGAGGACGACCAGTTCCTGCTTTCCTCGATGGCGGAGACTATTGCAAATGCGCTGAAGAACGCCAGCCTGATGACTGCGGAGCGCAAGCTGGAGATCCTGAAGGTGCTGGTGCAGGTGAGCGCGGAGATTACTTCCACGCTGCGGCTCGACCGGCTGCTGCAGATTATTGTGAACAGCCCGCAAAGCGTGTTGCCTTACGAGTTGTGTGCGATCGCGCTGGACAATCGCGGAAAGCTGCAATTGAAAGCGGTGTCAGGCATGGCGCGTCTGCCCATGGGCGATCCTGCGGTGGAGCGGATCGAACTGCTGGTGCGCTGGCTCTCGTCGCAGCCCGACGGTTTGAATATCAGCTGGCACGAGGGAGCAGAGAGCGACGAGGGCGCGGACCTGGCGCCGGAGGTGCGGCATCACTTTGATGAAACGGGCTACCGCGCGCTGTACTCACTGCCGCTGAGCGACGACCAGGGGAGAGTGGGCGTTCTCATCTACGAGAGCAGCGATCCGGAATTCCTGGGCGTGGCGCAGATTGAAATGATCAAGGTGCTGGCCGGGCAGGCAACCGTGGCGCTGCGCAACGCGCTGCTTTACCGCGAGGTGCCGCTGATCAGCCTGCTGGAACCGCTGGTGCAGAAGCGCGCGGCCCTGCTGCGCACCACGGGCCGACGCCGGCTGGCGTACGCCGCCGCTGCGGCTGCCGTGGTTCTTTTTCTGGCGGTCTGTCCGCTGCCCATGCGCGTGGAGGGCGACGCTGTTGTGGAGCCGCAGCACCTGGCCACCGTGGCCGCGCCGGTGGATGGCAACGTGGACAAAGTTTATGCGCACGAGGGGCAGAGAGTGGCTGCGGGCGAGGTCCTGGGCTCTCTCAACGACTGGCAATGGCGCGCTAACCTGGCCGCTGCGGAAGCGAAGTATCAGCAGGCGCTGCTACAGATGGAAGACGACCTGGCCCATGGCAGCGCCCGTGCAGGCAGCGATCGGGCTAATGTGAACTACCTGCGCTCAGAGGCCGCACAGGCGCAGGCGCGGGTGGAGAGCGCGCAACTGCGGTCGCCCATTGCGGGCATTGTGGTGACGCCGAATCTGGAGAATCTTGCCGGCGAGCATCTGGATGCGGGCGCCATGTTTGCGCAGGTTCTCGACCTCAACTCGGCGGTGGTGCGGATTGCCGTGCCTGAGCGTGACGCCGAGTTGCTGAGTGCCGGCCAGAGTGCCGCCGTGAAGCTGGACAGCTATCCGCAGCGGACGTGGCGCGATGCGGTTTCCGTGGTGAGCCCGCAGGCGAAAGCAGGCGACGGTGAGCGAACTTTTTCGGTGGAGGTTCCGGTACCGAATGCCGATGCGGCGCTACACGCGGGCATGAGCGGAAAAGGGAAAGTCTCCATCGGCTGGCGGCCGGCAGGTTATGTGCTGCTGCGGCGGCCGGCTTTGTGGATTTGGCAGACGCTGTGGAACTGGATTGGCTGGTGAACTATGCATCTTCGCTTGAGTAGCCGGAACTCTCTTCTCGTCATGATGGCGGCCGCAGTGTTGTGCACGGGGTGCGAAACGAATTCCGCGCCGCCGGCGGTTGCCGCATCGACGACACCACCGGTGAGCGCTCCCGCGCCGGCATCGGCACCAGCGCCCGCCGCGCCGGAGGCAAAGACTTTCACTACGAGCGGCCCGCTTGTTGCTGAACAACAAGCGGACGTAGGTGCGGAGCGCGACGGCAAGGTTGTTGAAATCGCGGTGCAGATTGGCGACCATGTGCGCGCGGGACAACTTCTAGCGCGGCTCGACGACCGCCTGCTGCAGGCGGCCCTCGCCGCGCAAAAAGCCCGCATGGCCGCAGCCCAGGCAGAAGTTCGCAACTGGAAGGCGGAGCAGGAAAGCGCCCGCGCCGATTTGCGCCGAGCCGACACGCTTCTCAAGGAGAAAATCCTGAGCCAGGAGAACTGGGAAGTTTCAAAGTACAAGGTGGACGAGACGACTGCCCAGGTGGATCGCTACCAGAGCGAGGAAGCGGAGGCTGAGGCCGACCTGAAGGCGACCGAGGTTCAACTGGACCAGTCACGCATCGTGGCCCCGTTCGGCGGCGTGGTGGGCCGCAGTTCGGTGCGTCCTGACAGCCAAGTGAAGGCTGGGGACGCGCTTTTCTGGATTACCGCGGAGGCCCCGCTGCATGTGCTGTTCACCGTGCCCGAGACGCTGATGGCCTCTTTTACTGTGGGCAAGCCGCTGGAGTTGAGCACTGCGGATTACCCCGGTTTGAAGCAGGCGGGCCGCATCTATCGCGTAAGCCCGGTGGTTGATCCGGCCAGCGGCAGCGTGCAGGTGATCGGGGCGGTCGACCATCCGTCGCCGCAACTGAAACCTGGGATGACGATGCAAGTGCGGCTGGCGCCATGAACCTGAGTGAAGCTCTCGACGCCGCACTTCCGGAGATTCCCCAGGCGCGCCTGATCCGTGCCCATCCGCCGTGCCTCGACCCGCAGCTCCTCACCCGCGAGGATGTGGTTGACGGGGAGCCGATCATGGCCGTCATCCAGCGCGAGAAGGGCACATTCTTCCGCTTCCCGGTTTATCAATGGAACCTGGCCATTCTGTTTGACGGAGTGCGCTCCTACGAAGAGGTTGCCGCGCTCTACAGCGAACAGTCCGGCGCGCCGACCTCCGCCGAAGATGTGCGGTCGTTTGCCGACGCGCTGGAAGAGGTCGATTTCTGGTACAAGACGCCGCAAGAGAAGAACCTTGCCCTGAGCCAGAAGCTGAAAGCGCAACGCGGACGCCGCGCCAAGCGCACATCCAAGTTCAACCTGGTGCACATCACTTTTTCCGCCTGGGACCCGGACCGTTTTCTGAGTTGGCTGGAACGCTCCATCGGGAGATTCGTGTACAGCCGCTGGTGCATCCTGGCCATGATTCTGCTCTTCGCGTTTGAGGCGACGGTTTTCATCTCGCAGTGGCACATCATCGCTCCGGACGCAGTTTTGTACTACAACTTCACGAAGAAGAGCGCGCTGGACCTGCTGCAGTTCTGGTCACTGTTGCTTGTGATGGGCTTTATTCATGAATCGGCCCACGGGCTTACCTGCAAGCACTACGGCGGCGAAGTACATGGCATGGGCTTCCTTCTGATCTACCTGATGCCCGCCTTTTTTTGCGATGTCACGGAGGCGTGGATCACGGCTGACCGCAAGCAGCGTTTGGCCACGATCATTGCCGGCATCTGGACGGAGATGGTGGTGTGCGGCCTGGGCATGATTGTGTGGCTGAATACGCAGCCCGGCAATTGGCTGCACGACCTGGCATACCAGTTGATCCTTATTACCGGACTAGCGGTCATCATCCTGAATCTCAATCCGCTCATCAAGCTGGATGGTTATTTCTTCCTGACGGAGTTAATTGGGGTGGCCGATTTGAAGGAGCGTTCCACTTCGTTCCTTTCGGGATGGTTCCAGACCCGGATCCTGGGCTTGCCGACAGAAACTCCCGCGGTGCCGCGGCGCAGCGTGCTGCCCTTCGCGTTCTACGCTTTTGTCTCAGCAGCCTACAGTTATGTGATTCTTTGCCTGATGGTTCGCTTCGCATACAACGTGAGTTCGAAGCTAGTGGCGGATTTCGCCGTGATTCCCGCCGCCGCGTTGGCCGTGGTGGTGTTCCGGTCGCGGCTGCGTTCGCTGGGCGGTGTGCTGAAAAGACTGTGGACGGAAAAGTTCAGCGGCGGCCGCGCGTTGCGGCCCAAAGTGATTGCCGGAGTTGCCGCATTGGCGGTGGTGCTCTTCGTCCCGATTTTGCGCGATCGCGAAGATGCATTCTATGTGGTCGAGCCGCTGCAAACCGACATGCTGCATTCCGCGACGCCGGGGCTCGTGAACGAGGTGCTGGTGCGCGAGGGAGAATCGGTGCGCGCGGGTCAGGCGCTGCTGACCATGACCAGTCTGGAGGCCGATTCCATGACGGAGGGGGCCGTGGCGCAAACCCACGATGCCAGCTTCCAGGCGTTCAATGCCGAGTTGCAGGGGCAGAGCATTGGACCGGCGGCCGCTGAGCAGAACGCCGCGCTCGGGTCTAACCAATTGGCGAGCGAGGCTCGTTTGTCGCTGGTGGTCACCGCGCCGGAAGATGCCATCGTAGTGACCAACGACCCTGACGCGCTGCTCGGGCAAAGCGTGGGCTCCGGCCAGACGCTGCTGGAGCTTGCCGATAGCGGACAACGCGCGGTGCGCGTCTACATTCCCACGGCGGCTCTCGAGCGCATCCCGCCCGGCGCGGAGGTGGCTTTATCGCTACCGGGACGATTCGCGATGGTTCACCTTGCGCTGGCGCAGCCTGGCGGAGACGCCGTGAAACTGCCCGAGGGATTGGTGGAGTCGCAAGACTACAAGGGCGTCAAGCTGCCGGTATTCTATTGCGCACGCATGGAACTGCCCGCGTCAGCGGGCACTCCGCTCTTCGGTTCCGCGGGCGAAGCCAAGATCTTTGGAGCCCGGCACAGCGTGGCCGAGCGCATTGTCACCGTGGCTCTGAACCTGATAAAAGCCCACGTCTGGTAAAGCGCAAGCGGCAGTCGCTGGAGGCGACTGCCGCTTGCGCAACGCGAGATCTGGGGGAGATCTTTTTGTGTCCGGGCGGCAGGGGAGGGCTCTCTGGTTGGGTTCTTGCCGCGCCGGCAATGCTTACAGCGTGATCTACGGAGCGGCAACCTTGGGCGCAGCGACCTTAGGGGCAGCAACCTTAGGGGCGGCAACCTTAGGGGCGGCGACCTTGGGTGCGGCAACTTTAGGCGCAGCGACCTTAGGGGCGGCGACCTTGGGTGCGGCGACCTTAGGCGCAGCGACCTTAGGGGCGGCGACCTTGGGTGCGGCGACCTTAGGGGCGGCGACCTTAGGGGCGGCAACCTTAGGGGCGGCAACCTTGGGGGCGGCGACCTTGGGGGCGGCGACCTTGGGGGCGGCAACCTTGGGGGCGGCAACCTTGGGGGCGGCAACCTTGGGGGCGGCGACCTTGGGGGCGGCAACCTTGGGTGCGATCACCTTGGCGGCGGTCATCTTGGCGGCGGTCAGGCTGGGGTAAATGGTCCCCTTCGCCGAACCAGACTGTGCGGCGGAACTCGAGCCCATCAGCGACTTCTTGATGATTGACATTGAAAAACCCTCCTCAGGAACTTCTTTGAAATTCTCTTGACGCACTCTCATTAGCATGTTGCGCGCCAAACTTAATCCACAGCCGCGTATTTTCTTAAGTCGATGATTTTATTGCGACGGTCTGTCCAGGCAGATGATCGGTCTAAGCGGGTTTTTGGCGCTGAGGGTTAGAATTTAACCCATGATGGGTTAATTTATCACCCATCGGCGTTTGTGGGCCGAGAAGACTGGAACAAGTGTTAAATCCCTGGGTGAAGCTTGCACAGGGCTAAACGAGCTGCGGAACAAGGCATCCTTGCGAAGGTGAAAGCGCGCAGGGGCTAAAGCCCGGTTCCTATTTTGGGCGGATTACGGCGCGAGTAAACTCGCGCCCCGATACAAAATTCCTTGCGAAGCGAATTTTACCGCAGCATAAAGCCCTGCTCGTTTGCGGGCGTCTACGGCGGGCCTCACCCGCATTTCACACGGATGTCTCGACGAGAGGGGAAATGGCTCGTTTTCAACCGTAGCCTGCCCCGCGTGGGTCTGGAGACGCCCGCTACAGCCGGTCTGGAGACCGGCGCTACAAGTTCTCGCCGCGTGCCGGAAATGCGGACCAAAGTCGTGCCCTGGCACTTCGTGCCGGTCGGCGCATTTTTTGAGCAAGCTGCTACAGGGAGTATTTGCGGCAGAGGTACTTGATGCGCTGTCCGTCGATATGCAACAGGCGCGCGGCGGCGGCTTTGCTGCCCCCGGTGCGGCGCAGGGCTGTGGTGAGCAGGGCAACTTCGAGCCGGCAGATTTCGCCGTCGAAGTCGGTGCCCTCGGCGGGAACCAGGATGGCTTCCTGGGCGGTGACGCTTTCTCGCACCACGCGCGGCGGCAGATCCTTGGCGTCAATCACGTCTCCGCGCACCGTGACCACCAGGCGCTGAATCAAGTTTTCGAGCTCGCGCACGTTTCCCGGCCAGGTGTGCTCTTCGAAGGCGGCGAGCGCATCCTCGGTAAGATACTTTTCTCCCTTGCCGTTGGCCGCGCAATGGACAGCGAGAAAATGCCGGCAGAGCAGGGGAATATCGCCCTCGCGTTCGCGCAAAGCGGGCAACTGGATGGGCACGACGTTGACACGGTAGTAGAGGTCTTCGCGAAAGCGGCCGGCGCGCACCATGTCTTCAAGCGGCTCATGGGTTGCGCAAATCAGGCGGAAGTCGATCTTGCGGTAGGTGCGGCCGCCCAGGCGCTGCACCTGGCGATCTTCGAGAACGCGCAGCAGCTTGGTTTGCAGATCCACGGCCAGCGTGGCAATCTCGTCGAGAAACAGGGTGCCCGCGTCCGCCAATTCAATCTGGCCGGGACGGGCCTCCTGGGCTCCTGTAAACGCGCCGCGCTCGCTGCCGAACAGCTCCGACTCGATCAGGCTTTCCGGCAGGGCGGCGCAGTTGAGGCGCACAAAGGGCTTCTCGGACCGGTTGCTGAGCGCCACGATGGCTCGCGCGGCGAGTTCTTTTCCGGTTCCGCTTTCGCCGCGGATGAGCACGTTGACATTGCTGCTGGCCACCTGCCGGATGGCGTCGTACGCGTTGCGCATGGGTTCGCTGGAGCCGACGAAATCCTGGAAACGGCTGGCTTCCAAGATCTGGTTGCGCTTGGCCAATTCCGAGCGGTAGCGCTGCACCTCGACCAGGTTCGTCCGCAATTCGCTCACATCGACCGGCGCCCGGAAGTGCGCATCGGCTCCGGCTTCGAGGGCCTGCTTTTCGACGGAGCGGGCCACGGCGCGGCTGATGGAAATGAGAGTCAGATTGGCGTCGAGCCGCCGCAATTCATCCAGCACGCGAAGGCCGCCGATGGGATCCTTACCCTGGGTGTCGATATCGAGAACGATGGCGGAGTTGGCGTCCTGCTGCTGCGTCCATTGCGCCAGCCCTTCATATTCCGTGCGCCGGGTTACGCGGCACCATGGCTCGATTTCGAGAGCCACCAGGTTCAGGAAATCTTCGTCGGCGGAAACCAGGCAGACGGGTAGCAGGGCCTTCGGACGGTTTAGAGCCGCCTCCCGCGAAGCTCCTGTATGAGCCATGTTCGTTCAGCTCCTGTTGCAGAAGTGCTGTTCAGAGTTTGCCAGAAGCGGGTAGGGTTTGCCAGAAGCGGGCTGGCGGCGCAATTTTGAGCGGCAAGGGGTGGGTTACCGAGTTCCCAAGTTGCCTCTGATCCTTAGAGCCTATCCGCAAATGGGTACCGCTGGCCCGGAGAGGTTGCGAAAAAGGTATCTCCTCGAGGGAAGAGTCGCACAGGGGCTAAAGCCCGAATCGATTTTGCCGCATTTGCGGCGCGAGTAAACTCGCGCCCTGATATAAAACTCCTTGCCGAGTGAATTTTTCCGCAACCTGTGGAAACGGGCGATTCTTCAAGAGCTGATGTACAGATAGATTCTTAGTCCTCGAGCGTCACCCATTTCGCGTTCTTCTGCGCTTTGAGCACCAGCTCCGCGGCCAACAATGCCTCGTTCTGATTCTGCGCCAGATGGGTGCGGTTTGCGATGTCAGCCACAAACTGCGGCCCGAAAGGCAAGGGCATGGCGTTGCAGTCGATCATCCGCGCCTGCTTTTGGTCAACAACGAACAGGTTGTTGCCATTGCGGCTCACGCCAACGTTGGTGTACTTGCGCACTTCCATGTACCCTTCGGTGCCGAGAATGAAGAGCCGGCCATCGCCCCAGGTGCCCAGGCCGTCAGGCGTGAACCAATCGAGCCGCACGTAGCCCAGTCCGCGATTGCCGCGCAAGACCATGTCGCCAAAATCCTGGAAGCGCGGACGATCGTGATGACGCACGTTGGCGATCTGCGACTCCACCACCTCGGCTTCGGTCGATCCCGTGAAGAACAGAAACTGATCGACCTGGTGCGAACCGATGTCGCAGAGGATTCCGCCGTACTGATCGGGGTTCCAGAACCAATCGGGCCGGCCGCCGCTGCCGCCCGCGTCGCCCGCATGCTGGAAGATTTGATGCGGCGCAATGTTGATGGTCTGAATTACTTTGCCGATCGCGCCCTGCTTGACCAGCACTCCCGCATATACCGCGGCCTTCACTTCCAGCAGTTCGCTGTAGAGAATTGCGTAGATGCGCCTGGTCTCGGCGATGGTCTTGCGGACGTCGGCCAGTTGCTCGAGGGTAGTCATTCCCGGCTTGTCACTGAGAAAGTCCTTGCCGCGCTTCATGGCGCGCACGGCGATTCCCGCGCGCTCGCTGGCGATCTGCGAGGTCAGCACCAGTTGCACCGTGGGATCGTCGATAATCTCGTCCTGCGTCTTTGCGATCTTGACGTCGGGATAGCGCTTGCGGAAGGCCGCTATCTTGTCCGCTTCGCCGCCCCACGCGGCCACCAGCTCGCCGCCGCCGCGCTGCACGGCGCCGATCATGGCGTAAATGTGGTCGTGGCTCATGCCGCACACGGCGAACCGGATGTGATATTTCGGCGCTTCCTCTGCTTGCACGGGAACCACCGCATCTTCCACGATGTGCGCCGCTCCGCCGCCCTGCGCCAAGACGCTCTCCGGCAATCCCGCCATCAACGCCGCCGGCCCCAACGATCCCACCAGTCCCGCCTGCCTCAAAAAATCACGCCGGTGCATGAAACTCGTGCTCATGTTTCCCTCCACATTCCGCAATTTGGACTACGTCCGCCGCTGAAAGCATCGAAGCACATTGATCATAACCGTCTTTGCCGGCGAGCGTGAATATGCGATGGGAATGGGCGCGGGTCTGGACTAAACTATTGGCCTCAATGGCACAAGCTGCGTTCGAGGCCGGAATAGCCAAGGCTGAGCCACGGCACGACCGGAGCAAGGAAGATTGCACGATGGAAAGAACCGCCAACTGCCTTGCGAAGCTGGAGCGCATGAACAAGGCGCTGCGCCACGAGGAGCCGGACCGCGTGCCGATCAGCGATTTCTTCTGGGGCGGCTTTCTCGATCGCTGGCGCAGTGAGCTGGGCCTGGCGGCCGACACCGATATTTATCGCTACTACGATCTCGACTGGCGCGTGGTGGCGCCGAACATGGATCCGCACATCCGGCCGTTCGACATTCTTCGCGACGACGAGTCGGAAGTCACGGTGCACACCGGATTCGGCGCAACGATACGCAAGAGGTTCGATCTGCCGATGCCGGCCTTTGTCGCCTTCGATACCGACACTATCGAGAAGATGGAAGCCTTCGAATTCGATGACCCATTCGACGAGCGGCGCTATCTCCGCGCCGGGGACGACCAGATCAACGGGGTGGGCGATGGATTCGAGCGCAACCTTGCGCCGTTTGTGGAGCGCGTGGCCGCGGAATACGAGGATTTCCCCGTCTATGGCGGCGCGTGCGAAGCGCACGAGATGATCTGGCGCATCGTGGGCACGGAAAACGTGATGATGTGGATGGGTGAATATCCCGACGCCATTGCGCGATTCGTCGAGCGACTTCACGAATTTAACCTGGGCATTCTGCGCGCGCAGATCAAGGCTGCGCAGGGGCGACTCGCCGGCATCATCATCTGGGGCGATGTGGCCTACAAGAAGGGCATGCTTTTTTCGCCTGCGTTTTGGCGCCAGCATTTCAAGCCGGGAGTGAAGGCCATGATTGATGAATGCCATAGCCACGGGCTGCCGGTGATCTATCACGGATGCGGCAACGTGAATCGCATCTTCGAGGACTTCATCGAGATCGGCGTGGATGCCTACAACCCGCTCGAGTACAAGGCCGGCCTAGATGCGGTCGAATTGCGCCGCCGGCTCGGCCATCGGCTCGGTTTCTGCGGCAACATGGACGTGCAACTGTGGGCTGCGGGCACGAAAGAAGAGTTGCGTGCAGCCGTGCTCACCAAGCTGAACGCGGCCAAGGGCGGAGGGTTCATCTTTCAGTCCGATCACTCGGTGCCCTCGAACGTATCCGGCGAGAGCTACGATTACGTGGTGCGGCTGGTGCGCGAATGTGGCGTCTATCCGCTGCAACTGGGTGAATTCGATTTGCCGGATCTGGACTGATTCTTCCGAGAGGTCAGATGAAACGCTACGGAATGGTGATTGGTCTCAAGCCTGAGGCCGAAGAGAAGTATAAGGAGCATCACGCCGCGGTGTGGCCCGCGGTGCTCGCGATGATTCATGCCTGCAACATTCGCAATTACTCCATCTACCTGCACAATCACACGCTCTTCAGCTATTTCGAATATCACGGCACGGATTTCGCCGCCGACATGGCGCGGATGGCCGCAGACAAAACCACGCAGGAGTGGTGGGCGTTGATGATGCCCATGCAAGATCCTTTGCCCGATCGCGGAGAGGGCGAGTGGTGGGCTGGGATGGAGGAAGTGTTTCACCTTGATTAGGCGGCATTTCTCGCAGATGTCCCGAGGGCCGGGGGAAATCCAATTTTCATCCGCCGATTGGCGAGCGGGGGTATGGAGACCCCCGCTACAGCCGGTCAAGAGACCGGCGGTACAAATTTTCGTCGCGTGCAGGAAATCTCAGGAGACCGGCGGTACAAAACTTCGACTCGCGTCAATTTTCGCCGCATCCCCCTGGCCCGTTTACCGGATTGCATCGCGCGGCCACATTTCCGGGCAGAGCCACGAAGTAGTGGCCCTTCCATCGCGCCGGCTCGCTCGCCGGATAATCCGTGCTCAAAATCTGAGCGCCGCTCGGGATCATCGCGTCGCGCCGCCGCGTGTCGTTGCTGCGCGCCTCGCGCGTGCTTTCATCGGTGCGCGCGCGCACCAGATAACCCTGCTGCACCAGCCGTTCAATCTTGCTCGCGGGCCCGTCGTTCATCTCGGTGAATGCGGCGTCGGGCTCGCCGGGCACGGCATTGGTGAACAGCACGCGTCCGCGCAGCGAGGGGTGACCTTCGAGGTACACCGGCCCCACGGGCCGCTGATCCATCAGGAAGATCACCTTGCCGCGCGCGCTCTTCAGAGTGGGCCAGTTGCCGGCCAGCACCGCTTCGTTCAGCGTGTTGCAGGTTCCGCGCACGTCGTCGGGCACGATTATCTCTTCGGGCGGAAACACGGAGCGAATCTCGGCGTCCAGCTCGTCGAAGGTCTTCGATGTGAACTGCTCAGCTTCCGTCAGGTGCATGGGGCCCTGCTTTGATTCCTGCTTGGTTTCAACCAGGATGAAAATCGGAATGTGGCCGGGATGCGCATGCGACCACGCGCGCACTTCATTAAGACAAGCCACGAACGGCTGACACACACTGCGAAAGTCGAGATCCTGCACGTGCATTACCTTGAAACCGGGCTGCAACATCAAGCCCTCCGGGTCGAAGGGCGGATCGGGTGGAAGATGCGCCGCGGCCACCATCCGCAGCCCCGCAGGATGCGCGTAACGGCCGCCCAGGCTGTCAGCAAAAATATCGAGCTCAATCTGGCGAACGCCGCTGTCCAACTGCCGCGAGAGAGGCTGGTGCTTATAGTCCAGGCCTTCCCACGCTGAAAGTGCTTTGACCCGCCAAAGATGGCTTTCGCTGGGCGGGATTCCGGCGTGGTAGCTATTGTGCGTTCCAATCACCTGAATCTGGTTCAGCTTCAGGGCTCCGTCCCGGTCCAGTTCCTGGCACTCCACCATGGTCGCCGTTCCCCCTAGTGCAACGCCCAAAACCAGCAATGCCATCGTGGCGTTCTTCAAAGACATTCCTCTTTATTCTGGCTTCCCCAAAACCTGCCGCGACCAGCCTACAGGATCGCGCGCGCTTTTGGGGCGGTGTGAAAAACCGCGCCGTCGGAGCAGAACGCAATCTGGCTCTGCGAAAATAGAATCTCATGCTTGCGCTCAAAAATGCCGGTAAACGCTTCGGGCCGAGGGTTCTTTTTCTGGAAGCCGACTGGCTCATCCGCAACGACGAAAAAACCGCGCTGGTGGGCGCGAACGGTACCGGCAAATCGACGCTGATGAAGATTCTTACCGGCCTGGAGACGCTGGACTACGGAACGCTCGACCAGACGCGGGGCATCAGCATCGGGTATCTGCCGCAGGAGGGGCTGCAGCTCACGGGCCGGACCGTGTTTGCCGAGTGCCTCAGCGTCTTCGACGAACTGCACGAGATGGAACGCGAAGTGGAGCGGCTGGGCGGCCAACTGGCCGAGCTGGATCATGAAAGCCCCGAATACCAGGCTGCCGCCGAGCGCTATTCCGTGCTGCAGGATCGCTTTCATGCGCTGGATGGCTACGCGCTCGATGCGCAGGTGGGCAGCGTGCTAACCGGCTTGGGATTCGGTAAAGAGGATTGGTCGCGGCAGACCGATGAATTCTCAGGCGGCTGGCAGATGCGCATCGCGCTCGCCAAACTGCTGCTGGCCAAGCCCAACCTATTGCTCCTCGACGAGCCTACCAACCACCTCGATCTCGAAACCCGGAACTGGCTCGAGGGCTATCTCAAGAGTTACCCGTTCGGTTACATCCTGATCTCGCACGACCGCTATTTTCTCGATGTCACCATCGATCGCACGGTGGAGATATGGAACAAGCGCCTCACCGTTTATCACGGCAATTACACGAAATATTTGAAAGAAAAAGACGAGCGCCGCGAGCAGCTCATGGCGGCGTGGCGCAACCAGCACGAGCGCATCGAGCATCTTGAGGCATTCATCAATCGGTTCAGGGCCCAGGCCACCAAGGCCAAGCAGGTGCAGTCGCGTATTAAGGAACTGGAAAAGATCGAGCGCATTGAAATTCCCGAGGAAGAGCCCGTTATTCATTTCAAATTTCCTCAGCCGCCGCCCTCGGGCCGCACGGTTGCAGAGGGAGAAAGCCTGAGGAAGGACTACGGCACCAAGTGCGTCTTCGCCGATGCGCGCTTCACGATCGAGCGCGGCGACCGCGTGGCGCTGGTCGGCGTGAACGGCGCGGGCAAGTCGACTCTCATCAAGCTGCTCATTGGCGATGAAGCGCCTACGGCGGGCAAGATCAAGCTCGGCCACAACGTGGTCGCCGAGTACTTCGCGCAGGATCAGTACAAGGTGCTCGACCCCGAGGCGCGGATGCTGGATGACATTAACCGGGCGGCTATCAGAGTGCCCGAGGTTACTCTGCGCTCGCTGCTCGGCTGTTTTCTGTTTTCCGGCAACGACGTCTTCAAGCCGCTGGGCGTACTCTCGGGCGGTGAGCGCAACCGTTACGCATTGGCGCGCATCCTGGTTTCACCTTCGAACTTTCTGCTTCTTGACGAGCCCACCAACCACCTCGACATGCGCGCCAAGGATGTGCTGCTCGAAGCCATCTCCGGCTATAGCGGTACGGTGGTTTTTGTTTCGCACGATCGCTATTTCATCGATCGCCTGGCGACGCGCGTGCTGGAGATCGAAGGCGGTGCGATTACAGCGTACGAAGGCAACTACGAGGATTATTTGCGGCGCAAGGAAGCAGGGGCGACTGGAACGCCGGAAGCTGGGCCCAAACCGACCCCCGCCGAAAGGCCCGTGCCCGCGAAGACAACGATCCTTATCGAGGGTGGATACGAGGGACCTAACGGCGACGGAGCGTCGCCTGCGGCGCGTACCCGCCGATTGAATCCGATCAAGCAAAAGCAGATGAAGGATCGCTGCGTTTTTCTCGAGGAAGAGATTCCGCGCGTCGAAGCCTCTCTTGCGCACACCGAAGAGCTGCTTGGCGTTTACGTTTCCGCGGCCGAAACACAGCGGCTCACCACGCTTGCCGGGGAGCTCCGCGCACAGCTTGCGGCACTCACGGTCGAGTGGGAAGAGTTGACGCTGCAACTCGAAGTTTGAATCCTGACGTCGAGCGCAATGCCTGTGTTCAGTCTGTGGCGGCCAGAACCGCGTTCTCTACTTCACCTTGTACCCGCGCCACACCCACTCCAGCGCTTCCGGCAGCGTCTGCTGCCGTACGCCCCGGTCCACGTGTACCGCGTTGCGCGTAAATACAAACTGATTTGGATAGTGTTTCGCCGCCAGCACCTGCGCCATGCGCTCATTGGCAACGACCCAGTCGTGCATTTCGTCGCGCATGGTGTTGGGGTTCAG
>Ga0302319_10007768_pt1 | contig 21052 bp, 23 predicted proteins | sample Bog_T0_2_FD_203319 | JGI IMG/M metagenome (GOLD analysis project Ga0302319, IMG submission 203319) | Peat permafrost microbial communities from Stordalen Mire near Abisko, Sweden - Bog_T0_2 | ecosystem: Environmental > Terrestrial > Soil > Wetlands > Peat | place: Sweden: Abisko, Stordalen Mire... | reverse complement strand
TTCGTTCACGAGAACGTCAAGTCGTTCATGCAGGGCTTCCGCCACGACGCGCATCCGATGGGCATGCTGCTCGGCGCGATCGGCGCCCTCTCGACCTTCTATCCCGACGCGAACCAGATTCACGACGCCGACAATCGCGCGATCCAGGTGATCCGCCTGATCGCGAAGATGCCGACGCTGGCGGCCTTCTCCTACCGCCACAACATGGGGATGCCCTACGTCTACCCCGACAACGACCTCAACTACGCCGGGAACCTGCTCGGCATGCTCTACAAGATGACCGAGCTGAAGTACCAGCCCGATCCGCGGATCGCGCGCGCGCTGGACGTCCTGTTCATCCTCCATGCCGACCACGAGCAGAACTGCTCGACCAGCGCCGTGCGCGCGATCGGCTCCTCGCTGGTGGATCCCTACTCGGCGATCGCCGGCGGCATCGCCGCGCTCTACGGGCCCTCCCATGGCGGCGCGAACGAAGAGGTCGTGCGGATGCTGCACCGGATCGCGACGCGGGAGAACATCCCCGACTTCATCGCCGGGGTCAAGGCCGGCAACGAGCGCCTGATGGGCTTCGGCCACCGCGTCTACAAGAACTACGACCCGCGCGCGCGGATCATCAAGAAGGCCTGCGACGACGTTTTCGAGGTCACAGGAACCAACCCGCTTCTCGCGATCGCGACCGAGCTTGAGAAGATCGCGCTCGAGGACGAGTACTTCGTCTCGCGCAAGCTCTACCCGAACGTCGATTTCTACTCCGGGCTGATCTATGAGGCGCTTGGCATGCCGATGTCGATGTTCCCGGTGATGTTCGCGATCGGGCGCACGAGCGGCTGGGTCGCGCAATGGCTCGAGATGGTGCAGGACCCCGAGCAGAAGATCGCGCGTCCGCGCCAGCTCTACACCGGCGAGCGCGAGCGGACCTACGTGGCGATCGCCGAGCGTGGTTGAGCGCCGCTGCCTGGACACTGACGACGCGCGCGGGCTCCAAGGTCGAGCATCAGCACCTGGAGACGCTCGCGGACGCGATCGCGGCGCTCGAGCGCCGCGTGGAGGAGCTACGGTCGGTGGCTGCGCGTGAGGAGATCCGCTTCATGAGCCGGCGGATCGAGCCGGTTCGCCAGGTCGCGGCGCGCCTGGAAATCGCTGGGCCGGGTGGCCGTGGCCGCAGCGTGCGCGGGGGTGTCGACCTGCGCGGCGACGGCTCGGTCGAGGCGTTCACCGGCCGCGTGCGCCGGGCGCTGGTGGAGCGGGCCCCTGGCGAGTCGGCGACGGACGCTCTGGCCCGCGCGCTCGCTACTTGACGACGCGAACCTCGATCGTCCCGGTGTAGCTCTCGTCGAAACCGCAGGTGCTCGCGCCTGCGCCGCCCGGCGTGGATGTGCTTGCGCAGGTCGCGGGGTCGCAGCTGGACGAGTTGCAGCTGCCGCTGAGCGCCACGCCCGCGTAGAGCCCGGACCCGGCGATCGTGAAGCGCTTGGTCACATCGCCGCTGGCGGCGAGGTCGGCGCGCGCGATGCTCACGTTGGCCTGCAGCTGCCCGAACGCCTCGACGGGGTTGGGCAGCAGCACGCCGATGCCGCTGCACTGCGGCTGGGACGTCGCGGGAACAAGCTCACCGAGCGCTCCGACCGTCACATAGCGCCCGGCGACGCCGACCGTGACACCGGGATAGGTCAGATCGGTGGCGTTGCTGAGAGCCGGCGCACGCAGTGCCTGGGTGCAGGTGCTGGCGACCGCCGCGTTGGCGGCGCACTGCAGCAGCTGCTCACTCGAGCTGACCTGCCCCTCGGCGGTCAGCGCGACCGGCGTGTCGCTGATGCCGCCGGTGGGCGGCACGACGAAGCGGTAGATCCAGTGGTAGGAGTCGGTCTCGCTGTAGGTGGTATCCGCCACCTTGCACGCGCTGCCGGCACCGGCGGCCGGCTCGTGGAAGTGGTAGCTGCCGCTGCCGGCGCCGCTGAAGGTGACCACCAGGTCGCCCTTGGCGAGTGCGGTCGCGCGCGTACGCCCCGCCGCGAGCGCGACGGGCGCAGAAACCAAAAGGGCGGCCATGACCGCGAGTGTTCCCACCAGTTTGGGTGGCATATCGCCGACGACGGTACTAACGATCGGCCGCTGCCGCAAGCGTGCGACACCGCCGCTTCACAGCACGAGCGCACTCCCGTTCTCGCGCAGCCAGCCGGCCGAGCGGCGCCAGTGCGGGCAGTGCTCAGCCACCAGCGCCCAGAACTCCGGCGAGTGGTCGGCGCAGCGCAGGTGGCAGACCTCGTGCCAAACCACGTACTCGAGCACGTGCTCGGGGGCGAGCAGCAGCCGCCAGTTGAAGCTCAGCGCGCCACCGCTCGCGCAACTCCCCCAGCGCGTGCGCTGGTTGCGAATCGTCAGGCTCGCGTAGGGCGTCCCGGCGGCGGCGCACGCGCCATCCAGGCGCCGCGCGATCTCGGCGCGTGCCGCGCGGCGGTACCAGCGCTCGAGCGCGGATTGCGCGCCCGCGCCGGCCGGGATCAGCAGCGTCCGTCCGCGGCGGTGCACCCGCGTGCGTCCCTCCTGCGCCAGCAGCGCCAGCCGCTCGTCCAGATACGGCAGTGTCCCCGCCGGAGCAAGCCGCTCGCGCGCGCCCGCGAGCGCCGCGAGCTGGCGCTCGATCCAGGGCGCCAACTCGGCGACCGCAGCCGCCGCGGCGTGCAGCGGGGCGCGGGGCGGCAGCAGCACCTCGACGCCGTGCTGCGGATCGACACGCACCCTGACGCGCCGCGCGCGCGAGATTCGCCGCACGCGGTAGGCGATCTCCTGCGGTTGGCTCGTGGATCGGCTGCTGGACACGCCGGGGAGGATAATCGCCCCTGTGACCGACGCATCGATCGTCCGCCTGCCGGCGGGAGTGCAGGGGCCCTTTGAGGTCTACCTCAACGGCGTGCGCCAGATCGAGGGGACCGACTTCGAGGCCGAGGGCCGTGTGCTCCGCTTCCCGCGCCGGCTCGCCCACGACCGCGTGTCGGGCTGGCGCTGGCTGGTCGGCGCCTTCGGCATCGGCACCTACCGCCAGGACGACTCGATCGATGTGCACTACGTTCGCGACGGAGCGAGTCGCGTCGCGCAACTGAAGATCGAGCCGGACGGCGAGCGTTAGGTGGCGCGCGCACGCCGCGAGCGCCCGCGGGTCCCGAGCCACGAGTACCACGGCGCCGATGGCGCGGTGATCGTGCTGCGCGGCACGCTGAGCCCGCCGACGCGCGCGAGCTACGCCAGGATCGCCAGCGGCGAGGATCTTCCACCCGCCGCCGCCCGCGAAGACGCGTGGCAGCGAGCGGTCGAGTTCCTGTTCGAGCGCCTGGCCGTGAGCTGGACGATCGCCGGCCTTGAGCCGCTGAGTGGCCAGCGTGAGCTGCTGGCGCGCTTCCGCGTCGCCTCGGCCGGCGAGCGGGCATGGCTGCGCGAATGCCTGCGCGAGCACTGCGCGTCCAATTTCCCCGAGCTGCAGGCGCCGTGAGCGGCGCGAGCAGGCAGCGCGTGCGCGGTCGCGAGATCCTGTTACATGCGCCGGTGATCGTGCCTCGCTAGTGTGGCGCCCGCAATGCGTCGCACGAAGATCGTCGCCACGATCGGCCCCGCCTCGCGGGAGCCCGATGTGCTGGGCCGCCTGGTCGCCGCCGGGATGGATGTCGCGCGCCTGAACTACTCCCACGGCAACCTCGACGAGCACGCCGAAACGGCTCAGCGTGTGCGCGACGCGGCGGAGCGCGTGGGGCGCCCGGTTGCGCTGCTGCAGGATCTGCCAGGACCGAAGCTGCGGATCGGCGCGGTGCGTGACGGCATGGTTGAGCTGACGCCCGGCGAGAGCCTCACGTTCGAGTGCGGCAGCGACGCTGTCGGCGACAACCAGCGGATGTCGGTCACCTGGGACGAGCTTGCGGACTCGGTCGAGCCCGGCGCGATCATCTACCTGGCCGACGGCGCCGTGCGCCTGCGCGTGCTGGCCACGCGGCCGGGCGTCAGCGAGCTCGACTGCGAGGTCGAGATCGGCGGCACCGTCGTCTCACGCCAGGGCCTCAACATCCCCGGGCCGATCGACCGCCTGCCGGCCGTGCCCAAGCGCGACCTCGAGCTGCTCGCCCACGGCGAGTCGATCGGTGTCGACCTCGTCGCGCTCTCGTTCGTGCGCACGGCCGAGGACATCGAGTTCGTCCGCGGCCACACGCGCCTGCCGCTGGTCGCGAAGATCGAGAAGCCGCAGGCGGTCGAGAACATGGAGTCGGTGCTGCGGACGGCCGACGCGGTGATGGTCGCGCGCGGCGACCTGGGTATCGAGCTGCCGATCGAGGATGTGCCGCTGGTGCAGAAGCGCCTGCTCAAGCTCGCCGGGGCGCTGGCACGGCCGTCGATCACCGCAACCCAGATGCTCGACTCGATGGTTCACTCGAGCCGCCCGACGCGGGCCGAGGTCGCTGATGTCGCGAATGCGATCCTCGACGGAACCGACGCCGTGATGCTCTCCCAGGAGACCGCGGTCGGAGCCCACCCGGTCGGCGCCGTCGCGATGATGGCGTCGGTCGCCGAACGGACCGAGGCGACGGCGAACTACCTCGAGTGGAACGAGCATCGCGTCCGCCGCGACGCGCGCAGCTCTGCCTACACCGTCGCCTACAGCGCCTGCGTGGCCGCGCGCGAGCTGGACCTCGACGCAATCGTCGTGCCGACGCTGTCGGGGCGCTCCGCCCGGCTCGTGTCGGCGCATCGGCCGAACTGCCCGATCTACGCGCTCTCGCCCGGACATGAGACCGTGCAGCGCTGCGGCCTGCTGTGGGGCGTGAAAGCGGCCTCGATGTACCGCTACGAGGTGACCGAGGAGCTGGTCCTCGGCGCCGCGGCTCGCATCGTCGAGCTCGGCTGGTGCCAGCCAGGTCAGCGGGTGGCGATCACGGCCGGTCTTCCGAGCGGTGTTCCGGGGACGACGAGCCTGCTGCAGATTCATACCCTCTGAGGCCATAGAACTCTGCTTCGGCACGGCCCAGATCAGTCGCGGGCGGGTCGCCGAAGATCCACTCGCGGGCGATCCGGTGCCAGTTGCCGCTCGCCCGCAGCTGGCCCATCACCGCGAGCGTGAGCGTTTCGGTACGGCGACCGAAAAGGTGGTCCGGCGGCAGGTTCTCGTGGCGCATCGCCGCGTAGTGGCGTGAGCGTGGATCGCTCATGTCGATCACGATCTGGGTCGCGATCTCAGGCGTGAGCTCGACCACGGCGTCGCGCGTGTACCACCACGTGACGTCGTCGAACTGGCGCAGGATCTGCTCCGGGTCGGAGCGATCCGGGGCGGCGAGGAAGCCGCCGGCGTGGAGGTGCTCGATCAGCGCCTCGCCCCGGCCCTCGATTCCGAGCCGCGCGATCTGCAGCTCGTACTCGGCGAGCTCCGGCGGCAGTCGCTTGTAGAGCCCGAAGTCCAGGAACGCAACGCGGCCGTCTTCGAGCAGCATGAAGTTCCCGGGATGGGGGTCGCCAGAGAACTGGTGGTGGCGGTACATGCAGCCAAAGTAGAAGCGGAACACGATCTCGCCGATCCGGTTGCGCGACGGCGCGTCGAGCGCCTTGAGCTCCTCGAAGCGGGTGCCGCTGACGAGTTCGCTGACCATCACCCGCTCGCGCGAGAGCGAGGCGACAACCTCGGGCACGTAGATGAACGGGTGGCCGCGGAAGATCCTCGCCATCGCGCGCTGGTTCGCGGCCTCGAGCTCGTAGTCGAGCTCCTCGTCGATCCGCAGCCTGATCTCCTGGGTGATGGCCTGGACGTCCAGGCCCGGCGCCATGCGCGAGAAAAGCCGCATGATCATGCCGAGGTTCTTCAGGTCGGAGCGGACGGCACCCGCGACGCCCGGGTACTGCACCTTGACGGCAACGGCGCGCCCGTCGTGAAGCCTCGCCCTGTAGACCTGGCCGATCGACGCCGCGGCTATCGGCTCGGAATCGAACTCGGCGAACAGCTCCTCGATCGGCTCATCGAACTCGCCCTCAATCACCTTGCGCATCTCCTTGAAGGAGACGTGGGGGGCCGAGTCGCGCAGCTCCGCAAGCTTCTTCTGAAACTCCTCGCGATACTCCTCAGGGACCAGGCCGACATCGAGGAACGACATCACCTGCCCGAGCTTCATGGCCGCGCCCTTCATCGTGCCGAGCACGGCAACGATCTGCTCGGCGGTTTCGACCTGGCGGCGCGCGAGCGCGGCGTCGCTGGCCTCATCGCCGCGCGCGAGGTTCGCCGCCCTGGTGCCGAACTGCCTGACCGCCTGACCGGCGGCGAGGCGGCCGATCGTCGCCGAGCGCACCACCCGTGAGGTGGGAATGTTCTCGCGGGCCATCGTCAGCCGCGGGCTCCGCGCAGCAGCGTCGCGGGCTTGCGGTGAACCGCTCTGGCGGGAGGGGCCACTAGCTGATCGCCTGGACCTGGGAGCCCGCAATGATGTCGTCGGATCCGTCCGCCCAGCGCACCCAAGCCTTGTGGCCGCCGTCGTAATCGGGGCCGAGCAGCACGAGCGTCGCCGGATCGCCCAGCGCGATGCACGACTGCGAGCCCTCGCGGTCCAGCCCCCGCCAGATTCGAATGAACGGGTTGTGCTCCCATTCGCGCCCAACCGTCGTCGAGCCCGCGTGGCCCGGGTAGATCTCGGTTTCGGAGTCCAGTTCCATCAGCGTGCCCATGATCGAGTCCTTGAGCGCTTGGTAGGTCGCGTGCCCGGGCGCCCGCACGCCCCCGACCGAGTCGCGGAACAGCGTGTCGCCGGTGAACACTGCCGCCGAGCCGCGATGCTCGATGAGAAACGACAGCATTCCGAGCGTGTGCCCCGGCGTGTGCAGCGGGCGGATCACGAGGTCGCCCGGCGTGAGGCGCTCGCCGGTGTCGATCGTCGCGGTGGCCGCGCCGACGAGGTCGCGTTCGAGCGGGCTGATCAACACGGGAAGCGACGGCCAGCGCTCCGTCAAGCCGCCCACCTCGCTGACGTGATCGAGGTGGTGGTGGGTGAGCAGCACCATCGACGGCTCGACGTCGAGCCGCGCCGCCGTGGCGAACAGCGGCTCGAGCGGACCGCCGGCATCGATCACGACGCCGCTGCCCCCCTGGTGGTCGCAGACCAGGTAGGTGTTCGAGAGGTACTGGTCGTTGCGCGCCGTTTCAATGATCATGGGCGTCATCGTCGCACGTAGCTAAGCTGGTGGTCGTGGCCCTGATCCACACCTGCTACCGGATCACCGACATCGACCGCTCGGTCGCCTTCTATCGTGCGTTGGGCTTCGAGGAGGTCCGGCGGATGCCGATCCGCGACGAGGCGATCAACGTTTTCCTCAACCAGCCTGGGGACGGCGACGAACCGCGGCTCGAGCTGACCTACAACTTCGGCGTCGCGAGCTACGAGCTCGGGACCGCCTACGGCCACATCGCTATCACCGCCACAGACCTCGACGACACGCTCGAGCGGCTCGCGGCGGCAGGCATCGAGCCCGAGCGCCCGCCCTACACCGTTCGCGACGGCGGCTCGCGCATCTGCTTCGTCCGCGACCCCGACGGGTACCGTGTGGAAATAATAGAACGGGTCCCCGAATGGTCGATCGAGGAGCCCGGCAGCGGCGAGGGCGCCACCTAGCGGCCCCAAGACCCCAGGCCCCGGGCCGCGTCGGCGAGCGGGCGGGCTCGACGATCGATAGGTTGAGACTCCGAGCAGTCTGACCAAGAGGGGGCGTCATGGGTGAGCAGAGCGTCGAGTTCGTGAAGGGTATGTATGCGGCCTTCGGCCGAGGCGATGTGCCGGCGGTCCTCGCCGGGATGGCCGACGACATCGAGTGGCATGAGGCTTTGGGAATGCCGTATGGGGGCGTATACCGTGGCGGCGAAGCGGTGCTGGCGAACGTGTTCGGCCCGATCGCCACGGATGTCGAGGGTTTCGCTGTCGTCCCCGAGGAGTTCGTCGGATCCGGCGACACCGTCGCGGCGGTCGTCCGCTACACCGGTACCGGCAAGGTGACCGGGAAGACCCTGGACGTTCCCGTGGTGCACGTCTGGGACATCCGCGACGGCAAGGTCACGCGCTTCAGGCAGTTCATTGACACAGTGAAGTTCGCGGAGGTTGTGCCCGCGGAGGTGTCGGTCGCGTCGTAGGCGCTGCCTGACAGGGGCCTGCTCGCGCGGGACGGCTCGGTTGCGGATCTCGGCGGCTATCGAACCGAGACAGCTGGGCGAGTGCCCGAAGGCGTCATCGATCTGCCCGCGGGCCACCTAGCCAGCCCGGCTCCGCCGGCCGCCGCCTGCTGCTAGCTTGCCGCCTCACCAGCCTGCCCCCGCAACGGGGGGGTCAACCGCCAGGGGAGGTAGACGATGCCGATTTGTGTGCTACGCGAGCAGCTCGCCGACTACGACGTGTGGAAGACGGGCTTCTACGCCCACTTCGACGCAAACGCCGAGGAGTTCCGCAATGCCGGCATCATCCTCGAGCGGGTCTATCGCGACGCGGACGACCCCAACGTGATCCTCACGACGATCCGTTTCGCCAGTCGCGAGCAGGGCGAGGCGATGCTGACCGACCCGACCTCGCGCGCGGCGATGGAAGCGAACGGAACCGACCTGGGCACGCTCCGCGTCGAGTGGTATGAGGATCCGAGCTAACCGATCGGGCACGCCGGCTGCAGGTCGCTGACGTCAGTCGCGACCACGATGGATCCAGAACTGAGATAGGTGGGCGGGGGCCGGAAGGCGTCAATCGACCAGCCCGGTAGCGGCCAGAGCGCCATGTTGCGTCGCTCGAGCCTAACGCCCGAGGCCTCCATGTCAGACAATCCCGAACTGGCTATGCTCGCGCCCAACGAGGGTCTAGCGATCTGGCACGGTCCACACCCGGGGAGGCAGATATGTCGGCAGAGGAAAACGTCCAGACCGCGAAAGAGGGCTACGCAGCGTTCGGCCGCGGCGACGTAGGAGCGATTCTCGAGCTGCTCACAGACGACGTCGAATGGATCGAGCCCGGCCCGGCGGACGTGATTCCTGCGGCCGGAACGTTTCGCGGCAAAGAAGAGGTCGCCGGGTTCTTCGCCACCCTCGGCGAGACCGTGGAGATTCACAAGTTCGAGCCGCACGAGTTCATCGCACAGGGCGACCACTTGGTCGTGCTCATCCACTCCGAGAGCACGGTGAAGCGCACCGGTCGCACGGTCACCGATCACCTGGCACACGTCTGGACCTTCAAGGGCGGCAAGGTCGCGCGTTTCGAGATCTTCCAGGACACCGCCGCGATCGTCGCCGCCTACGGCTGAGGGTGGCCTGCCGGGCCTGGTTTCGGCCGGCACGGCGGCGCTCGCCGCCGTGCGCCAGGCCGCTGAGCACCGGGTCGAGATCATCGTCGAGCGGGTGCCCGAAATGGTCGATCGAGGAGCCCGGTAGCGGCGCGGGCGCCAGGTAGCCTTTCGCACACGAGATGTCGAGTAGGAGCGAGCAGTGACGGAGGTAGCGCGAGTCGTCGACGCAACAAGAGCGCGGCTCGGCTCTGTCGGCGTGTGGACGTCGGCATTGCGCGCGGCCGCCGTCGCTGCCGAGCCCGCTGCGATCGGCCGGATCGAGCAACTCGGGTATGGATCGGTGTGGACCGGCGAGGGGATCGGCGGCAAGGAGGCGTTCGCCCATGCCGCGATGGTGCTGGCTTCGACGTCGCGGATCGTGTGTGGCACCGGTATCGCCAACGTCTGGGCGCGCCACCCGGCGACGATGCAGGGAGGTGCGGCGACACTCGCCGCCGCATGGCCTGGACGCTTCGTTCTCGGCGTCGGTGTGAGTCACGCGCCGATGGTCGAGCGCAGTGGTCAGGCCTACGACAAGCCGCTTGAGCACATGGCCCGCTACCTCGCGCAGATGGACGCCGCGATCGCCGACGCACCGGACACACCGGTGGCGTTTGCGCGCGTGCTCGCCGCACTGCGGCCGAGGATGCTCGAGCTCGCGCGGGAGCACGCCGATGGCGCGCACCCGTACTTCGTGCCGCCGTCGCACACACCGATGGCGCGAGACATCCTGGGGCCCGACCGGCTGCTCATCCCCGAGCAGGCTGTGGTGCTGATCACTGAGCCATCGCAGGCGCGCCGCGCCGCCCGCAAGCACATGGCGCGGTATCTGGCTCTGCCCAACTATCTGGGCAGCCTTCGTCACCTCGGCTTCGATGACGAGGATCTGTCAGGCGGCGGCAGCGACCGCCTGGTCGATGCGATCGTGGCCTGGGGAGACGAGCAGGCCATCGCCGACCGGGTCGGCGAGCTGCTCGCCACCGGCGCCGACCATGTGCTCGTGCAGCCGCTCGCCGACGATCTGGGAGGCGTGCTCGATCAGCTGGAGCGGCTCGCGCCGGCGCTCGTCACCGGTTGAGACGCTCCCTGCCCGGCCGCACCTCGCGAGCCGCCGGCGCCGGATCGAGCAGACGCGCCCTGTCGCTACTCGTAGGGACAGGAGTGGACGATCTTCCACGCCTTGAGCAACGCCAGCGGCGCCGAGCCGCACGGTGGGCCGCCGGTGTTCCCGATGTCCTGCCAGGCTTCGCCGGCGGGTTTGATGAACCGCTCCGGCTGATCCTGGATGCCGAAGTAGAGGCCGTTGTAGTGGGCGTCGAAGTCCGCGAGCGCGTAGCGCTTACTGCCGCAGATCCCCACATAGACGCGGCCCACCGGCCCGGTGATCGTCGGCTTGCGCACGTCGGGCTGATGGCGCATGTAGACGCGGTGCAGGCGTAGTAGCGTCGCCCCCAGCGAGTGAGGCGTGGCGAGCACCCTGCAGTCGCCTGCCGTGTGCGCCGTGGCGGCGGCACCGGCGCTCGGCAGTGAGACGGCGAGAGCGGCGGTCGCGGCCAGAGCTGTGAGCGCGAGGAAGGGGCGACGCATCCCCCTCAAGGTAGCTCACGCGGTAGACGCGGCCGAGCGCCAGCGGCGGCACCTCGCCGCCGCGGCGAACTGCGCCGGAGTCCGCCCACGGCCCGCCGGCACTGCGAACATCGCCTCGGTCGAGCAGACTTCGAGCGCCGATGACACCGGCCTCCCATCCGCCCGAACTGCACTTGCGCGCACTCGCGGAGGCCGACCTCGCGCCGGCCGCCGCGCTTTCAGCGCGCGCCTTCGGCATCGATATCTCCGATCCCGCGCTCGCCGAGGGCTGGCGTGCGCGCGTCGCGCACGCACTGGTCAGCGATCCCGGCGGCTGCTTCGTCGCCGAGCGGGCCGGCTCGATGGTCGGCGTCGCCCAGGCGATCCGGCGTGAGCGCCTGTGGTGCCTCTCGCTGCTCACGGTGGATCCCGCGCTGCAGAGCGCGGGCGCCGGACGCGCGCTGCTCGAGCGCGCGTTGACCTACGGCGCCGACGCCGACAGCGGCCTGATCATCAGCTCGAGCGACCCCCGAGCGCTGCGGCTCTATGCACTCGCCGGCTTCACGCTGCGTCCGACGTTCGAGGCGAGCGGGACGATCGACCGAACCGCGCTCCCCGCCGCCGACCCGCGTGTAAGGGAGGGCGGCGCGGGCGACCTCGAGGCGCTCGCCGCGATCTCGCGCGAGGTCCGCGGCGCGCCCCACACGCAGGAGCTCGAGTACGCGCTGCGCTGCGGCGGCCGGCTCCTGCGCCTCGCCGACCGGGGCTTCGCGGTCGCGATGGCGGACCGCGGCGTCTGGCTGCTCGTGGCGCGCGATGACGCCGCGGCGGCAGCGCTCCTGTGGGCCGCGCTTGCGATCGTCGCCGACGGCGGGCGGCGGCCGGTCCGCTGGATCAGCGGCGAGCAGGCGTGGGCGGTCGAGATCGTCCTGCGTGCCGGATTGCAGCTGACGCCCTACGGGGCGATCTGCGTGCGCGGCGCCCCGGGGCCGCTGTCGGCGTTTCTGCCGAGCGCGCCGTTTGCGTAGCGCGCGACTTGACATGTGACCATTTGGTCACCTATATTCCCCGCATGGATGAAGTGTTCAGGGCGCTCGCGGATCCGACCCGGCGGAGCCTGCTCGACGAGCTCTATCGCGAGGATGGCCAGACCCTCAGCGCGCTCGAGGAGCGACTGCCGATGAGCCGATTCGGCGTCATGAAGCACCTGCGGGTGCTCGAGCAGGCAGGCCTGGTGGTCAGCCGCCGGCGCGGGCGCGAGAAGCTCCACTTCCTGAACGCCGTCCCGATCCGGCTCGTCCATGACCGGTGGGTGAGCAAATACGCGGAGCCGTGGGTTGCGACGCTCAGCGGCCTCAAACAAGCACTCGAGGAGGACAGCATGGAGAAGGTGTTCGAGATCTACATCAAGACGACGCCGGAGCGCCTGTGGGAAGCGCTGACGGACGGTGAGATGCGCGGCAAATACACATTCGCCGTGAACGTGGAGTCCGACTGGACCCCCGGCTCCGCCTACCGCGGGGTGCATCCGAACTTCGCCGGCGCGATCATCGACGGCGAGAACCTGGAGGTCGACCCGCCCCGCCGGCTCGTCCAGAGCCACCGGGCGCATTGGAGCGACGACGTCGAGAGCGAGGGGACTTCGCGCGTCACCTACGAAATCGAGCCGGTGGCCGACTCCTGCCGCCTGACCGTCACCCACGACCAGCTGCGCGCCGGTGCGAACTCCGAGATCTATGGCGGCTGGCCGATGATCCTCTCAGGCCTGAAGACGCTGCTCGAGACCGGCGAGACGCTGACCACGCCCGGATCGCTGCTCTATGCGCCGCAGGGCGCGCCGGCGGGGTGAGCGCGAAGGCCGGCCCGCGGCTGCCACTCCGGCGGCGGCGCCTGCGCGTACGCTCGCTGCGGCTGCCCGACCGCCTTCGCGCCGAGCGGGCCGACTGCTTCAGAGCCGCCGGCGGATGAACCGCCTCAGCTCGCGCACACCCTCGTCGGCCGCGTCGCGCAGCTGCGCTCCTGCGTCGCGCAGGACGTCGCCGACGCTGTCCGTCGGCTCCTCCTCCCCGCGCCGGCGCGAGGCCATCCCGGCGAGCTTGCGAGCCTCGTCCTCCAAGCGCTGCGACTCCGCGAGCAGATCCTCCATCGACGAGCGCCCCGGCGCCTGCGCGGGCGCCGGCCGCGGGCCGGCGCGCGGCGGCGCCTGCGCAGGCGAGGCGCCGCGCTTCGCCGCGTCGCGGAGTTGCTCGTAGGCGTCCTGCACATCCTCGAACGCGGCGCTGCTGCCGCCGGCGTCGGGATGGGTTCGCCTCACCGCCGCCCGGTAGGCCGCGTGGATCTGGGCGTCGGTGGCCCCTCGGCGCACCCCGAGCACGGCATACGGATCCAGTCCCGCGCGCACGCCGTCCTCAGGCGGTCGGCTCGTCCTCGCGGGGCCCGCCCGGTCCGATCGGCACCAGCACGGGCTCCGGCGCCGCGATCACCTCGCTGATCTCGGCCTCGATGCCGAACGCCGATCCGTCGCAGTCGATGCGGAAGCGCTTGGGCGCGACACGATCGTCGGGCAGGACCGGGACTCCCCACAGCTCGTCCCAGCCGAACAGCTCGAAGTTGCCCGGGTTCAGCAGGATCGCGCGGGGGGCCAGCGGACACGACTTTGCGTGATGGTCGAGGCCGCGGCGGATGAACTCGAGCATCTCGGCTTCGAGCGATGCCATGGCGTCAATGTAGTGGTTCGCGCGTGGCGTCGTGGGCGAGCAGCGACGCGTAGTAGCCGTCGCGCGCGATCAGCTCGTCGTGCGTGCCGCGCTCGACGATCGCGCCGTGGTCGAGGACCACGATCTGGTCGGCGTCGCGAACGGTCGAGAGGCGGTGGGCGATCGTGATCGTGGTGCGTCCCTGCGCGAGCTGGTCGAGCTCCTCCTGCACCTCGCGCTCGGTGCGCGTGTCCAGGGAGCTGGTGGCCTCGTCCAGCACCAGCACCGGCGGGTTGCGCAGAATCGTGCGGGCGATCGCGATGCGCTGCTTCTCGCCGCCGGAGAAGCGGTAGCCGCGCTCGCCGACGACCGTGTCGTAGCCTTCGGGAAGCGACGCCACGAGGTCGTGGATCCGCGCCGTGGCGGCCGCCGCCTCGATCTCCTCGTCGCTCGCATCCGGGCGCGCGAAGCGCAGGTTCTCGCGCACCGTCGCATGAAACAGATAGGTCTCCTGCGAGACGACGCCGACGGTTGCGGCCAGCGATTCGAAGCTCGCGTCGCGCACATCGACGCCGTCGATCGTGACGCGACCCGCCTGGGGCTCATACAGCCGCGCGACGAGGTAGCCGAGCGTGGTCTTGCCGGCGCCGGTCTCGCCGACGACCGCGGTGCGCGTGCCTGCCGCGACCACCAGGTCGATGTCGTGCAGCGTCCAGGGCGATCCCTCGGTGTAGCGGAAGCCGACGCCCTCGAGCGCGACCTCGCCGAGCAGCTCGCCGGGGTGCAGCACCACCGGCTTGGCCGCTTCCACGATGTCCACCGGCAGATCGAGGTACTCGAAGATCCGGTCGAACAGGGCCAGCGACGCCTCGACGTCGTTGCCGACCGACAAAAGCTGGGCGATCGGGAACAGCAGCCGCGTCTGCTGCGTCGTGAACGCGACGACGACACCGATCTTGATCGCCGCGCCGGCGTGACCGAAGCTCTGGCCGGCGACCCAGTAGACGATCGCCGGCTGGACGGCGAACGCCATGTTGATCGACGACATCAGCCAGCGCCCGGCCATCCGCGACTGCACCTCGAGGTTCGCCAGCTGATCGGACTCTGTCGTGAAGCGCTTCGCGAGGTCATCCCCGCGGCCCATCGTCTTGCCGAGCATCATGCCCGAGACCGACAGCGATTCCGCCACGAGCGAGGAGATGTCGGCGAGCCTGCCCTGCAGGCGCGAGGTGATCGCGCGCCGCTCACGCCCGACGCGCCGCGTCAGCCAGACGAACAGCGGCAGCAGTGCGAAGGAGATCAGCGCGAGGCGCCAATCGAGCACCACCAGCACGATCGTCGTCGCGATCACCGTCGTCGCGTTCTGGGCGATCGTCGTCGCCGTGCTCGTCGCGACGTTGTCGATACCGCCGATGTCGTTGGCGATGCGCGACTGCACCTCGCCGGCGCGCGTGCGCGTGAAGAACGCCAGCGAGAGCCGCTGGAGGTGGCGATAGACCGACACCCGCAGGTCATGCATCACGCGCTGCCCGACCTCGGTCGAGACGTAGGTCTGCACGACGCTGAGCGCGGAGGTCGCGATCGCGATCGCGATCATCCCCGCCACCAGCTCGGTCAGCAGCGTGACGTTGCGGTCGGGGATCGCGTGGTCGAGCACCGCCACGAGCAGAAACGGCGAGATCATGCTGAGGCCGGAAGAGAACAGGATCAGGCCGAGCACGAGTCCAAGGCGGCCCCGGTAGGGAGCAAACAGCCGCATGATCCGCCGGCCGTCGCGCTCGCGCCCGGGATCCATCAGTGGCGGCGGCGGCTCACCGCCGGCGCCGACCCGCGATGCCCTTCCGCCGCCGCGCCCGCGCCCGCGGCGGCCACCCCCGCCGCCGCCGCCCAGACCGAAGCCGTCGCTGCCGTGAAACGAGCTCATGCGGCCAGCCTAGCGAGCGCCACCCACGCCCCCGCCAGCCCGGCCGATCGCGGTAGCGATCCCGGCTCCGGGGTGGTCGTGGTCCGCGCGGGCCAAGGACGCCGTGCGAAGCCCTGGCCCGAGGCGTTGGCGAGTGCGGGGACGCCAGATCCGCGACGTGACCACGGCGGCGTCGGGGCGTGCGACGCCCTGGCGGGATCGGCCCGTAGCCTGTAAGCCATGGCGCTCACCCCAGGCATTCTCGCGCGCGGTCCCTGGGAGCTCGATCAGGTCGCCGCCCATTGGCGCGAGGAGCACTACGAACCGCCGAGCGGCGCGAGCGCCGCGGCGGATGCCGCGATCGCGGCGCTCCTGGCGCGCGGCTCGCCGGCCCACGACGGCGTCTCGGCACGACTCGTGGATCACAGCGAAGACGCCGCCGGGCTGGCGCTCGAGCTCGAGCCTGCTCGCTGGGCGCTGCGGCTGAACCCCGGCGACGCCTCCCAGAGCCTCGCGGCGATGTGCGTCGTGCGCCGCAGCGACGGCTGCTGGCTGGCCGGACGCCGAGCCCCCTGGCTCGCCACATGGGCCGGACGCTGGGCGCTCGGCGCCGGCGGCGCCGTGGACGCCGGCGAGAACCCGTCCCGCACGCTCGGGCGCGAACTGCGTGAGGAGTGGTCGGTCGACGCCGAGCGGATCACCGTCGAGGCCCTGATCTGCCTCCCCAACCAGCTCGTGATGCTGGTCGGGCTCGCCTGGCTGCCCGAAGGCGCGCAGGTCGTTCCCGACGCCGAGCACGACGCGTTCGCGTGGTGGCCACCGGACATCGACCGCTGGCCCGCGCAGGCCGACGCGCCGTTGCGCCAGACGGCGAGCATGCTCGCCGGCTCGCCGTGATCACATTCAAGCGACTGGAGTACGTCTCGTTCTTCCACTCGCTGGTCTATCTCTCGCTGCTGATCGCCGCCTTCGCCCTGCACAACCCCCAGCCGGAGACATTCATCCTCGGGCTCTCGCACGGCCTGCTGTGGATCGGCATGTCGCTGGTCTGCCTGGTGGCTGTCCGCCTGCGGATCATCCCGCTGCGTGTGGCCGTCGCGGTCGCGGTGCTCGGCGGCATCGGACCGTTCTTCGGCAGCGCCGAGTTCGTACGCGAGGGGCGCCGCAGGGCGCGTCTGGGGCCGTGAGCACGCGTTCGCCATCCGCACACGCCGACCCCGGCGAGCACCTCCTCCCGGCACGCTAGAGTCCTAATTGATGGTGGCCGAGACGGCGACGCAGGTCGTTATGCCCCAGATGGGCGACTCAGTAAGCGAAGGAACGATCCTCGAGTGGCGAAAGTCCGAGGGGGATCACGTGTCGGCCGAGGAGACTCTGCTCGAGATCTCGACCGACAAGGTGGATGCCGAGGTCGCCGCCCCCGTCGCCGGCACCGTGATCAAGATCCACGCCGCCGCCGGCGACACGGTCGCCGTTGGCGCGCTGCTCGCCGAGATCGCGCCGGGCGGCGGCGCGTCGCCGCCGGCGGCCAAGCCGGTGGCGAGCACCGAGGGCTCAAACGGCGCTGCGCGCTCCGGCCCCGGCTCGGGCAACGGCGCCTCCGCGCCTGGCGCACCGCCAGCGGCGCCCACGACGATCGACATCGTGACGCCGGCAGCCGGGGAATCGGTGACCGAGGGCACGATTCTCGATTGGAGCGTGAAGGTCGGCGAGCGCGTGGCGGCCGGCGACACGGTCGTCGAGATCTCCACCGACAAGGTCGACGTGGAGCTGCCGGCCCCCGCCGCCGGCACAATCACCGAGCTGCTGGCCGCGCCCGGGGAGACCGTCACCGTCGGCCAGGTCATCGGGCGGATGACCAGCACAGCCGGCGCCGACGAGAGCTCAGCGGGCGCGCCGCCGCCGCCGAGCGCGGAGCCCGCGCCCGCCACCTCTGCGAATGCCGATGGCACGGCGGTCTCGGAGGAAGCGAAGGCCTCGCCGGTCGCTCGCCGTGCGGCTGCGACGCTGCACGTCGATCTGGGCTCGGTGGCCGGCAGCGGCCGCGACGGGCGGATCGTCAAGGAGGACGTGCTGGCCGCCGCCGAGCACCCCGGCGCGAGCGAGCAAGCAACTCCCGCGAGCAGCTCCAGCGAGCTGCGCGGCGGCGCCGCGATGCTCGTCCGCTACATGGAGGAGAGCCGCACGATCCCCACGGCCACGAGCCTGCGCACGATCGTCGTCAGCGAACTCGACGGCCGCCGCCGCCAGCTGAAGGAGGCCGGGGCGAAGGTGTCCTTCACGCACCTGATCGCCTTCGCGATCGCCACGGCGGCGGGCGAGCTCAGCGTGATGGCCGACCACTACGCCGAGGTCGGCGGCAAGCCCCACCGCGTGCGCGACGGCGCCGTGAACCTCGGCCTGGCAGTCGACGTCGAGAAGAAGGACGGCTCGCGCACGCTGATGGTGCCGGTCATCCGCGCCGCCGACCGGCTGTCGTTCGACGCCTTCCTCGCCGCCTACGACGCCCTGGTCGAGAAGGCCCGCACCAACACGCTGAGCGCTGACGACCTGGTCGGCGCCAACGTGACCCTCACCAACCCCGGCGGCCTGGGCACCGGCGCATCGGTGCCGAGGCTGATGCCCGGACAGGGCACGATCGTGGCCACCGGGTCGATCGGCTACCCGCCCGGCCTGGCGGAGGTCGGTGAACGGATCGGCGCCCAGAAGGTGATGACGCTGACCTCGACCTACGACCACCGCATCATCCAGGGGGCGGAGTCGGGCCGCTTCCTCGCCAGAATCGACGCCCTGCTCGGCGGCGCCGACGCCTTCTACGAGCAGGCCTTCGCGGCGATCGGGGCAGCGTTTGCGCCACTCCCGGCGCGGGCTGAGCCGGCGGCCGCGAGCGCGCCCGCGAGCGCCCCGCCGAGCGAGGAGCTGCTGCAGGCGGCGGCCACCGCCAACGCGATCGTGCGCTCGCTGCGCACACACGGCCACCTCGCGGCGACGCTTGACCCGCTCGGCTCGACACCGCGCGGCGATCCGGCGCTCGACCCGCAGGCGATCGGCCTGACGACGGTTCTGATGGCGCAGATCCCGTCGAAGCTGCTGCACATCTTCGTGCCGGGAGCCACGCTCGCCGAAGCCTTCCCGCAGCTGCGCGAGACCTACTGCGGCACGATTGCCTACCAGATCGAGCACATCGCCTCCCACCAGGTGCGCCGCTGGCTGCGCGAGAAGATCGAGGGCGGCACGTTCCGGCGGCCGCTGAGCCCGCAGGAGCAACGCGCGCTGCTGACGCGCCTGATCGAGGTCGACTCGCTCGAGCGCTTCATGCACAAGGCCTATCTCGGCCAGCACCAGTTCTCGATCGAGGGCGTGGACATGACGGTCCCGATGCTCGACGAGCTGATCCGCCTTTCGGCTTCGCGCGGCGCGCAGGAGGTGGTTGTCGGGATGGCCCACCGCGGCCGCCTGAACGTGCTCGCGCACAACCTGGGCCGCCCCTACGAATCGATCTTCGCGGAGTTCGAAGGCGCGGCCACGCTCGAGGCCGTGACGACCATCCCCCAGGGCGGCACCGGCGACGTCAAGTACCACCACGGGGCCCAGGGCCATTACAAGCTCGAGTCGGGCGAGTCGATCAGGGTCAACCTGGAGTCCAACCCGTCGCATCTGGAGGCCGTCTCGCCGGTCGTGATGGGGGCGACGCGAGCCGCTCAGAGCAGCCACGAAGGAACGCACGCGGAGCGCGATTCGGCCCGCGCGGTGCCGATCGTGATTCACGGCGACGCCGCATTCCCCGCGCAGGGCGTGGTGACCGAGACGCTCAACCTCCAGGCGCTCGACGGCTACAGCGTCGGCGGCACGCTGCACCTGATCACCAACAACCAGGTCGGCTTCACGACCGACCCCGACGACGCCCGCTCGACGCAGTGGGCGTCGGACCCGGCGAAGGGCTTCGACATCCCGATCATCCACGTCAACGCCGATGACGTCGAGGCCTGCATCTCGGCTGTTCGCCTCGCCTTCGCCTTCCGCGAGGAGTTCGGGCACGACGTGCTCATCGATCTGATCGGCTATCGCCGCTTCGGCCACAACGAGTCCGACGAGCCGGCCTACACGCAGCCCGAGATGTACGCCGTGATCAAGGGCAAGAAGCGCGTCTGGGAGCTGTGGGCGGATGAGCTGATCCGCCGCCGCGTGATCAGCCCGCCCGAGGTTGACCAGCAGCTCGCAGCGGCGTGGGAAGCACTGACGGACCGCCACCAGGAGCTCAAGGAGCAGATCGCAGAGCTGCGCGAGAGCGGTGCGGCCGAGAGCCCCACCGGCGAGTACGAGCTCGACCGCACGGCCTCGCCGGATGTGGACACGAGCGTCCCGGGCGAGCTCCTGCGCGAGATCAACGAGAACCTGCTGCGCGTGCCCGCCGGTTTCACCGTCCACCCCAAGCTCGTGCGCCAGCTCGAGCGCCGTCGCGAGGCGCTGGAGACCGAGGTCGACTGGGCGCATGCCGAGGCGCTCGCCTTCGGGGCGCTGCTGGCGGAGGGGACCTCGATCCGCCTGACCGGCCAGGACGCCGAGCGCGGCACCTTCAGCCAGCGCCACCTCGTGCTGCACGACGCCGACAACGGGCAGACGGTCTGCCCGATCGCGGCACTGCCGAGCTCCAGCGCGCCGTTCGAGCTGCACAACAGCCCGCTCTCGGAGGTCGGCTGCCTGGGCTTCGAATACGGCTACAGCCAGGAGGCGCCCGAGACTCTCGTGCTGTGGGAAGCGCAGTTCGGCGACTTCGTCAACGCCGCCCAGGTGATCGTCGACCAGTTCATCGCCTCGGGACTGGCGAAGTGGGGACAGAGCTCGCGCCTGACCCTGCTCCTACCCCACGGCTACGAGGGTTCGGGGCCCGAGCACTCCTCGGCGCGTCTCGAGCGCTTCCTCGCCCTGGCGGCCGAGGGTAACCTCCGCGTCGCGACGCCCACAACCCCCGCGCAGTACTTCCATCTGCTGCGCCGCCAGGCGAGGATCGTCAAGCAGCGGCCGCTGATCGTGATGACCCCCAAGTCGCTGCTGCGGCTCCCGCAGGCCTCAAGCCCGCTGTCCGCGCTGAGCGACGGGCAGTTCGAGCCGGTGCTCGCCGAGCCCGGGATCGACGACTCGAAGGTGACGAGACTGATCCTCTGCACCGGCAAGATCTACTACGACCTCGCCGGCCACCCGGATCGCCAAGACAACGAGCGCATCGCGATCGGCCGTGTCGAGCTGCTCTATCCGTTCCCCGAAAGCCAGCTGCTCGAGACGATCAGCCGCTACCCCAACCTGACCGAGCTCGCCTGGGTGCAGGAGGAGCCGCGCAATATGGGCGCGCGCGCCCACATGAACGCGCGGCTGCGCCAGGTGATGCCGCGCGAGCTCTCCTACGGCTACATCGGGCGCCCCGAACGAGCCAGCCCGGGTGAGGGCTATCCTGCCGCCCACGCAGCCGAGCAGAGCCGCATCGTTCGCACGGCGCTCGACCTCGCCACACCGCTGTCGCAGTTCCCGGCAAAGACGCCGGGCGAGCGCTAGCGCGGCGGGCGGGCGGCGCCCCGCGCGC